>Ga0126334_10000221_pt1 | contig 18006 bp, 17 predicted proteins | sample InaspJWI49metaG_FD_94491 | JGI IMG/M metagenome (GOLD analysis project Ga0126334, IMG submission 94491) | Marine gutless worms symbiont microbial communities from Oahu, Hawaii - Inanidrilus sp. 2 OAHU.JWI-49 metaG | ecosystem: Host-associated > Annelida > Digestive system > Unclassified...
GGGTGTGTGTGTGTGTGTGTGTGTGTGTGTGTGTGTGTGTGTGTGTGTGTGTGTGTGTGTGTGTGTGTGTGTGCGTGTCTGTCTGTCTGTTTCGTCACAACCGTAAGCCCGACAAAAACAGCTGAACCAATCACAGGTGCCATTTGGGGTGTGCACACGGAACCATGTGTTAGTGGGTGGAGACTCGAATTACCCCAGAAGAGGGGCAACATTTCGGGGCATCCCCCGGCCTATTGTAAAGTATAGAGAACATCTGGCGTGCGGCCTTTCGCTGTCAGTACTGAAGCAACTTGTTAAGATTATTTCCAGCTCTGTAGTGAGCGTAGACTATGGATACAGGTTACAGCGGCCGGTACCCGGTACACGAGGCTGGCCGAGTGCAGCTGCTGCAGCTGCTGATGCTGCACGGCGCTCAGCTGAACGTCCACGACGACGACGGTCAGACACCGCTGCACCTAGCCAGTCAGCACAGTCACATCCGCATAGTCCACGAGCTGGTCGCTGGGGGCGCTGACTGGCGCGCCGTCGACCACTGCAGTCGTTCCGCCCTTCACCACGCCGCGCTCGGCAACGCCGTGTTCGTACGGCTTTTAACCAGATTCAACCACTGCCTAACCAAAGCGGGACAGGGGGACAGTTGCCCCCGGGCGCAGGAGGCAAGGGGACGCATAACAGCCTCATGGAAAATATTTTATGACTAACGAACACGATAGTGAGTACGATAAAGTTTGCTAAATCAGCCAAAAGTAGTGTATTGCAATAACTGTTTTGCTATTTTGGCTGCCAACTTGTTTCGCTCCATTGCACAGCATTTTACTTTCTCGTTCCGTGCGCCCCCCCCCAGAAAAATAGGGGTGGTGTGGGCGCACTTTATTGCTTCTGCCACAGGGCGCTAAGAACACATTGGACCCCATGTAGTAACGGTTCGGCTCATCCTGCGGATTGTGTATCTGTCTGTGTGTGTGACGTTAGGTATAGCATATTGTCATTAAACAGCAAAACGGATTTCTACTGTTAGGGTCATAGCTCGATCCGTGCGGTAAAATAACGTAGGATACGCGCACCGTAGCCTACGTCAATTTTTCATATATTCTGGCGCGTTGTTAAACTGAAAGCAGCGAAGGTAAATGTTGCAGAGCTTTCGCCTACTCCGTAAATCAGTTATGGCCGATAGTTTTGCAACATTTGAAATATTTGCAATAATCATCAAAAGTAATCTTCATGAAAGTTACAGATCCTTTGCATTGTGTTAAGTGACGAAATGCGTTACATGCCCTCTGATGATCGATCGTGTTTGTTATTTTTCAGATTTATGGATGAAAGTTTGTGTGACTGGGTGAAATTGCTCAGTGTTCATATTTGGTGATGGTGTGCAGACAAGTGATTCAATACTTGGCAGAAGTCTGTGGCCTGAGCACACGTCTGCTTGACAGCAGTCTGAGAAGTCCGCTGCATCTCGCCTGCTCCAAGGGTCATCACGCTGCCGTCGTATACCTGCTGAAGAATCAGGCAATACTTTACCCTGATGCACAGTCGTAACGATGAAGTTTAGATAGACGGAGTTTTCCTCGTAAATTGTTGTCAAAAAGGGTATGATACGATACGATGGGACAGACAGACGGATAGACGGACGGACGGACGGACACCCGACCGTTACACAGACCATGCTGCGTATACTATGCAGGCAGCGCAGATAAGAAATTTTGTGCGAATTCTGGTCTATGAAAGCGGACCGTAGACCCAGCATATCCGCTCTAGTCGTTGCGCCGTATAGACATCTGTCTGTCTATGTGCTGAGTGCTCTAGAGGTCTGACTGGGAAGTACGTGATTTGTACGGCAACACGCCGCTACACCTGGCGTCAGTCAACGGTCACGCAGGCGTCTGCACGCAGCTCTTGCTACACGCAGTTACTGTCACGGACGGCAGCTGCTCCAGTTCATTATCACTACTCGACGCTCTCACGCTTCTCAACGTCGACGGATGCACGCCGGTTGATCTCGCCAAGTGCAGACCCACACGCCGGTAAACCTGCAGTCAGCAGTTTTTCAGCGTGCAGATGCGGCCCTTTCCTAAACGTGTCGCACGTTGCGTGGTGAGTGTTGGGCACAAGGGTCAGCTGTGCCAAAATGCTTAACCGATCGAAATGCTGTTTGGGGGGTGCAGAATCAGGTGGGCTCAGTGAACCTCGTGTTCAACAGGGTGTCCTGATCACCCACGGGAAAGGGCGCTTTTGAGGCATCTGGATCGGTTTAGCTTTTTTTCACAGCTCACTTTTGAGGGAAAAATGTGACGCCCCATTGAAAAGTACATGGACTACGTTGTGCGGCAGCGATGCGGCTTTTGCCAAATTACTTTGGATACTTGTTTATCTTTATCCGAGTCTTGATAAAGCCACCGCGACTGTACGCAAGACATCGGATCGCGTGGGTGACCGCAGCTTGGCACCGGATCCAGTTCCTCGCGGCGCCGTGCGTTGTCTTACGTTGCGTTGCGTTTCAGTGTAAACGCGGCTTTGGACTGCAGGGAATATATTATATTTCGATGCAGTGGAGTAGGCCTACTGCCAGTCCGAATTCAATCGAACGCAGTGTGAAAATCATTGAAGCATGTTCTAGGCGTTGCACATTGCATGCTCCTACAGCACTACTACACTGACTAGCCGACTTGCAGTTTCACGTTCTTTGCTACTTTTTTGGTCCACCTGGTCTTGGACATAAATTGGCGGCGAATGCTCCGAGTCTCAATTGCTGCAAGTGGATGCGGCGTGCATGTCTGCAGGAACTGTCGCGTGCTGCACGTACTGTCTGGTTGGCGGCGGCGGGCCCAGCAGCGCCGTGATGGCTCGTGCTGGTACGCGGCTGGACGGTTGCTGATGCTGGACACGTCGTCGTCATGGTGCCGTGCCGCGCTGACGCCGTGGCTCATCTACGTCGCCGTCTCGCTGTTGCTCTACGTGGTCGGTGACAGCGGCGGCCCGCGCGCTCTGCTCGCGCTCTCGACCGCTGTCACCTTCGTCACCATCGTCGCCACCAACGGTCATCGGCTCGACGACCACAACCGGTCTGTTTACGTGACTCTTGATTCTGCCTATCTTGAAAATTGGCATATTGCAATATCTCAAGATGATGCAGAACGGGTCTGTCAAGTGTATCGGCTGTCCGGCATCTTGGATTTTAACATGAAATTTTAATGGGCGGCGCACGTGAGAGATAGGCCTATTCTGCATCACAGTGCCAAATTTTGTAAAGATCGGTCGTATTGTTGCAGAGATATCGCAATTTTTCGCGTTTCTCTAGTGAATGGCATTATTATTATTATTATGCAGCGTTTAACGCGCCATGTGTCAGTCATAAGGATGACGAATTGCAGGCGAAATTTGTATAAAAATTCTCTAAATGATCGCACTTAATGTGGCACAAGTTTGTCAAAGTTAGAGATAATTGAATAAAAGTTTGTTATCTGGCGTAGATATAAACTAAAATAGGAGTGTAAAATTTTATTTTCAGAATTTCAGTAGTTGAGGAAATATTGCCAGAAAACCTTGTATACTATTTGCTGCACCCTCTATTTTACAGTAATAACGAAAGAACAATATCCATCTTGAATTTATTACTGTTTGTAGTGATTGCATGGTTTATGTCAGTTATTAGCCAACTATTTTTATTTGCAGCCGCATGATATGTTGTATAATAATAGGTCAGCTAATCCGGTGCACGCAAGTGTCTTTGCTGGTGGCATATTTCACACAGCGCTGACATTCTGGACAGTACTGCTTCCCGGTATCCTTGTCAATATATAAATCCTATTTTATGCATTGAAAACAATAACGGTGATTATTATAGCATTTATAGCAAACAAACATCTCCCTGGACATAATGATGACACCGTGCTTGACTAAATGTACAGGGTGGGCCAAGAAAGTGAGGCCACAAACTCACGGCACTATTCTGTCAAAGCTTAACCATTTTACAAAATTTTGTTACTCCTCGCATGTTGCCACACTACCTTGTGAAACATTAATGTCAGAAAACAAGCAGTTAACGATAAATTACAAGGTAGCATAGCTACATTATTTAAGGCGTGGTGAGGTGGTTGATAGTCAAATTAAGAAAGGTTTATTGCTAACTCTGTCAGTGAAAAAAAAATTAAAAATCGGTGAATATTTGGCAAAAGTTACAAGCAAGAACTTGGTTGTCTCGTGCACTTTGTGCGCCTGGCCACCACATTGCTAAAAGACGAAGAAAGTGCTTGAGACAAGCACGTTCTTGCTTGTAACTTTTGCCAAATATTCACAGATTTTTATTTTTTTTCACTGACAGACTCAACAATAAACCTTCTTAATTTGATTAACAACCCCAACACACCTTAAATATGTAGCTACACTATCTCGTAATTTATCGTCAACTGCTTGTTTTCTTCACATGTATGTGCTATGGTGTATTACGTTGATGAGTTGACGCACTAGCTTACTCTCAGTCTCGCCATATTTTAACCCTGACGAAGTATTCGTATGTCGTGTTTTCGTGCATGTTACAGCGCACAAGTGTTAGTGAGTGTAATGGACAGGAAACTCAGTGATTTTCTCCTTAGTCGTCGAACTCCATACAGAGACACACGAGGAGCTGAACAAAGCGTACGAGTGGCTCTTGATAGTGCTAAGTTTTGTTGGACTCTACATGTACAAGAAGCTGATGACTACAGAGGCTGGCAAGTCATACGACGGCTGTGTTGTTAATAGCTTCACGATATATGCTTTAAATACTAACGACATTATCATTCTAGTATCAGCAGCTTATTTGCGTTATATTCTTACGAAACGTCGTGTTTAGTGTTTGATATTTCAAAAATGTTACCATAAACACTGCTGACACTTTTTCAGTAGCCTGTATTTAAGTAGGCTACAGAAAACGTCCTTATATAGTCTAGGAATAAAGTTATTTGATTGAACAGGAATATTTCCGAGAGAAACTGCATGTCTGATGCAGTGTACCATCGTCGACGTCGCTGCTGGTGGTGACTGTAAATTCTGCGACTATTGCGAGGTGAGAATAATTCCGATTACAGTTACTGTCACTCCGCACTACGCAGTATGTATTACAGCGTGCGTTATGCACGAGTGTTTACTCGTAAATGCATAGACGTATCATCTCAAAACAGCGTGCACCTGTTGATATGCCGTCCACCGACGAAGCTAATGATCATCATTGGTCTGTTGGATTAGAAATCTGTCTAATTAGAGATCTAACCCAACCGCTGATGATGTTATTAATAATCGGGAATCCAGTGGACTCTGTTTACTTTAATTAGCAATAGTAATCATCATGCCAATATAACAAGAAATAGAAGACTTAGACTAATGAAGATTTATGTCGAGCTCTTAGATCCCGAGCATCGTCAATCGTCGACGTTGGCCCTAAAGTCGTTTCAACAGCCCCGATGCCAGGCAAGCTATCAGCTCTTATAATAGTTGGATAACAATGGCATTACGCTGGAAGACGAAGTCTTTTTGCCGAATAACTTTGGACGCTTGTTAGGCCGCAACGCGTGCACATAATGTTACCGATGTTCCGTGTCTGTTGGACATAACCACGAGCTGTGCTAAAACGGCTGCACCGATCGGGATACCGTTTGGGGTGTGGGTTCGGGTGGGCCCGATCCATGTGGGGGCCCGGATCCCCAGGGCACGGGGCAATTTTTGGGAATATCCCCGGCGGTGCGGCCTTTCGTCAAAATTCTTTGAACACTTGTTATTATTATTACTGCCGTGTGTGAAGTAGCATGTGCGTGTGTCGGTGTGAGATGGTGAGGTCAGTGGACAGCGGGCACTGTCGCCTGTGTGGTCGCTGTGTCTATCGTCGTGATCATCACTGTCTGTTCCTTGCCCGCTGCGTCGCCGCCGACACCCGGCCTCTCTTCGTCTCCTTCCTCGTCGTCTGCGTCGCCCTGCTCGCGTCCGTCGAGCACCTGTCTGCGGTCTGTTTGCGCCGGCGTCACGGCGCGCTGCTTGACGGGCGCGTGATGGCCGACGTGTTCTACTTCGACGTCGACGTGTGGCCGATCTGCGTCCTCGACGCGCTGGCGGCCGTCCTGATGACCGCTGTCCTGGTCCAGCAGCTGGCCAACATCTCCGCTCAGTCACAAAGTGGTCAGCAGTCAGAACTACTGACCGTCAAGCAGAGATTCCACAACGTCATTGCGTTCTTCGTCGGACACGATGAAGATCAACGCGATTGCATCATTTAATCGAACAGTTCATTTTACTGGGCCACGCGTAGATGTTTCCCTTTCCTACACATGTTGCACGCACCGTGGTTTGTATGTCTGTGTTTTGGGCACACGGGTGAGTTGTGCAAAAACGGTTGAACTGATCGCGGTGCCCTATAGTAGAATACTCGTGTGGGTCGGCCAAAAGAACCTTGTAAGTAAAGTAAGTAAAAGTAAACGGAGTATAGCAGTTAGCGACTCGCCTCACCGCAAATGATCGTGCTAGATAGGGTTATAGATCCCGCACAGAAAGTGGCAGTTTTATGGGGAGGAGTTTCGCCTGGTATCAAATCAGGTTAAGTGTAAAGATGAATGCAAATACAAAGGTTAATGTGCGGCGGCGATACACCTCTTTGCTAAATTACTTTGGACACTTGTTCAACTATGTTGTATCCCATTTAACACTTTTCAGTACCGTAAATTTTGCCAACAGCGACGTCAATACGTATTTCATAAATGTTGCGGTGGCCCTACCTAAACCATGCACTAAGCCAGAATTTAAATTCAAAACGTTTTCTTCATCAATTAGGCCTGTTATGGTGGTCACTGTATGGTGGCATAAATGTGTAACTATTTTACGTTCATTTTTTGTTAAATCACAGGATTAGTGCAGTTCTTGTGCCCTAGAAAATGAAAATTAAACAAATAAGAGTCCAAATACTAGGACCCTACCACTGAAGTGGACCGACACCACTGACTGGCAAATCATTAATAACAGATACCTGATAGAGCAAGCGACGAGAATAACTATACAAATCCAGATTCAACAATGACCTATATTGTAGGGTACGGTTTGTTGGCTGATGAGGCGGTTTTATTCAGAAAATCAATAGTTTCACGGGAGAGTTCACTGAGTGCAGGGAGACCCACTAGCTCGTTCATACCCTGTTCACGCGGGAACCGGGTGAACTAGTGGGACGGCCGTAGCTGGCGGGCTGGCCCGTTCAGTTTTAACGGGGTGGCCTGCTGCTAGTCCATTGAGTCTCTGTTCAGACACCCGCTGAACGGGGGATTTTAAAAAGCTCAAATTTTTCCACTCTGTGAAAGCGCACAAAAGCTACTACGTAAGCGCAACAGCGATCGTTATAGAGACCCGCAACAACGTTTTACGAAACCGCAAAGTGAACTTTGCACGATATACGCGCTACGTACAGTATATCACAACACCAGCAGTCAGGTGTATGTACACCAGTTACTGCCGGCCAATTACTACTTCTTTTTCATCCCGCACAATGTAACGAGCGAGCACAGTTTAACTTGTTAAAGTACGAGAACTGCATACACTTGCGATATTTTAAACTTGGTTTTAAGTGCTTAACGGAGTTCGAGTTCAGTTTTACAGCTGTCGACAGTAAACGATCATTTGCGTTGATTATTAATTGGTGACTTTTGACTTCAGTTGTTTTTTATTTAGGCCTACTGGAACACAACATCACACGAACATTATGAGTTTTTCTCTTATCATTACTCAGAAAAACAACGCAAACACGATAGCCGAAATAGGGCCCATACGATAATCACGCAACATCGAAAAGCTATCTCCGTCGACGTATAGGCAAACAGTATTGATATCCATACCATTTGGTATAAGCACCACGCCGTCCGCAGACTGATTACCATATAATTAATTAATTGGCAGGCGGCGGGCGCCTACTAGGTCCGTGCGGTTATATTGGCTTACCTGGCGGGCACTTGGCTCAGGTATGCTTGTCTATCGGAGTCTTTGTACTGCCGTTGCCACTGAGTGATAATCGTAATCAGTGTGGCGTGAGATCGACCAGTTAATAGTACTGTTCTTTGTTTAAATTTTATGCCAGTTGTTTGAACGGATTAACGGAAAGCCAGGTCAGTCACCGTAAAAAACTAGTAACCTGCATTAGAGTTTTGCACGGGAGGGAGGAACAGTAAAAGTTCCGCGGGTCGAGTCCTGCAGTCGGGACCGACGTCTGCCTTTTGTCCCGCGGTACAGCCGGAGGCGGGAGTGACCGCTACGGTAATTCCGCGGGACCGCGAGTAAAGCGTAGGCCTACTCCCGGTCGCGCGGAATTGCCGGTTGCAGGTTGCAGCAATAGGCCTACTTACCGCACCACTTTCTACATCATGACGTTCCATGCATTGTGGCGCTGCAGCGTGGGCTGGGTGAACCATGACCCACTTAAAATTTTGGTTGGGTGGGCCACAGTGCATTTGGCCCCACCAATAATTGGCCTGTATTTTCGTTATTTTTAACTGTGTAAAATTAGTTAAAAAGCAAATATTCGTAGCAATAAAGGCCTCCTCTGGATTCTGTACAGAGATGTGCAAAATCGTCTTTCATTCTTTACTGAAATGTTACATCACACAATTATTTCTGTCTGTCCCCAATCCCAATGTGGCTTATAGGCCATAGACCGCTTGTAGAACGTCAGTTGTGGGCCGCAGATTGCCAAATTTGGCCCACTCAAAAATTTTGGCGTGACGCTCCCTATGGTTCCATGACGTTCTATGACGAGCGTGATTCCGGAACAGACAAGGACTACAGGTACGGCTACCGATACCGTAAACACAGCACTGGCTGGTGCGGAACCAGGACTGGAACAGGAGTAAAAGCTTCGGGACCGGGACGGGACTGGGAGTAACACACTGGTCACTAACCTGCATATACATGTATCTATGAAAACTACGTCTACGCTGCAACCTCTTAGTTTACAAGAAGCTCACCTGTCGCCGCGACGCGCTGCGTCAGTTGAAACCGTGCTAAAATGTCGCACAAATGTTCGTTGATTATTGCATTTGATAACCTTTGCAACGGGTTGGCTCGGGGTAGCCGAGTGGTTAGCGTGCTGGACTCAGGCGCAGAAGGGCCTGGGTTCAAATCGCAGTCGCAACGATGACGGGTAACAGTTTTAGGCAAACTGTTCATAACCATCGTGCCTCTCTTCACCAAGCAGCGAAATTGGTAGCGGGGGTAACTGCAGGCCTGGCGGAAAGTAATGGCAGCCTATACCGCCGGGTTTATGATTCACGTAACCTGCAGGCTGACTGCCAAGAACCGGCTTCAGCTCCGGAACCCTACGCTCGGTAACCGAGTATGGGCTACCGTTACCTTTTTGAGCTCTGTAACAAGCAAGTGATCTTCACAGTCGTGCAAAGTCATTGGAAATGGCACGAATCGATGGGCCATATGATACTTCCTATTATTGGTGTGTAGTAACAACGTATCTATCGTGCACAATTTCTTTGATACTACCATTTTACGGTGTACGTGACTGCTAGTAGGGGACGTAACCTTGAAAAGTCTTTCCTTTTCGGACAACAGTTGCGATTAAAGAAAACAGATACTTTCCTATTCGTGTATAGGCCTACACACGACGTAGTTAACATGTTGATGAATAGGAGTTAGAAAGGTTTAAAACAGCTAAAGTGGCATCCAAGGTCACTCAAGGTCATTGATATTGCCATTCTATAGGACGCATGTAGTTCCTATTAGTCTTCCATTGTAACTATATCTATCTTGTACCATTTCTGAGATATTAGCAGTTATTTTCCAAAATTTTAAGAAGTCACGTGACCCTGTATGCGCCCCATACTGCAGAATTTTAACATGTGTAATGGCAGTATTGTTTACGTTCAATCGGTAAACCGAAGTTGAAATGTCTAGCTTCATCCGTTCCAAAGATATGACCTGTTCCCAAAAATGTAGAAAATGGGTCACGTGGCCCTGTTCACGCCCACTTGAGGGATAGTCAGTCATCGCAATTAGTATATGAAATTTGAAGTCTCTAGCTTTAGCCGTTCCAGAGATATTTCAGGGGTGTATAATTGTAAAATGTGTCGCGTGACCCTGACCATGCCCCTTTCAGGGGTGACTTGTCGTCGGCAAAATGGGACGACAGGTCGAATTTGAAGTTACAGAATATATTCATTACGAAGACACGAAAAGCGGTGCAAATTGTGAAAAGTTGGGTAGTTTGGGGCGGTTGGGGGTCACTCAAGGTCATCGGCAACGTCACCATTCGATAGAGCGCATACGACTTCCTATTCGACTTTAATAGAAACTTTACGTCTTTATAGAAACTTGCGTCTATCTTGTACCGTTTTCGAGATATAGGCAGCTATTTGTCGAAAGTCGCCGATTTTGACTCACCCCACCTACATTTGGCGCCCCCGTAGGGATTGACGCCGGTCGAATTTCGCGGAAATCTTTGGCGTCAGAAAACGAGATTCCCTGTGCTATTGTGTGGCACTTTTCATGTATTCCTACGTTGAGCCATTTTAGTAAAACACCGACTTGTGACAGACAGACAGACACACGACGACAGCATATACCGCGCTAGCGTAGCATCGCGCGGTAAAAATATATTAAGCTACACTATATACAGAGACATTAGCTCATTTATTTGCAAGTTTCAGTAGCAGACGATCTATGCCTATGTTTTAATGTAGGGTCTTGAAACTACGCAAAATTATGTGGCTATGAAGGAACAAGTGGACAGTGTGATGTGACATAAGGCCGCATCGCGGCCGCACTCGGATCGTTCATTCATGAAGGCGCCACCTAATAGAGGGCATGTCGGTCGCTTCATGAATCCGTGCCCATCACACACAGACAGACACACATGCGATGTGGACTATAGTAATACAGCTGCATGTTCTAAATTATTGTAGACGATTATAATTATATGTTACCCTTTAAAATATTATAATCTGATGGTAAATTCCAAAAGGCGATTAAATGCAGTTCATTTCGCAATTGATCGTGTGACGTTGCAGAAATGATTTCTCCTATCGTCGGACTAACACTGATTCTGGTCACTGGAACGCCTCTGCCGCTGGTATCTGACCTACTGAATTTCACGGCGGTGTTGAAGAGTGGAACGGCACAGCAGTACGAGTGGATGTCATCAGATAGCTGGACTGCTGTGACGACCAAGCCAAACGTAACTCATCGCTATTTGTCGTCCGGACATCACTCGATGACGGTCAACGTCAGCAACTCGCTCGACTATCGCCTGACGTCGCTAAACTTCACCGTTCACCGGCGGACTGGCGCGCGACTGACCTACTCCCAAGTACCGCGAACTGCAGTGGTCGGTCAGACCTTCGTCCTGTCAGTGTCCGTCGAGGCGGTCGCCGACTCTCTGCTCGCCTGCTCGCTGTCTTCAACTACCTTATACTCTAAGCTTTTTCTTGTCAACATTTGGGTCTTAAACCTACCACCTCGTAATTACTCCATGCAAATTCCCTGTTGTTTCTTGAAACATGCCGATACATACTTCGCTTCTGAAGACCGAATTGTCCCAACGTTCAACGCGTAACGTCCTCAGCCAGCGTGACTAAAGCGTACTGTAGCGTGACCTTGAACAATCTAGTTGGTTATGTCTCGCTAATGAATATTCGTGCTACTACTACTGCTAATAGGGCCTACTGCGTACAATCTCAACTTTGCGGACTCTCTGCTCGCCTGTTCGCTATTCCTAGACGATGAACCGGTCGCGAACGGTTCGCGCGCTGCGGTCGTGGCGCCGCGCCGCGGTCACTACGCCGTGACCGTCAGCGGCGACGCACGTATCGACGACGGAGGCCGGCACCGCGTGACTCTGACGGCCGAGGACGTCGCCGCCGCCGAGTCGCGCACCTTCGCCTGGTCCGTCGACGCTTTCGACGACATCGTCGACGTCGCGGTCGATCTGCCGACGCCGGCGATCGCTACCGGGTCGAGTAGGATGCCCCTTCATAGAACTACTAGAACGCTTTGGTCCACACGAGTCTGCATCCCAAACAGCACCTCGATCAGTTTATCCGTTTTGCGCCGTTCATCCGTGCGCACAGCACAGCGATCGCTAGCGGGTCGACGGTGACGTTTTCCGCTCGGCAGACGGGCGGCGACGCAACGGTAACGTATCTCTGGGACTTCGGCGACCAGTCGACGACCGTCGACACGGGTATCAGTGCGTCATCACCGGCACACACTTTCACGCAGCCGGGCGTCTACATCGTCCGCTGCACCGCTTCCAACAACGTCAGCCGCATCTCCGGCGACGCAACCCTCTGCGTGGTCGACTAAAGCCTCGCTCACAGCACATAAACTGAACTGCATGAGCTGGAAAATTTATTCTGGACACATGTATACAAACGGGCGTGTTCACATCACACGAACTAAACTAGTCAGAACTCCAGTGAACTGAACTGCAGTTTGTGAATCGGATTAAGTTCGCGAACTCCAGTGTGAGCAGTCTTGTTGGAATACGCAGGTTCGGAACTCGAGTTCATTTCGGTCAACGTGCTGTGAACAAGGCTTTGCACGGCTTCCAACAACGTCAGTCGTGTCACGGGCGAGGCGATCCTCAACGTCGTCGACGTAATTTCCGGCGTGATGTTGGCGTACGACGGACCGACCACGCTCGGTCGCGATACCTTCATCAAGGTAGTGGTCGGTAGCGGACCTTCATCAAGGTAGTGGTCGGTAGCGGCACTCAGGTGAGCACAACGTTTCAACGCTGCGGGTGATACCTTCATCAAGGTAGTGGTCGGTAGCGGCACTCAGGTGACGCACAACGTTTCAACGCTGTGGGTGATACCTTCATCAAGGTAGTGGTCGGTAGCGGCACTCAGGCGACGCACAACGTTTCAACGCAGTGGGTGATACCTTCATCAAGGTAGTGGTCGGTAGCGGCACTCAGGCGACGCACAACGTTTCAACGCAGTGGGTGATACCTTCATCAAGGTCGTGGTAGAAAGAGGTAGTCAGGTGACGCACAACATCTCCGCGGCCGGTGCGACGACGCTTGCCTGGTCCGACGCCGCCGTGATGGTGAGCTACTTCAGCGCGGGACAGTTCGACGTGAGCGTGACGCTGACGCAGTGTTGCTGTCAAACACTTTAGACCAAGACCGAGACCTTGGCGCCAGTGTCTCCAGACCAAATCCATGACCTTGGCAGTAAACTCTAGAGGCCGAGGACAAAACGGTGACACTTCACAGGTGACAGCAATTCATAATCAACTATAGCAATCGTGCAGTATTTATTGAAAACATATACAGAAAATTCTCACAGTTTCCCACATCCCAGTCTGATACTGTCAACTATGAAATCTCGAGACCGAGACCCTGGCTAAATGAACTCGACTGCATTCGAGTTTTGAGACCTTGTTGTCGCGATAACAATACTGTGGTGACGTTCATCGCGGCGGGACAGTTCGAGGTCAGCGTGTACTCGCAGAACGCTGTCAGCAACGGTTCGGCGTCACTGACGGTCTATGTCGTCAACGCGTCGACGCTGTACCTGCTCGGTGTCGGTAATGCCACATGCAATCTGCCGCTGCGCTCCCTCATCGTGTTTCGTGCTGACGTCGTCTGCGCCAACACATCCGCCGTCCTGTTTCACTGGTCGGTTCCCGGCATGCTGTACTCGCGCGGCCGCGGTCTGGCGACAGCGTCAACCATCTTCGCGGCGGCGGGCGTCCACCAGCTGACTCTGACCGCGTGGAACGACCTCGGCGTCAGGCGCGAGTACCGCGCCACGCTATACAGACTCGAGTGGATGACACGTGACCCGCCACATATGTTAACTGACCAAGGTAGAGAAGTCAGAGGTATCTATGTAGTACCGCGCTACGCTGTGCGCGAACGACAGCGTTGCGCAAGATGCTTACGAGCCGCTAGAACCAAGAATCGGCATCAGTCGCATTAGTGCACCATATCTGCCCGCTCAGCATGATGTCATTTTCTTTCCAATCATCTCCCACTGCCCCTTTACATGCAGCTACATCTGGCAGTTCTGGGACTCGACGCCTCCGACAGAGCTGCATGGTTCCAAAGTTCAGCACGCGTTACAGAAGGCAGGCGAGTTCAACGTATCACTTATTGTTAGAAGGCTGTCTTTCCAGAAGATGACGTACACGACAGTCGTGGTGCAGAGAAAAATCGAGACAGCTTCTCTGCAGGCGACAGTTGAAGCGTCAAGCGCCTATGAACTGGTTGAATTCAGCGTGACCACAAAACCCGATGAGACTGGTAATTTGACTTACCACTGGCGGTTTTACGACGAACGTAATAATGCACAGTATGTCAGTATCTCCTCAAAAATAATGTACGCGTTCCACAGCGAAGGTATTTACTTAGTAAATGTGACTGTACACAATAATGTGAGTGAAGCGACCGCTATAACGTCTGTTAACGTTTGCGGCAAGATAAGTGGACTGACATTTACCGGCTGCTGCAATCGCCTTTTCAACACTACCGTCCAGTTCGAAGCTTATGTCCAAACTGGACAAGTCAGCAGCTACCAGTGGACATTGCGGGATACGGAAGGTGTTACATTTACGGCGAGCAAAGGACAAGTGTTTGAATACAAGTTTGACAGTGGAGGTCACTACCAAGTTCAGCTAACGGCCGATAATGCGCTCAGCAATCAGACTGTCGTTGATTATTTCAGTGTGCAGGTAAGCGGCTTGATTACCTTACAGAACCTACTGTAATTAATAGTGTGGTATATAGAAAAAACTGATAAATAGCAGATTTTCGACAACGAGTGTATCATAAATACTGTCAAAATAGTACAAAAATGTATGTATCGTGGAATCAGATTTTTGAAATTCTTAGCAGTTGGTGCCAGTGCTCTCACTAAATGTTGCAGTTGAACGAGCATGGCTGCTATACTGGCTACTGTGTCACAAGCGACGAACAGTTAGGCTCAATACCGTAGTTAGATGACGAAATGAAATCCTCTAAACAAAATGCAAGTATAATAAAAGATGAACTAAAATAAAATTTAGTCAAATTCTTTCTGTTTTATACTTTACAATGTAAGGAAACTACAATAGTCTGTCATTTTCTGAACAAGGGCTTGTACTTTATGATTCGCGAGCATGGCACAAATTAAATTGGTATATTTACCCACATATTTCGCTATACACTGTTTAGTCAATATTTTGTAGAAACCGATAATACTGGGAACAGATCAACCGCAAGTAACGTGCTGCTACGGTGGAGTGGACAACATATTCACTGAGGTACCGACCACCTTCGTGATACCCGTGCTTGACGGTTCTGATCCCGGGTACAACTGGACAGTTGGCGGTCCGTCGCACGCAGTCGTAAAGACGCGCGGCAGTCGTGTCGTGATCGTGTTCAACGAAAACGCGACGTACGTCGTCGGCGTGACCGTCTGGAACGACGTCAACGTCGAGCTCTTGACCGTCTGGAATGACGTCAGCAGTGTCAGCGTCGACGTCGAGGTGAAGTCGCGCAGTGTCGCCTGCTTCCCGCCAAGTGTCCGGATCGTCGGCAGCGCGCGCCGCTCTGAGCTCCGTTCACGCACTGTTCGACTGGAGACCGTCGTCAGCGCCGACTGTGTCGACTACCGGCTGAAACACGACTGGTCCGTCTGGAACGGCCACTGCGCCGACGTCGTTGCTAATGATTCCGCCAGTCTGTCTGACCCCATCCTGACAGACACTCCGACGCTGTTTCTGGCGGCACGAACACTCGACTACGGCACCTACTGCGTCAAGTTCCGCTCGTGTTGCACGAGGCTCCTGTTATTAAACAAGTGTAATGGTTAATAAATAATGTATGAAAACTGTACGACAAAATAAGAGCGGCGGTTGTAGTTACATATAGTTAACGCTGAAGCGCCCTAATGTTAGAAGATTGCTGCGGGACTGTGTGATATGAAGTAGGATCTGGTGACGTCAAGTTCCGGTCGTGTTTTCACGAAGCTCCCGGCTGTGACGCTGTCTCAGTCGACCTGCGGATCAGACAGTCGCCGCTGAGGGCGCTCATCAGAGGCGGCGACGAGCGGTGGGCAGTCGCCAGCGAGAAGATCACCCTCGACGGATCGCTCTCATACGATCCAGACGTCGACAACAACGCTCCGTCGTTGCTCGCGTACAACTGGAAATGTCAGGTTATCAACTGAGCATTTTTATCACAGCATAATATATTCAAGTCAGAGGTAAAGGTCATTTCATTCACACCAACACACACATATACACAAACACACACAGATTTACCTGGTCCACCTTACCGCGTTTTCGGCTCAATATTTACGGCCGTCGGGCATTCTCAGTTGCTGGTCTGATGGCCTGGAACTCTCTCCAGGATTTTATCCGGGAGCCAACGAGCAGTAGCCTACATACTGTTTAGGCGTCTACTCAAAACGTACTTGTTCACGCGTTAGGGGTTCTTAACGATATTGCGCTAGATCCACGCACTCACTCACTCACTCACAAATAACTATAGTCGCTATGTGCCGCGGTTACGAGGGGCGATCAAAAAGTTTGGTAACTTGGCTATAAAAAGTTAACGTATTATATCTCACATGGTGTCATTTTTTGTTATATTCTCATGCAACATCAACGCATATTACAACTTTTGTTCTCAGCTGTTTATGCCCTGAAAATAGAATTTTCTGTTTTGACTTTCAGACCATGCCTTCACTGCGATCTACAGTGATTCATCGTCTATAAGTCAGGTTCCACGAAGACGGTACTTCAGATTTCTTATTAAGAAATAAAAGTTACAGAGAGCTTGCTGAGCAGCCAATGACTTGTGCGCTGGTGCATTGTCATGAAAATGTCGAACTCCTAACTGACAACATTCGTCACTGTTTCTGCTTCATGACATCGAGTAACTTGAATGTTGCTTCTGCGTAATACTGACCAGTAGTTGTCTTTCCAGGATGCAGATAGTCTGTCATAAGCAGTCCGTCTGTATCCCAGAAAAACTGTTGCCATAGTCTAACCAGTTAATAGCTGATTTACAGATTCGTGTAAATGTGGAGCGACCCACGTCCTTCCATTGCATGAATTCTGATTTACTCAATGGGGCCCAATGGTAAATCCACGTTTCGTCTCCAGGAACCAAACGACAACAAAACAGTTTTTGTCACTTTGTCACCCAACAGCTCTTGAGATGAAGCCACCCGTCAATGCCGATCATGTGCACTGAGATTTTGGGAGACCCAACTCTCAGGAATTATTTATTCAACGCTAAAAGTAAAAACGTCTAACACTTTTACAATTTTTGACACCATTGTACTTCAGCTTTCCACAACCAGCTTTCCATAGCAGGAGCTGACAATTGGTCCGTTGTATCCGAAGGCCGACTAGAACATGGATAACCTTCTGGAGATTTGCGGCCACGTGTGAATTTGTTGAGGGCAATCTAGTTACTGTAAACTAATTGGAGACGATTCACCATACACAGCAACCAAACATTAATTAATAACTGTTGCTGAATAAAAACTTTATAACGGCATGCTATTAAAGATTCAGAATTTCCACGCTTAGTAGAAATACTTACAATGACGTCACGATGACGTCATACACAGAGAAGCTGTCATCATTTTTTGAAAAGTTTATAACTAACTAATATTTGCTTATCCTCACTCAACTATTAATTTTGACCATCTGATTAACTAAGGTAGGAAGTTGCAAAACTTTTTGCTCGCCTCTAGTATATTATTAGGTTAACAATGCTAATCTTTTGTTGCGTGTGCGAGTGTTATGGTGTATATGCCGAACAAAAGAACACGAACAACAGTTTTAGTCACATGTACATGTAATTAACGCCAAAGCGGCATTACGTTAGATGATTGCATTTTGCACCACCGCGTACGACGTGTAGGGACGAGGAGGACGATACGATACGATACGATACGAGATGCTATTTTAACGTGCGCTCGAAAGCCGACATAAGTCAGCTTAATCTACCGCACGGAACCGACAACTAAAAATGTGTAAAAACAGAAAAACTAA
>Ga0126334_10000223_pt1 | contig 17708 bp, 16 predicted proteins | sample InaspJWI49metaG_FD_94491 | JGI IMG/M metagenome (GOLD analysis project Ga0126334, IMG submission 94491) | Marine gutless worms symbiont microbial communities from Oahu, Hawaii - Inanidrilus sp. 2 OAHU.JWI-49 metaG | ecosystem: Host-associated > Annelida > Digestive system > Unclassified...
ATATAAGTTCTCATTTTGAATATGTGAAATCATATGCCAACAGGCTTCATGAAAATTATCTGCAAATACATCTCGGAGATGATTTTTTGGTGTATAACTCTGAAGCAGCCGAAGACCCCCTTTGGTAATAATATTAATATATTTGTTATTATTTGCCGCTTCAAGCAACTTGAAGAAACTATCACGAAAAACATTACCCAGTTTAAGTTTATCCGGCATTCCGAATACCGCACATGAGTATACATCACCGGTTGCTTTGATTAAAGGGGTTGGGACAACGAAAGCGCCGACAGTCTGAAAAAAACAGCCTCGTTCCTTGCACATTTTTTGGATGGGAACTCTTCGTTGAGGAAATGCAGGATCATTTGCGGCTCTCCCGGCAAGTATATAGGTTCTTGAAGTGAGAAAAATTTGTGACCATGGAAAACTTTTTCCCGTTAAGTCACGATAGCATGACTCGAGTTGCTTCAATTTATTTTCGCCAAATCTTTCCGAAAGGCTCGATATACACAAAGCTAATTCCTTTTCACTGAAAATATCTCTAGCTGCAATCAATGCATTTACAACATTGGTTAAAGGGACTTTTTGTTCTCCAATGGATATCAGCAAAACCGGTCTGAAAAGTCGTGTATCCACAATACCGGCATCATTTAACTGGTGAAGATATTTCTTCGCAGAATTGTACGTTTCAGCCCAGAATGCGTTTGTTGTCAACTTAACAATATCCACTGCCCCTCGGCACTGATCTATAAACGATAACAGCTTATGAAAAACTGTAAACACCTCCCCGCCTGTAATAGAGATGCCCGGGATCCCAAGTTTTTCAAGTTCAAAAGGAATTCTATGAAGGATGTGATCCGGCAATGTATCACAGTTGTCAACAAGTTTTGACGACATGCCGCAATGAGGACATGATATGTTGCAGCCGTTGGTTAATTCGACTTCAACTTTAAGCGGCCGGTAAAACCAATTACCAGGCAGGGTATTGCATTGATTGGCTCTTACGATCTTAAAAAAATCAGAGGTTTTGACGGCATGTTTACCTTTATATGGTATCAATTCTTGAGATAATTCATCCCCATGCATTGCTACAAAATATTCATTGTCAACTTTCATATTATTGTCCATTTTGGCATTTTGAATAGAACCATTGCTTCGCCGATCTGCTATAGAAAAGGCTTCGAAGAAAATATAAATTTGAAAAATTTTCATTGTTTAAGTATAAGTTAGGGTGCTTATAACGAATCCATCCCCGATTTTGCGCAAACGCAAGCTCCGGTTCGTACAGAGCGTTAAGTGAGACGCCAAAAAGCTTATGGAAATGGTCGATATTAATCTTGCCATAATTAAGAGAGAAGAGAATATGTTTAGCAGCCAGTTCCTCTAATGGAAGGCTATAACAATATTCAACGCAAGAATTTCCGTTATTTGTATTTCTGACATAGTCATCCACCTTGTAATTGTTAAATAGCCAAAATCCCTTGTACAGTGTAGTAGCATAGTTGCCTAATCCCAAGAATGGCTCACCCCACAGCAATCTTCTTTCAAAATATTCGCTTGTGCCTGTTTCACTATCGTGCCGGGAAAAATTAACGGATCCGTAGTCTGCATAATATCCATTTTCAGTTAAGTATGCGTAAGCCCAATCATACATTCGGTCGATTTCATCGAGCCGGGGAAGGTGAAACAAATTCTTGGCAAGTGTCGGCCCCTTACCCCTGTAGAGGCAATCATATATTGTTATTGAGTCGGGTTTGAAACTGATCGCCTGCGTCAGATCTTGCTTCCACAGAAATAAGGTTTGATTTGGCAGCCCAAAAATCAGATCGATGTTCAGTCTCTCGAAACCTGCTTTATGAATATTTTCGATTGCTCGTGAAACTTCTTCAACGTGTTGTTGTCTATTAATATTTTTGAGAAGGATTGAGCTAAAACTCTGCACCCCCATACTAATTCGATTGAAACCATAACTATGAATCGTGTTGAGTTTTTCAGCATATATAGATGCTTGTTTGGGGGTTGTCTCTATACTATTCGCATTAGAAGAATTGCATTTTAAAAAGGCAGACACCGTTGAAAGTAGTTTTTCCAAGGCTGACTCCGGCAATATTGTTGGAGTGCCCCCACCAATGTCAACACAGCTTACCCCCATAGTTTTTAGAAGCGGATATTGTTCGATTTCTTTTAGGATTGCATTGGTATAAGTCTCCATTCTGGAAGATGTAATCCGGTGATCAGTTGCAAAGAAACAGTATGAACACTTGGTCTCACAAAACGGAATATGAATGTAAAGAAGTTCGGGTATAGATCTTTGAAATCGATCTATTTCGGGAGTTGAAGAGAAATGCTCAATAAAATACTCAGGGCGGGGCGGATATTGTATTGAAAATTCAAACGGGCATTTTTTTACAAAACCCAACCACTCTTCTATTGTTGTTTCATCCGCATTAGTTAAGATTTGAGCTCACTCCTCTTGAAAAAATTTTAACCTGATACGTCTTTATTTAATTCGGCACTCACCACTTTTTACTTGAGTCTTTTTGTCAAAGCAGGACCTTTATTGGGTCATGGAGTTCGTTGAGTTTATTGCCCTGGTTAAATTCGCTGCGCTCGTCTTCTGCGAAGAATTTAACTGGGTAAAGGTTGGTTGCACCGGGGGTGCAAGTTAATGGCTCCCCGGTTGAATGGTCTACCGAATTCAACAGGGCAGGCATGGTTGATAGTTCATAGTGAAAGTGCATGCATGGCTGATAGTTTTTAGCTTAAGGTGGCCCCGATGATGCCCTATCGTGGTTTTCCAGCATTTCAACGAGTTCATCGAATCCCTTGCTCCTGGCAATATCCAGCGGGGTCTGGTTGCTGTCGACCCTGACTTCAACGATATCATCCCCAGACCGAATGGGGGCGTTGATGACTCTGCTGAATGCAAAGTCTGTATTTAGCCTGACATCGACACGGGCGTTGTTTTCCAGCAGAAAGGCCACGATTTCCTTGCTGCCGATGGCTGCGGCTATGTGCAACGCTGCGGCGCCGTTGTCGGCTCGCGCGTTAACGTCGATACCCTTTTCCACCAGGTATCTCACCAGTTCGAAGTTGCCACTATTTGTGGCAGCATGCAACAGACAGCTGCCGTAATTTGTCCTGGCATGTATATCGGCGCCTTTGCCCACCAGGAACTCAACCACCGGGAGCTGCCCCATCCAGCATGCGGCTAATATGGGCGTGCCCCCCTCATCATCCGCAGAATTTACTTCGGCGCCCTGGTCGACAAGAAAGGTTACGATATCGATATCACCGTTCATGGTCGCCGCATGCAGCGGTGTCAAGCGCCTCACAGGAACCATGATGTTGACATCTGCACCGCTTTCGACCAGTTCCCGGACAATCTCGTAATAACCAAGAAAGCATGCATGGTGCAAAGCGGATTGGCCGGTGTCGTCCCTTGCATCAATGTCAGTGCCGTCGGAAACCAGGTCTTGGACCCGAACGAGATCCCCGCTCTTAACCGCTTCTATCAATGGGGTCGATGAATTACTGGATTTCTGTGAAGAACAGGCCAGAAAGAAGACAAATAAAAAAATTAGTGTGAGGGGTCTGATGTTCTGGGTCATCGGAGTGCATCTGGGTTTATTGCTTGTAAAAAATGAAATAAGGGACGAAAAAAAATCTCCGAAGCCCTAATACATTATACAACCGATGTTTAACAGATTTCAGCAAAGTGCTTACGAACCTGTCCGCTGCCCACGTACTTAGACAGCAGCTTATAATTATTCTGTTCAAACCTGATTCTGCCGGCAATGATCGCTGGATGAATTTTTAATTTTTCCGCCAGTCGATTGACCGCTGCAGGCGTCGCCTTGCCCTCTATCGGTTTCTTAACCCACACTTTTTTGGGAATTAGGCCATCACGTGTCATTTCGTCGGCTACCTTCTCGACTATATCTTCAGATTTGGCGTCATGCCTGCTCAAATCCAGATCATCGACGATTATCCGTCCAGGTAGAATGCCTTGCAAATGAACGCCTCAAACTCGTGAGGTATCCGGGTTAAGAGGATAGCCTCCACTCCCTGTCATCGCCGGATTAAGTTAAATCTTCATACGTCTGTTTCAAAACCCTGCCGATTTGTATTTTCTGGGGGCAATATTTTTCGGCTTTTGAATAATCCGCCTTAAGAATGTTGGCTTTGATATCCTTCGGCAGTGCATTGAATAGCGTTAATGCCTGATCCTTATCTTTATAGCTGTTGGCATACATGGCACAGCGCATGATATCGCTGATCGGAACATTTAAATCGACCGCTGATTCGCAAATATCTGCACAGCCTGCGCAGTAGCCGGCGGACGTTCGATGCGCATATCGATCTAAAAGCCGTCTGTCACGCAAAGACAGCCGGGTCCTGTTCAGGGCTGCGGCCACATTGGCCTGCAGTATGGTCATATTCGACATGGCGGAGCAGATGCTGGCGATATGGGGATTTTCCCAAACAGCCTTGAGTTTGGCCTGTTCAGCGGTGTATCCTTTTTTTATGAAACTTTCGGTCATTCGCAAAGCACTGTCGGTTTCAGACCCGATCGAAGCATAAAAGTTTGCCGAAAAAGCGGCCTGTGTTTTCATGGCGGTCAACCCGATGCCGGCTTTCACGCAGGCATCCACTGCCCTTTTCATTTGATCCGTCCCCATGATTCGATAATTGTAACTCATCATGATTCCATCGATCCACCCGAGCTTAGCGGCCGCCAGCATGGAGTTTTCCATATTTTTGTGGGCGCTGAACCCAAAGAAACGAATCTTTCCTTCAGACTTGGTTTTTTCCGCCCAGGCTTTGACTTCAGCTGTCAATTTGTCCCGGACATCTTTTACGTAGTGAAGGAAATACATGTCAACATAAGAGGTATTCATTCTTTGCAGAGAGGTGTTCAGTTTTTTAGTCAATTTTTTCGGATTCGAAGTCGCCGCCTTGGTGACGAGAAACACTTTCCTGCGATCATCTGGAAATCTGGAAAAGTATTTGCCGATGGCCTTTTCGTTCTTTCCCCATCCATATGAATCGGCCGTATCCCAATAGGTCACGCCTAGATTAAAGGCCTGTTTGAATACCAGCAAGTCCGAGGCACGCAGCACCCCGCCAAGTGAAAGAATAGAGACCTTTTCTCCTGTCTTCCCAAATGGCCGCATCGGCACAGTTGTGGAATCATTTTTTTCGGATGCTTCTGCCAATGGGGTCATCGCTGCGCACATCGACCCGACTCCGATTGCACCGAGCGATTTTAAAAATGAGCGTCTCGAATGTTTATTTCCTGTTTTTGCCATCGTATCTCCTTTTATTCCATTTTGATTATCGGTGATAATCTGTCCGATAGGGTTACAAACTTGAATGGTGATTCATTGTTCGTTATTCAATATTTAACACGCTGTTTCTGCTATTGACCAGTGAAAAAACAATGATTCCCAAGATCTGCAATTTATTTAGCGCATCATTGAAGCAACACGGGCCTTCCACCGGAGGGATTTCATCGACCGCTTTAACCGGTTCATGCCATCACCTTTGTCCCACACGGATAACCATTAGTAAGTCCACTAGTTGACCAACACGCACCCCAGACCCCCGTCCACGCCGATGATCTGGCCAGTCATCCAGGCGGATGAACCTTCGAGCAGGAAAAGGGCCGCCCGGTCCTTGTCATGTCGTTGGCTGCGATTTTGTCGCCACCACCCAGAGATACAGTTCCGCCATTTGACTGGTGCTATTTATTTGAAATCCGGTTTCCTGCAAGGCAACATTGAATTGACTCTGATCAAATCGATCTTCCTGGGGATGGTCCATTAGCTTTCCAATAACCGGGTGTGTTATATATCGGCTGAGAATTTCTACGCAGTAAAACCTTCCACCAGGTTTCAGAACCCGATGAATCTCGCTTAGGGCCTCCCGCCAGTTTTCAACATGATGGATCGCTCCGAAATTGAAAACTGCGTCGTATCGCTCAAACGCCACCGGTATTAACCGCACATTTCCCACCCACATGTGTAGTATGCGATTTTTCTTTTTCTGCCGCTTTCGCGCCAGGGAAACCATTTTAGGATCCACGTCAAACGCATCTACACTAGAGGCTCCGAAAAGATGGTAGATAAGATCGATTCCACCGCCCGGTCCGCAGCCAACCTCCAGGGCTTTCGCGCCCGGAATAGGCCCACCCAATTTAAGAAGTTGCCGTGCCTCCAAATGCTTTTGCAGAAAAGGCCGAATTGGGCTGATGATGAAAAGACGCTCTATAAAGTTTAGCTTCATATCGGAATTTGATCCATAAACCGCTGTAGAAAAAGAATAACCACTTAAAAGCCCGGTGAATTGATGCTTCGACCCACAGCGCCCTATGTTGGAGCAGTCGTTTGTCCAGGGATAATATTAAGAATTATAAGCTGTTCTTAATGTTCGTCAAATGGGAACGGAGGAATGAAACCTTTGAATTTTGCTTGGGGCCATCGGACTCGACGAGTTCATTGAGTACATTGAGTTTATTGCCCCGGTTAAATGCACCTGAGGCACACAAGTTCGCTTCGCTCGTCTTCTACGAAGAATTTAACCCCAGTACGATCGTTAGGACCTACGGGGCAGGCAGGGTAAAGGTTCTTTGCGTTTGTTGGGTTCATTGGGTTATTTGGGTTTGTTGAGTTTATTAGATTGGTTGGCGAGTTTGGGTTAATTCGTTTTTTACCGAGCAATTAACGAGGGAAGGAGGTCGTGAAAGGATCTACTATCGTGAAGGGATTTACTATCAAGCTCTCTGCATGAAAATTCGTTACGAATCTTTTTTAATTCAGTTGCTAATAAAATTCCCGGGGCTGGAGTTCATCATAATCACCTCTGGAAGCGAGAAATTTCCGAATATCCAAACAGAGGTGACATTTCGACACATAGCCTTCTTCCTGCTCCTGATATCCCATATCAAACGCAAAGTCTAACAATCCCTTCATATCTTCTTTGATCAAACATTTTAAAACCGGGCGGTTTTCCAGATCAATCCCTTCCATTAAGAGCCGATCCATCTCAAACCAGCTGCCCAGTGAAATTCCGCCACAATAGCCAGGCATGAAATTGCCGTAATTGTCAAAATGATTGTGCCAGCTACGAAGAAAGTCCGGCTGACATGGGGTGTTAAAGAACCGTTTGGACGAATAACCGGGGTAAAAGTCTTTGAATGCCTCTGCCGCACGCCCCATCAGGAAGAACTCGATCCTATCGGATATCGATTCTTCCGGGGCCAGCTTTAAATATTCATCAATTGAAAGTTTGCCCGTAATGCCCAGCCGTTTGAACAGGCGATAATATTCCACCTGGTAGACCATCACGTTTTGACCGAACACGTCCTGACTGATCCGGATGCATCGTTCGGTTCTTTCAAACGGGACATACTCGGCATAAAAGGGGTTCACCGAGATCATGATCCCTTTTAATCCTTTCTCCTTGAGGGCCTGAAGGCGCTTGATGGTTATCGCGTCGTCTTTACACCAGAAGCAATTGGTTTCGACAAAGGTAGACGGAATCTTTAGCGTTTCTGCGATCTCAACGGCCTTCAGCAACAGCTTAAAATTCAAAAATGGCTCTCCACCGCTAAAATGCAATCCGTGATTCAAGCTCATATGATGACGTCCGTATGGGCTCGGCATTATCACTTTTGCCAGCTGCGGCAAAAATTGTTCCAGTTGTCCAACCGTGATCCAATCCCCCGTCCATTTCGGCGAGCAGGCATACATGCAATGCCTGCACTCGGCAGGGCATTTGTAGGAGAACATCAAACCGCCGGAAATGGGTATGGGAATTTTCATTTCATTCAAGTTGATGGAATCGCAAAAGGTATTCGAGGAATCCGGAATCAAGCCTTCATTTGTAACAAAATCGGATGCTGTGTCAAGAATGATGCCTTTCCAAAAGGGATAAGTCATTCTTTCGGGCATAGCGTTGAAATCAATGTATTAAGGGAAAATTATTAAATCCTCACGCCAAGACGCTACGGTGCAAAGAAAGATCGAGAAAACTTTTCATGCGTGCGGCTTTGCGAGAGGTAATTTTTGGTCAAACCATAACATGCACAATAATTTTAACGTTACCCCGCTCTTTCGCACGGGCTAGCAGGCTACACCAAGACCAAGACGAGCATCACGATAATCGATGATGCACTTGGGCAAGGACTTTTTGAGATCTCTGATCTGCGTTTGACTTATTTTCCTGCACCTCTGCAGATAAAGGTGTCGCAATCGAGTGAGACTGCTCAGGTTAGAAATGTCGCTGATCTCTTCCAGTCCTCTGAGGCCCAAAATTGAGAGGTTGGTCAAATTGCTCAGAACAGTAATATCACTCACTCCCTTGCAGTCATCAAGAATAAGAATACTCAAATTGGTGAGATTTTTCAGAGGTGACAGATCATTTACCCCTTTGCTGTTTGAAAGATACAGCCACTCCAAACCCGACAATTTCGCAAGTGCTTCAATATCTTGAATCCCAGAGTTCTTCAAGGCGAGCACCTTGAGACGAGTCAACCCCGCCAGAGGCGTTATATCCACTAACTCCGGGCCGTGATTCATCTCCAGATGAGTGAGGTTTGTCAGGTCTGCCACCGATGAGATGTCATTGATAAGACTGCATTCTTTGAGGGATAACTTCTCAAGCTGTGGTACGTGGAATAACACCAGTGACAATTCCTCATTCGTGGTGGCGGGTGGCAGATGAAGCACCCTGAGAGAGTCCATTTGGGTCAAAGGGGTGAGATCAACTAGCGACATGCAATTATGGAGATTCAGTTCTTTCAGATTTTTTAAATTCGTCAGAGGGGATATGTCCTCAACCTTACTACAGGCTTGCATGTTGAGTATGGAAAGACGGGACAGCGAGCCCAGTGGAGAAATATCGGTGATATTCCGACAGCTTCGAATATCGAGATTTTCAATGTTGGGATTGGCACGGACATAGTCTGCCAGCATTTTATTCGTCGTCGTAGCCGGCAGTCGGAGCTTGCGGGACTTTTTCCTGGAAGGCTTAGGTGCGATTTTAGTGGATGGCTTACGCTTTCGTTCGGGTTGAGGGTCGGCTTTTGCCACTTTTCGTTCTTCATCTGCTGAAATAACCCGCCATTGTCCCTCCTCTTTCAGGAGCCGTAATTGAATCCTCTTGCTGCCTTTCAAGCCCTGAATTCGGATGGTCACCTTGGCCATTTCTTTACCATCCCAGTCCATGACCTCGTCGTTCAGCAGAGTAATTTTGTCATTTTTTCCAACTGTTGCCAGCAGTTTCTCGTCTTGGCGCACAAAAGATCTGCAGACCTTGAATCTATCGGGGCCTTTTACCTCCTCTGATACGGATTTTTCCGGCCTGGCGAAAAAATCCTTACTCAAGCTGCCCACCAAAAAGTAGCCCGCGACAGCAAGCAGCGTCAGTACGGCAATTACTACAATTATCGCCGGATAGTCCCTATAGACCCGTCCCGGCACCGTTTGTGATGTTGCTGGTGGAATAGAGGCTGATATCCGGTTATCGTTGTTTGGTGGTTTATGAGTTGTACTCGGGGATGGAGTGGCTGTTTCTACCACGCCTGTGTCTTTATGGATAACAAGGGTGTTTCCACACCTCTTACATGAAGCCCTGAAAACCGGTTTTGTGATTCGTTCCGCGCGGAGATTGTAGGAGGTCTCGCAAACTGGACACCTAATTTTCATTGTATTCCGCCCTCTGTATTTAAGAGACGCCTATGGTTTTATGCGTTTCTTTAGATCTATGATTAACTCCATCGCTTGAGTAGATTTCAGTAGACGGCGGGTACAGTCGGGTGCTGCTTCAGAATAAATCGGAATGATTGGTTATAATACCAAGAAAGTGGTAAATTATCAAGAATGCGCCTTTTGCATCGACAAAGAGCAGGTTGTGATTTATCTTGATCCACAAATGGAGACATGTCATGCCCACTCAGGAGGAGCATAATATCCTCAAACTTCTGGCCAAAGAATGGGAGCATAGCGGACCACCCGGCATCCTTGATGTCAGCGAAATCGTGGCAGCCGCAGACCTGGCACCCAGTGAGACCCTGCAGGCGCTGAAGAATCTGTATCAAATCGGTCTGGTGGAAATGAACGCGCTCAAGACCAGCGCGTTTCTGACACCTGAGGGCTTTGAGGTTGCCGAGACTCCATGAACCGATCTGCCGCACCTGTTTAAAAGCATGGAGAAGTAGCAACTGACATTCATTGTCTGGAGCCTCTGATTCTGAGTTATGGTGGTTGATAAAATAATGTTCCGTTAGTCAGGGTTTACCCGCCTCCGGAGGATTGGTCGTCAGCTAAGACTGTATTAATTAGATGCAAGATTCAGGATACCAGATACAGGTTCTCGGTATCGCTTTGCTCATTCTTTTCATATACAAGCAAAAATTATAATTTATAGCATAAATTCTGAATCTTTAGTTTGCCTCAAACGGAATGAAATTTTGAAAATCGCCTGATATATCTTGATTTAGACGGATTCGTAATCATTATAAAATTGTAAACCGTTAAAAGGAGGTGAACCCAATGACGGAAGAGGAAAAAAATGTGATCGTTCCTATAGTTAATGTCAACCACAATGAGGATGACACCGGTTTGGTCATTAAAGTAGATCTTGCCGGCGCGTCAAAGGAAAGCGTGGATCTGGATATGGGCGAAAAAGGCTTTTGCGTGAAAGCTGAAGGCGATGATTTTCGCTACGAAAACTGCTACATGCTGGCTCACGACGTCAAAGCCGAAGAATCCGAGGCGAAATTTACCTCAGGGCTTTTGGTCATCAAAGCGCCCTTCAAAGAAGTGCGGCGCGGGCACAAGGTGTCCATTCAGTAAGTCACGTGCTGTCAATATTCATTTATCGAAGAAGCCGAACCAACCTGGTTCGGCTTTTTCGTTAGGCGGATGCTATTGCCCGCAACTACTTATACCGACACATCGACGACTTCGGCTTCGGTCACCCTCAGAAGCTCGGAAGAGGTCATCCGCATCATGGCGTCGATGTCACCGCCGCCACCGAAAATTACTTCCGGCCGGGTAACGGCCGGGTCCACAAGCGTGCGTATCTTCCGGCGGTGGCCGAAGGGAGGCATGCTGCCCACTACGTAGCCGGTGAATTCGAGAGCCTGCTCGGAGCCGGTGAACTTAACTCTTTTGCGGCCCACTCCCAGGAAGGACGCCACTTTTTTGCGATCCACGCGGACTGTCCCGTTGTTAATCACTAGCAGCGGCTGTTCTTCGACCTTGAACACCAGCGATTTGATGATCTGTTCGGCATCAACGCCTAACTCTCTGGCCGCATCGTTCACCGTCGGCGTGTGTGCGGTCATGGGCAAAATGACGGCTTCGATGCCATGGTTTTCGATGAATTGCATCAGATCGTTGCTGGTCATGGATTTCGGTGGCATAGGCGCATTCTCCAACAAATCAGCAATCAAGAGTGACCGGGGACTATCGGCATTCGCATGAAATCATATCTGAGTTTTTCAAATCTCACCGTTCACGCCAGCTTCGTCAGGTACGCATCCCGGGTCAGCCAGAGCTCCTCCATGCGGAACATGTGCCAGTGATCGTGCATCAGGATGTGTCTCACCAGGATGTACAGCGAATAAAGTTCGTATTCCGGATGGGTGCCGGTTTTGTGCCAGGCGGCATCATCCGCTGTTTCAAGCAGCGCCAGCTGCTTCTCCCGTTGGTCGGCAAACGATTCCAGGGCGGCGGTCATCTCCATTACCGGCGGCGTGTCTTCGACCTCATCGTCACCAGGTATGTAAGGAACAAACTCGGGACGGTCTTCGTCCATAAACCTTTGCAGACGCTCCAGCAGCATGGGCTGCACCTGGGCCAGGTGACTGACGTGTTCGGCAATGGTCCAAAAGCCCTCGCCACGGCGCAGGTTCATTTTGTCTGCCGGAATGGTCTGCACGAATTCCGACAGGATACGGCCGGAGCGCTTCAGGCAACCTAGTAAATTGGTTATATCCTGCATATCAAACCTCACTCATTCTTTCTTTCCATTTGTCAAAATCGCCGGGAAGAATTTCCAGGATCTCGTAGCCCGACATACTGTATAGATCGTAGTTGAGATCAAGATTCAACATAATCTTAATCTTATCACCGGCAACACCAAACATTTTAACAATATCCCGGGCTTGCGCATCGAAAACTAGATTGCATAAGATCAATGCGCAGCGTGCAGAGCAGCGCATGTGCCGGAAATAGCTCAAAGCTTCAGGCCTGCCAGATCAAACTTCTCCAGCATGAAGCGGTGAAATGCGTCGTCATCCAGATCCGCGCGGTTTCCCAGGAACTCTTTGCTCAGCGGACCGGCTGCATAGACCGCTTTAGGATTGTCTTCAAAAACAGCTTCCAGGATCAGATCGGCGATCAGTTCCGGATCGGCAACGGTCCGCTTTTCAAACATCTTTCCCACCGCTGCCTTCGTCGTTTCATAAAATCCTTTATAATCCGGATCGGTGCGTGCCATTAGATCGCCGGTCATTTTATCGGCAACTTCATTGAACTCGGTTCCGATAGCGCCCGGGCGGATCGCCACCACCTTTATGCCGAAGGGCGCCAATTCAGTCCGCAAGGCATCCGTAATGCCTTCGACGGCATACTTGGACGATGCATACACGCCGCTGCCCGCAAAGGGAAACTTTCCGACGATGGAACTAAGGTTGACGATGATTCCATTTCGCACTTTGCGCATGGCAGGCAGACAGGCCTGCGTCACCCGGACAAGGGCAAAAAAGTTGACCTCGAACAGGCGCTTGATATCCGCCAGGGCAACATCTTCCAGCACGCCACGGGTACTGTAACCAGCATTGTTGACGAGCACGGAGACAGGTTGCGGCAGCTCCGCAAGGTAACGGCAGAATGTTTCCGTGTCCTCAGGGTGGGATAAGTCCACCTGCCTGGCGGTGATGCCGGGGTGTTGATCCGCCAGCGCATTCAGGCGATCCAGTCGCCGCGCGGCAGCGATGACGTTAAATCCCTTTTCAGACAACCGCACGGCGGTAGCCTTTCCGATGCCACTGCTTGCCCCGGTAACCAAGGCTGTTTGTTTTTCCACTTGCATAGCGCTTTCTCCTTTAAACATGAGTAGAAGTGTTTTCAAAACCCAATCTAACGTCCAAATACTGTGTTGCGAGTTTCTTCGAAATGCTCACATACTACCGTGTATGCAACGCTTTTTCATCAACTCGCGTCTAGTCTTTGGATGTGATCTGAGGTTTTGAAACCACTTTTTGTTAATTGAGAGGAGCATAACCGCATCGTTCTTTATCGTGTTAAGCAATGGGCGCCCCTGTAAACAACTCATGTCGCGGCTGGCCCGCGACGAACTCCAGTCGGCCCGAGCTCATGGCCGAGGGCAGTCGAGCCGAAGCCGCTCCCACAGAAAATCTTTAAAAAGCAATATTTTCTGCCCAATATGAGGTGCTGCGGAATTTCATTTCAGAAGTTTTTCCAGGCAGCACTTTGCGGGTGTCTTTTAGTAAGACATCAAGCCGCGTATGGTTGAACTTCCCGATTTATTTTTTCTCTTAAATTATCTTCAGCAACGTCCAGGTCGTAATCCATTTGCAATCCTAGCCAGAATTGGGGGGACATCCCAAAAAATTTACCCAATCTCAATGCCGTGTCCGCTGTTACACGCCTTTTTCCATGGACGATTTCATTGATGCGTCGAGCAGGCACACGAATATCCAGTGCCAAACGGTTCTGGCTGAGGCCCATTGGCTTGAGAAATTCTTCAAGCAGAATCTCACCCGGATGAATCGGAGGTATTTTTTTATTTCCCATATTTATCTTCCTTCACGAGTGATAATCGACAATTGTAACCTCATATGCATTACTTTCCTTCCAGACAAAGCAAATACGCCACTGGTTTTTGATGCGGATGCTGTGCTGACCTTTGCGATTCCCTTTTAATATCTCGGGCCTGTTTCCTGGGGGAATACGCAAATCGTCAATGTTGAGTGATCTGTGCAGCATGCGCAATTTCCGTAAGGCAATGCTATGGATGGACTGCGGCAACTTAATGGAAAAGCGGCGGTTGAATATTTTTTCCGTCTCTTTACATTTGAAAGACTCGATCATAAAATTAAATATAACGCGTGGCGTTAAATGTCAATGGTTAACAACTCCAATTCCAATAAAATAACCCTATCCGTTCATTGAAGACTCATTGCTTTGGTTTTGACCACTTCTGTGGTATGATGCCTTGCATTTAAAATGACATCGATGTTGCGTCTTTTATGCATGCAAGCTTGCTGCAGGAGTTGAAATGTCTCCGGAAGCCATCAGCGCAATGTTTACGGAAACCGTATTGGAAAACCTGTTCCCGGCCCAGCGGGCGGATCGCTTTTTCGAAGCCATGTACGGCGACGTATCCGAAGGGGCGTACGATATTCGGCTTTCATTTCACGCCTGCAGATCCGATGCACTCGAACTGAGGTTCAACTTATGCCGGCGGCCGGACAAATGTCTGGTATGTAATCTGACCTACGGTCTGCCGCAGGTTTTTGCCCGCCATCCCATCATCGACATCCGGGGTCTGGTAGATAAAATCGATAAAATTTTAAACGGCGCGGCGCAATGCGGCCGCTGGGAGCTGGGGGATACCCGGGAAATTTCCGCTGATCTGCATGTAATACCACTGACGATATCTCTATATCGCACATAGCCCGAAAAATTCATGTAAATTTTTATACAAGCGCATTTGATTTAAAAATATTGCTATCAACAAAAATAGTTTGATCTGAATTTTTCTGGAGACACTTTGTACCAGACTCATTTTTTACAGAACAGCATTAAAGTTTTCACCCTACTGGCAAGCTCAAGACGCCCATTTGCCGCGTTATCATGGACTTGCGGTATCATAAGTACAGCTGCGTCTCTGAATGCCTTGCAAATGAACACCTCGAACTCGTGATATATCCGGGTAAGATTGGCTCCTATTGTATCCGAGGAAGCACTGCATATCAATTCAACTCACTACCGGCAAAGTGTTTGTGGAGATCAAGCGCCTAAAAAGTGATATTTTCCTAAAATAACAACTGGTAGCGGGTGCCGGCACCCTGGCCTAGCTTCTGCAGGATTTCAGCATTCGTAAGGATTCTCAATGTGTATTGAACCGTTCTTCGTGGCAAGCCGGTGGTTCTAACGATATCTGCAACTTTCAGACGGTTCTCCGGACTGCCTTTAAAGATATTTAAAACTGTTTGAGCGGTTTCGGAAAGTTTTTTCAGTCGCGCATACCGTTTTCGGTAAATATCAATGTCGGAAAGGCACGCATTGAGAATCTTGATAAAAAACCAGGCCACCGGTTCCAGATCATATGTTGAAGAATCCGGACTGAATTTGCCTTCGGCTGCACGTTGAAGTGTCGTGTAGTAAAGCGACCGATTCTGCTCGATATGCCTGTCGATCGCGATAAACGGGGTGATTCGCTCCCAGTACCTGTCGTTGGATTGAAGCAGGGATAGAATAAATAGAGCCCTGCCCAAACGGCCGTTACCATCCTGGAACGGGTGAATCGCCAGGAAACGAAAAACAAATTCAGTAGCAATTAGCACCGGCCAGGTGTAATCGCGAAGGGTTCGATTATACCAATCGACAAGATCCGCCATCGCAGTTTGCGTTGCAATCCCCGGGGGAGCCGGATCCAGAACAATCCTTTCTTCACCCGATTGGTGGTTAATGAAGATCACCCGATTCGGTGAATTTTTATATCCTCCCGCATGATAGTCTGCCCGGGGATAATATCGCAACAGATCATGGTGAAGACCGCGAACACTTGATTCGGTTAAAGGAAAAAGTTCCTTGGCCTGCAAATAGACGGTCGCCAGCATATGTCGGCAGCCGACCACTTCTTCGACGCTTCGTTCTCGATCTTTTGAAAGCTTTTCCAGAATAAAAGTTTTATATTGCTCGAAAGCAGTCGTTTTTCCATCTTCAATCAATGTCGTATCCACCCATTCGACCTCCTGATCGGTCAGTGCGGCATTTTCGATTCGGGTCGACGCCCCAATATTGCTGATAAACGCAAAATGATGGAGATAATTCGCCTCATCAGCAGGCATCGCTTCTAGCGTTTTGACCAATTCGGCTAGTTTACCCTGGAGGTCCTTCAACTCATTTTCAAGCATCGAAGACGGTACAAACGAAAGCATTTTAGAAACAACCTATGAATGCATAAGCAACAAAATACGCAATATTACGCAATATTGCGCAAATATATTTTTTTACTTATTGCGTATTTTATTTCAATTCTTTAGAAAAGTCAAGGTTGATGAATTCGTGGAAATAGTCAATTTAATGGGAATCAAGAAGAAGTTGGAGCCCATCGACTTTCGCTTAATTCGGGTTCACCTCACTTCCGGCAAAGTATTCGTGGGGATCAAACGCGTTAAACGCGATCTTTCCCTTTCGCCGCGCAGCATTGTAAAGTTTAGTGATATAAGCCTTCCATTGACCTCCTAGTTTCGGATGGTCCTGGTACACCGAATCAAGGGCGTGATTTATCTCGTGTTTCAAAATCTCTTCAAACTGGGGAGTTTTCAGAATCCGAGCCGAAATGAAAATTATCCGATTATAATGGTTGTAGGCCGCCGGTTGTTGGTCCCACTCACGTCCGCCATTTAATTGATCTTCCGCCTCGAACCACTGTTTCTGCCCGTCACCATTAACGTCCACCCACCTGCCCGGCGTAATTTTTCCATCTCCATTCAAATCCAGTCCGAATCCAAGGTCGGTGAGCCTGGCGCCCTCGGCTCCGACAAATATGCGAACGCCGTTTTTTTCCAGAAAAGTGGTCAGTTCCGGGGGGAATCCGGCCATCTTTGCGGCCACATCACTTTTCTCTTGCGCGGTGGCGCTTCCGGTAATCAACGGATCGGAAATCTGTATCCTGGGCTGTATCTCTGCGGCGGGACTCAGCGAATCTAATTTCAGGCCGGCAATAAATTTTTTCAGATAACCCTCGGTAACGACTGCGGTTTCGTACATGGCCAGCGGGTGATACTTTACCAGGTCGGGGAACTCGGCCAGCAAGGTATGCAGCGAAGGCGTTATCTGGGCATGACAGAATATATCCTGCAGACTATGCAGGCCGATGCCCAATTCCTGCTCCGCCGCATCGTAGTATCCGTCGCCCGCCAGATCGAGAGCCCGGTCAAAGTGGATCCTGACGGCGGCGATGCGCGTATCTTCGACACGGCAGGGGCTGCGGTTGTAATGCCGGTGAACCTCTCCGCGCCCCGCTTCGGTGCCGGTCTTTCTGGGTTGGGTTTCGTCATCGGGATCGCAGTAGTGAGTACTGCTGCTGTCGACCGCAATACACATGTGTGCGATCCTGCCGGCCTGGATTTGCGTAAATCCCAGCTTAAGGGCAATGTCATAGGTGCCGAAATTCCCGTTGCCCGTGCGAGCCGGGTTGAGGCTTCCCGTATGGATGCCCTCCTCCCATGCGTACTGGCGCAGTTTTTGGCGCACAATCCCGAAATAGCGGGCCGTTTTAGAAGCCGCGCTCCAATCTCCTTTGACAATTTGCTCAATCCGGCCATGGCGGTCATGATCGGGTCGAGCCGCCCCGGCGCGCTTTTCCATTTTTTTGACCACCAGCCAATCGATCAACCGGTCGATGGCGTCGACCAGATGCGGGCTGAGACGGCTCAGCGC
>Ga0126334_10000224_pt1 | contig 17695 bp, 13 predicted proteins | sample InaspJWI49metaG_FD_94491 | JGI IMG/M metagenome (GOLD analysis project Ga0126334, IMG submission 94491) | Marine gutless worms symbiont microbial communities from Oahu, Hawaii - Inanidrilus sp. 2 OAHU.JWI-49 metaG | ecosystem: Host-associated > Annelida > Digestive system > Unclassified...
CCATTGCTTGGCCTCATTCAATTCATAGTACATAATCGTCTGTTCGTGACCGTCACCCTCCAGTTGCAAATATACGTGCTCTATGTCACTCGCCCCATCAGGGTCCGTATAGTCAACAACTACTTCATAGGGACCAGCAATATTATCTGGATTTGGATCGGGTGCGGCCGTATGGGGGTAAAGCCTTTTTTCCGAGGGGACATCGTGAAAAACCGGCTGGTTTGGTGGACGATTAGGTGGATCGGTAATTGTAAAGGTTTCTTCTGATGAGCCAAAAAGCGTACTATTACCCGTATCCTAGTTAGGATTTGCATTATTTTGCCATATCTCGGCTATTATAGTGTAGTCACCAGTTTCATTAAAAGTGTAATTATCCCAATAGAAATCTTTTATAGCATATAACGAAAATTCAACGCTGTCAGCCGAACTAGGCTTAAGAGTTGGGCATCTATAAGTAGAATCACCACTTGGAGAGTTTATAATTATCCTCATGTCAAATGTCGCATAACCACCATAAGGTCCAGATGGTGATGAAAGATTTTTAAACCTGGCATAAACATCAGCTGTATCCCCTTTGTACACTGTGGCTGGAGAAAGCCAAATAGACTGCACTTCAGCATCAAAATCAGCTGCATATATATTGGAATTGACCAAAAGATGCAGGCAAAACATCGTAAAAAGTGTAACAACTGCCCGATTCAACAGGAAGATTTTCATGCCATTTTCATCCTTTTTATGATGAAGTTAAAAGATGTCTGTTAGGGAATCCAATATTTAGTACCTCTGTAAAAATAAAAAGCTGGATTCTCACCCCTTAGTTTGAGAGGTAATTTCCAGCCATAAAAGCAATCTCATTCAAGAAAATATTCCTCATAGTCAGCACGAAGGCATGGTGGCTAATTTCTGCCATAAATGTGATGCGATAGTGTGGTCGAGATCATATTAACTATTCGTATTATTTAATATTATATTACATTGAGTTATTCCTATCCAAAATTAATTACACGTAATACCTGTCCGTCAAATATTGCCACCAATGAACTTTTTTGGTTATTTAATTGATATGATGCGAGGAATGAGCAAAGTTAGTTACCACAAATTGATTTAATTGACAAATATAAAAAAGTATCGACTTTGTTACAAAATCCAAAATAGGTAACTAATGGGCAACGAACATATCCCACTGAATCACGCCAATTATCCATCGAAACAGAAACAACGTTTAGTTTTCTCACATAAAGTGCATCTTAAACAAACTTTCATTAAACCGGTGATCTTACTCTTGACCCTTGGCATACTCTCGGGTTGTGCCACGAAACCAAAGGATCCATGGTCGGAATTCATGCATACGGTGGTCACTTCTGCTCGGGACAAGAATTATGACAAGCTGACCCGGGAATTATCTCTTCACCGCTGGGAGGAGATAAAGGCGTTTTTTGAACAGGCGTCAATCGTTGCACCAGTGTCCCCCGAAGACGCGCCCGAAGACGATGAGTTGTACCGTAACATGCGCGAGGATGTGAAGGTGTTCTTTCGCTCCTATGAAGATTTGTTCGACGGTAAACCAGCCCTTTACAGCACTAAGCGACTTGATATGGATGGGGTTGATTTGTTTTCCGTCATCCTGTGGGTTGTAAAGGACAGTGCCTACTCAGGGATTCTCATCCATGCTGTCTGGCAGAGATCTGATGACCTAAAGGTATTGGAATGGGTGTACACAAAACCTTCAGATGCTCCCCACCTTTTTAAAAAGAGAGCCAAACTAGTGGTCACTAGTTTGGAAGAGTGTGTGTTTCCTGAAGTTATAGAATTTGAGGAAGACTAGAAGCCTGTTGGGTTTTAATATCGAAAACATACCGCAAATGCCTTAAAACCTGAAAGTGTTGCACTTACTTATTGAACTCGGGAAACAAATTTAAAATTCAAATGATCAAATGACAAAAATAGAGGCTTACCTATCGTAGTGACAGGTTTTGTTTGCTTTTTCTGGTTATTGTGATTTGCATTGTTTTTTCGAACTTCGATATTCGGATTTCGGATTTTTCTTCACGTTGAAACTCTCCATAAACACCTTGAATTGTTAGATATACAGAATAGGCACCGTCAGTATGGTGCTTTCACCGTCAGATCCGGGTGTTGGCGTTTCGCCTCTGTGGTGATGGCCGGTAGGTTGGAATCGGGTAACCACATCTTCCAAAGTTTTATTAGCGAACCATCGGTCAGCATTGCGCGGTAGGCGCGGGTGTAAGCATTCAACGTTGGCTCCGGAGTCCCTTTAGAAAATGCCAGATAAAGGTAAGCGCTCTTGATCGGGTAGATGACCTTCAACTTTTCGGGGGCGATACCTTCGGCGCGGGCTATGTCCAAGCCTTCTAATTCACCTTTGATCCAGAGGTCAATGCGTCCAGCCATAAGCTTACGAGGGTTCAGATTTGCCGCCGGCGCGATATCGAGATTCGTGAATCCCTGCGCCTGCAAAAAGGCGGTCTTGCTGCTCTCAAGGTAGGCCCCGATTCGTCCCACCCTTTTGGCGTCTTCAAGACTCTCTAATTGCAACAAACTATCTTCCCGGGCAAAGAATACCCAGCGCTTGATCGCTAAAGGCCCTACCCAGTGAAATAAAGATTCGCGGCTCGCTGTACGCGTGGTTGAAAACAACCCGATGTTGGGTTCTATTAGCGCTCTCCGGTAAGCTCGAGCCCATGGTAAAACCTGCACGTTTGCCTTTATACCGGTGCGAAGGGTCAATTCCTGGACTATGGCAACACAAAGACCTGCGGGTTTCCCGTCATCCAGGAAATTCAAAGGCGGGCTGTCCTCGGTTAACAACTCTAGCGCGGATGCCCCCCCAACTGTAGATAGGGATAAGGTAAACGACAGCAGGAATACGATCATCAGGCGTGTAAGCGGCATGGCAGTTCCTTCAAAGTGAGTGGAAGCCCCCTAGCTTCGGGTTGCCGCTTAAAGGGACTTTTTTACTAAAACACAAAACCAAACTTTGCATCGCGCAGAGACGCAGAGGCGCAGAGAAGACCAAAAACCAGATGTTAGGCGCGCTAACGCGCGTAAGACCTTTTCATGACTATGGAAACAAGGTACGTTTGGTTTCAACCGGCGGAGCCGGCCAATTGGTGGTCTTCTCTGCGTCTTTGCGTCTCTGTGCGAGGATTGGGTTTAGTGGATCGTCTTTTTGGCGCTCTCGGTAAACACCATGATGTAATAGATGTACCGATAGACCGCCAGCAAGGCCGGCATGCCCCCCATGATCCAGGCGAGATTGAGCGCTCCCATCTTATCTCTTTTTTTCGCCCGTCTACCGTAAAGGGTCCAACCGCCGCACCAGATCCCCAGACCGATGGTTAAAACTGTCCAATTGACAAAAAGCGTTGTTAGGGGTGACATGGGTTTTAATCCTCATTTTGTGGGTAAGTATATGTTTTTAAAATATCAGTAATGGGAAGTCAATGAGGTGGATTATCACCGTTAGCAGTTAGCGGTTAGCTGTTGGCTAATAGCTTTTAGAACCGGACCACGCCAAAATCTTACCTCATGGTGCCCCCCGAAAGACCCCAATTGGGTACCGGGTGACCATTAATTGTTGACGAAGTGCCCTTATGGGTGCTATTAGTGTTCAAAAATACCCATTACCGGTGACAGAGGGGGGAATATGAAACGCGCACTTATTTTTGCAGTCTCCTGTTTATTGCTTTTCGTGGGGTACGTAAACACCGGCCTGGCCGATGAAAAGGCCACGAAAGAGGAGTGTATCGCTAAATGCAAGGCGGCGGTTGCACTATTTCAGCAGGTTGGTGCTGATGAGGCCTTAAAGCAATTGAACCAGGCCAACAGTTCTTTTCGTTGGAAAGATTCCTATGTCTTTGCTTTCGACGATCAGGAAGCCAAGCTCATGGCCCACCCGGCCCAGCGGCTACTCGGTTGGTCCATGCTCGAGTTTGTGAGTGCCGATAATGTGGCTATATTTGCGGAAATATTAAAACGTCTGGACACGGCGAACCACGGCTGGATTTCATATCACCACCAGGTTAGCCAGGATCAACCGGTGGTTCAAAAAGTCACTTACTATGTGAAGGTCCCGGGTGAGAACATCGTCGTGGCAGCCGGCTACCACGAAGCAGCCAAAGCTGTTCAATCCCAAAAACCAGCATCCGCCGATGCAACCCCGGGGTGCAAGATCGAGGAATTTGCCAAATCCGAGGGCATCATGCACGGCATCGCCTTTGACGGCCGGGGCCACATGTTCGTGGGCAAGAACGGGAAGGAGATCCTCAAGGTTTTGCCGGACGGAACCATATCCGTCTTTACGACCATTAAAGAAGCGGAAGGATATTTCATTGAGGGGCCCGGCCACACCTTCCTGTATGACATGGAGTTCGACCGGCAGGGTCTGCTGTATGCAGTGGCAGAGGACCGGATTCTTAAAATCTCCCGGGATGGCAAGATCCACGTATTGGTGGAGAAGAAGTTTTCCGGGAATTGGGGTGCCTGCGGCATCGCCCTGGGCCAAAAGAACGATGTTTTTTATGCCTATGACAACAAAATTATGAAACTCACCCCCCAGGGTAAAAACGAATTGTTTCTGGACGGAAGCCAGACCTCCCCTCCCCTGCAAGCGATTGTGGGCATCGATTTCAGCCCTGACTTTCAAACTTTATATGCCTGTGATGGCAAGCTCGGTTCCGGCAAGCTGGTTAAAATAGCGGTTCAGCCAAATGGCCAGGCCGGGTCGATTGACCTGCTTTATCACGATAAAAAAATCAATGTGGAATATATCGCGTTCGACAAGAAATCCAACCTGATCATCAAAGGCCCCTGGTCCAAATCCTTTATCCGCCTGCAAAAGAACGGCACCGTCGAAGCCATCAAGCATAGTAAAATTGGCTTCGGCATACAGACCATTGCCATAGGCGGGCAAGGTTTTGATGAAAACGCTTTGTACGGAACCCATATGCCCGGCGGGGTCATCTATAAAATTCAATTACCGTTATAGCTGCCAGGGAGAAAATGATGAAAGCGAAAGCCACCTTTATCGGAGTGATTGCGACAACTACCCTTCTTGCCGCTATGCTGATCGGCTGCGCTTCCCAGACAGCTAATGTCCAGCCGGGCGATCCCTCGAAGAGTTTTTTCCGTGACCAGGTCACCTACCCCTATAAGGTCAAATATGCCGATGCCAAAGCCGGCGACGGGACTGTCTGGAATATCGGGTATATGGACGTGAAGCCCCTGTTAAAACCCAATCCCAGGGTGCTAGTGCTGATTCACGGCCGTGCGTTCTCCGGGGCCTATTTCGGGCATGTCACCAAGATGGCCAGCAAACAGGGTATCCGGGTCATTGTTCCGGATTTGCCCAATTGCGGCAAGTCGCTTCCGGGCAACCTGGACAAACCCGTGGTGCGCAGCATGCAGCAAACCCGGGAGGTCATCCACGACCTGGTCGTCAACCAGCTTAACATCCCCAGGGCGACCTACGGCGGGCATTCACTGGGCGGACAATGGGTATTGGGCTATGCCCTGAGCTATCCCGAGGCTGTCGAGGGGCTCATCCTGATTGCCCCGGCCGGCCTGGAAGAGCTGCCGCGCAAGCACTTTCCGCCTGTGCTTGCGGCAAGTACCGACCGAAAGGATTTTGAGCGTCTTCCCTATTACAAGGGCAAATCGCGCCTTGATCACAGCACCAACGCCAAGCTTATCGAGGACTTCTACTACTATAGGCTGAAAATCAAAGGTAAACTCATTCCTGCCGGTTTCTTCAAAAAAGAAACGCCGGACACGCGCCTGGCCACAGACATACGCACAGGGATGATCACCGGCAACCCGGTCGAGTTTCAGCGCTACAGCATCACCAGCGTGCGCGACGTGTATAACCTGGGTGTCGAAATCCAAAAGGAAGACCCGGACAGCCTTTTCAAACGCTATGACGATATCCGCACGCCGATTTTGCTGATATTCGGCGCTGCAGAGCCGTTCTATCCCAAAAAAATTAGTGGATTGAAAGACTTGAAAAAAGATATGATCAATCCATTCTACCAGCGCATGACCGCAGCCGGCTGCCCGGTCGCGGTAAAACTCTATCCGGATTGCGGTCACTTTCCGCATTCGGACATGCCGGACCTGTTTGCGGAGGATACAGTGCGGTTTGTTTTGACCGGGGGGGTGCAAGGAACTGTGGACCCGACAACTTTTTAGAGACTATTTGGAAAGTCGATCAAAGATCGATCCTAAAAAAAGCTTCATTCAAGATAATCACGCTCTGTGATGGTAGCCAAATCAGATGTATGATTATAAGAAAAAGATAGAAAAGGGGTTTAAGCATTTAGGCATCTGGGTCATTCGCTGTCGTTTGGCTATTTTGCTGCTGACGGTGGTGGTGGCCGGAGCAGCCATTACCCAGCTGCCCAAGCTGAGTATTGCCACCTCGGTGGAGACCCTGTTCTCGCGGGACGATAAGCTGCTGACCGACTACCAGTGGTTTCGCGGTCAATTCGGTCGTGACGAGAACATCGTGCTGCTGGTCTCGGCCGGCAACATATTCAGTGGTGAATTCCTTTCCAAGCTCAAATGGCTGCATGCAGATCTGGAGAAATCGGTCCCACTGCTCAAAGAGGTCCGCTCGCTGGCCAATGCCCCTTATATCACGTCCACTGACAGCGGTGTGCGGGCCGGCCGGTTTCTCGATACCCTCCCGCGGACAGATGAAGAATCTATTCAGTTCAGAAAACGCGGTCTGGCCTATCCCGGGTTCAAAAACCAGTATTTCACCCCGGACGGCAAGCATGCCATGGTCGTCATCAAAACCCAGGCGGTTTCGGCGTTGACGCCCGACGGCCAGCGCTTGCAAGGGTATGCGCGGGGCGTCCCCGGGGCGGTAAGCCCGCCGCACTCCGGAGAGCAGCAATCCATATCCCAGGTCGAAAATATTGCCGTCATCGCTTTCGTGGAGGCGGTCATCAAGCAGTACCAGGCCCAGGATTTCCGGATTGCCTTCAGCGGAACGCCGGTCTACCAGTATCATGTGGAACCGATGATCCGCGCCAACATGATCAAGATGTGTCTGACAATCCTCTTTGTTCCGCTCCTGCTCATGCCGATCGTGTTCGGCCGGGGCTCGGGGGCCTTCTTTCCGCAGATCACGACCATCCTGGGCCTGCTGGTGGCCTTGGGAATGATGGCGCTGTTGTCGGTGCGCTTTAGCAATACGTCGTCCATGCTGCCCTCCATCATCCTGTCCATCGGCCTGACCGCACCCATTCATTTTCTGGTGGTTTTTTACAAGTTTCAAAACCGGGTCGGAAAGTTTCGCGGCATTATCGCTACCATGGAACACTCCGGTTTCCCGATTACCATGACCAGCCTGACAACGGTAGCAGGGTTGATGTCATTTTCATTTTCCAACATTGCCCCCATTGCGGACCTGGTGAACTTCACGATCATCGGTATTCTCGCCATCCTGGTCTTCACCCTCTTCTCCCTGCCCGCAATTCTCTCGATCCTGCAGGTGGTGGAGGGGGTAAAACAGGGAGAAGCAAACTACAAGGCTTCCATTTTCAACCGCTCCCTGCAGGCGCTGGGCCGCCTCGGGATCTCCCGGCCCCGCCCTGTTTTTTATGTGTTCCTGGTGGTTACCATTCTGGCGGGCATCAATCTTCCCCGGCTGCATTTTTCGCACAACGAACTGCACTATTTTGAGCGGGCTTCTCGTTTCATGCGACAGGTTCGGTTTATTGAAAGAGAAACCGGCGGTTTCCGGGCCCTGGAAGTGATGATCGATACACAACGGGAAAAGGGCATCATCGACCACGACCTGCTGGAGGCTTTCGAGCGGCTGGATGTCTACATGCGCGCCAAGACCGATGATTATGTCAGGCCGTTCGTGGGGCGTACCCGTTCGACGGCCGATCTCATCAAGGAGGTTGCCTGTGACCCCCAGCTCAAGGGCCACGATGCGTGCAAGCTGCCCATGGACCGAGAGGTCCTGACAGAACAATTCGACAACCTCAATCGCCTGGTTCCTGAAACGCTGCTAAAGTATACGGATGCGGATTTGAGCATGGGGCGCCTGACTGCGATGATGTACTGGCGGGATGCGGCCAATGATGTTGATTTCGTCAACCGGGTGAAAAAATTCGCCGCAGCGCTGTTTGACTCGGGTGCTAAAGTGGCTGTCACCGGGGCGGCCGCCATCAACTCCGGTATCCTCGATGCGATGATGACCAGCCTGGCCGTCGGTTACGGTACGGGCTTTGTGCTGATTACGATATTGATGGTCGTGGCCATCGGAGACGTACGGTTGGGATTGCTGGCCATGATCCCTAACCTGTTTCCCATTGTCATCGGTCTGGGCGTTATGGGGTTTCTAAAAATCCCGCTCAATACCTACAACCTGATTGGCGGTAGTATCGCCATAGGTCTGGCAGTGGACGACACCATCCATTTTTTCCATAACTTTCGCCGGTACTACCTGCAAACCGGCGACATCAGCTTTGCGGTGCGCGAAACATTGGGATCGGCCGGCCGGGCCCTGCTGGCCACGACCATGGTCCTGGTGGCCAGTTTCTGGATGCGGCTGTTCAGCAACCTGAAAGTGGTCGCCGATTTCGGCCTGGTGATGGGGATCGCCTTGCTCGTAGCCTTCCTGGCCGATGTCCTGCTCGCACCGGCGCTGCTGCGGATCTATTACGGGGTTGAAAAGACAGAACCACGGGAACAAATTGACGTAAAGAATCCTGGCCAGGAGGACCAAGCTTTGGATTACCCCCAAGGGGCCTGCATTCAAAGAGATTCAGACCAGCGTGGCCGGATTCAAGCTGATAGAATTTAGGCGTTTAGGCTGTAGGAAAGGCCTTATAGTATCCATCAAAAGGATGCTTCGACGGGCAACCAAAAGCTGCCAAAAACTAACTGAAAAGCGTAGGTCTATTGTTTTGCCTAACAGTCTACAGCCTATAGCCTAAACAACCTGGGTTCATATACCGGGCATAGCCAACGAGCTCTGACCAGGCCCTGAGGACCGGGTTTTTTAGGACCGCATAAATAAGGCGCAAAACGCATGATACCCATGAAAAGCATCCTCAAGCTGGGAGCCGTTTACCTGGTCAGCCTGCTGGCCATCGGGGCGGTGGTGTGGGCCTGCATTGCGTTTTTCGCCCAAAAGACATTTTATCTTGATCAGAAACAATGGAATCCAGCCCAACCGGAAACAGAGCACATCGATCCGGAGCGTCTGGCCAAGGCACTCGATTACGTGGACACGCGGCTGCCCACGGCGCGCAGCCTGCTGATGCTGCGCAACGGTAAAACGGTCGTCGAAAAATACTACTGGCAAGGCGGGCCCCAGGAGACAGACTACCTGCACTCCCTGAATCTTCCCCTTCTCCAGGTGTTGATCGGCATCGCCATCGACCAAAAGCTGATCCAGGGGCCGGAGCAGCCCCTGTCGGCTTTTTTTCCCAAACAGGTGAACCAAATCCAGCCCGAGGATGCGGCGGCATTGACCCTGGGCCACCTGCTGTGGGCCCAGGCGCCTTTACTGTGGGGTTCCGACAACCCGAACTATTGGGAATTGTTTTACGCCGGGGACCGGATCGAGGCCGGTTTGCGCGTCATTTCCCGGCAACGGACACACCCCCAGTCCGCGCTGAACTTTGCCGCTTCGTTTTTGTTGAGCCAGGTAATCGAAAAGGTTTCCGGCCGGAATGTCTTCGATTTCGCTTCCCGATATCTCTTCCAACCACTGGGTATTGCAACCAACGGAGCCAATGAAACAGATCTACCCAAGGACGCCCTGGTTGGCTTTCAACTCAAAGCCCTCGATCTTGCCAAGATAGGCTACCTGCTGGCCCGGGAAGGGGCCTGGGAGGGAAAACAGGTAGTTTCCAAACAATGGGTTCGCAGGTTGTTTGTCAGGGCTTCTCATGCTGAGCTCGATGACATCCCGGCGGGCAGCTGGGTCAAGACAACCATCGCGGAACGTGAATGTCTGGTGGTGCGCGGTGATGGCGGGCAATATCTTATCCTGGTACCGACTGCGCAGGTCGTTTTGGTCGTGACGTCGACAAGCCGTTTTCCATTGCCAAAAGATACCGGGCGCAACAGGCTGCTGGAACTGATTGCCGCGGCTGTTCTGGAACCGTCGGAAACGGCGAAACTGGCGGCCGGACCGAAACCGGAGATAGAAACTGTGTCGGCGGACAACGCCTACATATTTGAGCCCAACTACGTTCTCTCCGTGGCTGTTCCGCGGGACATCCTGAATTTCTTCGATCAATTTGCGCTGGACATCATCAGTAAAGACACCCACCGTATCATTGAAAACTATGCCCGGGCCTACAACCACCACCGGGACATGTTCGCCTCCCCCTCCCGCCTGATGTTTACCGGCAGTCCGCCCCCCCTGGAGTACATCCACATTACCAGGTTGCGTATCGAAAAAAACAGGGCCTATCTGCGCGGCAAGTTAAAGTTTGCCCACCGGACGTACGCCGGCCCGCAAGGGGTCTACCCGCTGGAGAATTTGATTAAACTGAAAGGTCGCTGGAGATGGCTCGGGTTGCCGGAAAAGGCCGAACTGTTGGACCGGGATGACTATTTCGATGCGGAACTGAGTGATGAGCTGAGCCGGTTCGTAGATGACTGTACCGGTCCCTTGATGGGGGAATCTTCGTTTTTTGGAAAGGATTGCTTTGTAAAGGATTTCCAACTGAACGGCAGCGGGAAGAATCTATTCGCTATGCGCATCAACCCGTTTTTCCAAGGACGTTCCGAAAAACGGCTGCATATAACCGGCGTGCAACGAAATAGTGCCGCCTATCGGGTGCAAGGCTATGTCGACGGCAGTTCCCTGGGAGAACTCAGTTTGCCTGACAACCTGCGTATCGTTAAAGAGAACGGTGCCTATAAATGGGGCCGGGAACAGTCGGCTCAAAGCAAATAGCAAAAGATCCGGGCCCAAAGAGGCTATGTCACAACTGAGGAAAGCGTTCAATCTTTCTCCGTCATGCCGGACCCCGATCCGGCATCCAGTGTCCTTGCATAGGAAAAACCACTGGATCCCGGATCAAGTCCGGGATGACGGCATTGCCAACTATTTGATTTTGACAATTACGAAACAGCCTTTGAGGGCCAGGCTTTGGATTGCCCCTGGAAAGGACGCGCAGTCAGAAAACGCCATCCTTACCTGGTCGGATTCAGGGGATTAGGGTGAAGACTGAAGGCTGAAGAAAAGCCTTAAAACCAATCTGGCGTAAATAATTTCAATGAAGACTAAAAGCTGCAATGAATCTGAAAAACTCATAGTTTATAGCTTTTAAACGCCGTCACCTTCTGGCTTCAGTCTTCAGCCTAAAAGCCTGGGAACCCTCACCCCGGCAAAGCCAATATCTCTGAACCCCGTGAAGCTGGACAGGCTCGGCTCTGAGGACTAGGTTTTTAGGGACTGAATAAATTCAAAGAGGATATAAAAAAGGGGCAATTGCAGCGCATTGCCCCTTTCTAATTTCAGCCGACAGTAGACCCCGGATTATTGCTGAACGGTCTGCGGCACGCGGTCGGACTGCTCGGCAAGCCACTTTGAAATCGTGGCGATATCCTGGGGCGTAATCTCGTGGCCGGCATCGATATTTCTGACAGTCACATCGGCGCCGGCCGCTGTCAACATTTCCTCGAGTCGATCGGTGCTTTCAGCGGGGATGACACCATCGTAAAGCCCTCTGAGAATAAGAATCTCTTTGCCGTGCAGGTCCGGAAGGTCCGGGTTTTTAAGCGGCACCATGGGACGCAGCAGAATTGCCCTGGAAAAGACCTCCGGTCGCAATAAAAGCACCGCTGCGGCAATGTTGGCGCCGTTGGAGTACCCCATGGCCGTCGTCCGGTCCAAATTGCGGCCGTATCCAGCTGTGGCCGCGACAACAAAATCCGCCAGTTCATGCGATCTTTGAATGACATCGGCTTCGTCGAACACATTGTTGGCCAGCCGTCTGAAAAAACGCGGCATACCGTTTTCCAGGACCTTACCCCGCGGGCTGAGGACGGCGGACGCGTCGCTGACGCGGGTCGCCATGTCGACAAGGTCATGCTCATTACCGCCGGTTCCGTGCAGGAGTACCAGCGTATGCCCGTCATCGGTCGGACCCTGGGGTTCTCTGAATACGTGCTTGAACGGCTCCGGGCGCAACGCCGGCAGGCGGTGTTCGATCTCGGCACGCATGCTTTCATATTGCACCGGCAGCTTCAGGGTCGCACCCAGTTCATTTGCAGCTTCATCGATGGCAAACCCCGGCGGATCGGTGGCAATCTCAAAAAGGATTCCTTCCGGCGTATTGAAATAAATCGACCGAAAGTAATTCCGGTCGCGTACATCCGTTACGCCAATGCCGGATTTTCTCAGGACCGCTTGCCAGTCGGCCTGCGTATGATCATCCCGGGTGCGGAAGGCAATGTGATGCACGGTTCCGCCGCCTGCCCTGCCCACTGGTGCGGCCGGGTCTATGACGATGTCGTAAAAATGGCCCGGGGACGCGGTATCGTCCATCTTGAACCGGTAGCGGTTGCCCTCCCGGGCATGCAGGGACATGCCCATCACATCCGTCAAAAGTTCCTGGGTTTGCTCCAGGGACCTGAGGGTGGCGGTGGCCGAATGAAATCCTGTTACCGCGTGGGCTTCCGTTACGCGGCTTGCGTCCCAGTACACTGAGGACGGTCGGTCCGCTGTACCAATCAGCTCCAACGGCAAACCGTGAGGGTCGTTGAGGTGAATGACAGTCTCCCCGAATCTCTCAGATGTTTCGATGGGGATTTCCTGGGCTTCGAATCGCTCTTTCCAAAAGCTGATAGATTGACGGGGGATGTTCAGGCCAATCGCGGTCACCATCCCTGCTCCGGGTCTTCCCTGGGGAAGATTCTCCCAGGGGAAAAAGGTCAAAATGGTTCCCGGCGAACCCTGGGCATCTCCATAGTAGAGATGGTAGGTATAGGGGTCGTCGAAATTAACGGTCTGTTTTACCAGCCGCAGCCCTAGCGTGTTTTCGTAAAAGGTCAAGTTGTCCGCCGCGGATGAAGCTACGGCGGTGATATGGTGAATGGCAGATGTTTTATTTTCAGCGATCATGGTGCACCTCGCATTATTGTCTTGAAGTCAAGATACTTGTTTAAAAAAATTTATGTCAGTTGAACGTTTTCAGCATGGTAGCCGATCTTTTTCAGTAACCGGACGAGTTCATCAGCCTCGTCGGAAGACAGCACCTGAGTAATCTTCTCCAGGTTTTTTTTATGGGCTGCGTACGCCCGTTTTATCACATCAAGCCCGGGCCTGGTCAGGTGGACATAAAACCGGCGTCCGTCTCCCGGGTCCTGAATTCTTTTTATAAGTCCCTTTTTTTCCAATCGATTTACCGCGGCTGTCATCGAACCGCTGGTCAAGAGAACCTTTTTACCGATGGTATTGATCGGCAGGGGCCCTTTGTGCAGCAAAGCCTCCATAATCATGAAATCGCTCGGACACAAGCCGGTATCGGCAACACTCTCGCGATCTATTCTTTCAATCGCTTTGGAAGCTTTTCCCAGTATCAATCGTATGTGGGTTCCCGACTGCATGATGAAAAAATAAGCAAATATATCTTGATGTCAAGATATATATTTAAGTTTGTATGATCACAATGTCCAGTTGCGTGATGCCCGCTGGCTGGAGAATGTAACTCACAGATATGCTTTAGAATTTGTCCATACACCGCCCTATTTGGACTAAAACCTTAAGTTTTATTCAGCAATGTCGATATCAATACGTATAAGGCAAAAATCATTTTCATGTCATTTTAGACAGTAAGTTTGGCGATAGACCGCCGCATTCAAAATCAGGACTGCCCTCGCGATGAGAATATTGGTTGCTGAAGACAATTCTACTTCTCGCTTCATCTTAGAACGCACCCTTACAAAATGGGGACATAGGATTGTATCCGTTGCCGATGGGGTTGAAGCATGGGAGAAATTGAAAAGTGATGATACGCCCAAACTGGCTATCCTGGATTGGATGATGCCGGGTCTGGACGGCATTGAGATTTGCCGCCGGTTACGGCAGATCGACGCAGCCGTTGCAACGTATGTGATCCTGTTAACTGCCAAGAACGATAAGAAGGATATCATCAGAGGGCTGAATGCGGGTGCCGACGATTACATTGTAAAACCATATGATTACGATGAGTTACGCGCCCGAATCAACGTTGGTCGCCGCGTTATTGAGTTACGGAAAACTCTTGCGGAAAAGGAAAAAATGCAGGGTGTGCTTGAGATGGCCGGCGCCATATGCCATGAACTCAACCAGCCCCTGATGGCTATTTCGGGATACTCTGAACTTTTGTTAATGGACATGCCGGAGGATAAACTCCAACACAAAAGCCTAAAAAAGATCAAAGAGCAGGTTGATCGGGTAGGTAATATAACGAGAAAACTGATGTGTATCACCAGATATAAGACGAAGAGTTACCTGAATAAAAATATTGTTGACATCAATGCCGCTGTAGCCGACAAACCGACCAAAGCAAAAAAAAAGAGCGCCAAAAATATCGATAAGGCAATTTAGGCGCTTCCCACGAAAACCATCTGAAATCTCATCAATAATATTTAACCTGCCCTGTATCCCAATACCTCCCTTGCTCATTAAACGTTTCCCGCAGCACCGACAGGCGGTATTTTCGCTGCCTTCCAACAAGCTATGGGATATGCGCTCGCCGATCAGGTCAATCCACACCTAGCGATCCTGTGAAAGACTGTTGACAAATGAACACGTTCAATATATCTATTACTCAATTTATTAATTGAATAATAGAAGAGGTAAATCCATGAAAAGTCCAGGCCGACAATTCAAAGATGCCATCTATGAGCAATTCGCAAGGATCGGCAAAGCCGTGTCGAGCCCTAAACGTTTGGAATTACTTGACCTTATTTGCCAGGGTGAAAAAACCGTTGAGACGCTCTCAAAAGAAACCGGGTTGACCGTTGCCAATGCATCCCAACACTTGCAAACGCTCAAAACAGCCCGTTTGATCGAGGCTGAAAAAGAGGGCCTCTACGTGAAATACCGCCTCGCCGATGAAATGGTCTGCGAGTTTTTCCGATCCATGCGTTTGCTGGCCGAAAACCGGCTGGCCGAAGTGGATATGATCAAGCGCCGCTTTTTAGAGGGCAAACAGGGCATGGAGCCGGTCAACCGGGATGACCTGTTGAAACGGGTGGCCGCCGGCGATGTCACGGTGCTGGATGTTCGGCCGACCGCAGAATACGAGGCAGGACATATTCCCGGTGCGCTGTCCGTTCCGCTCGACCAGCTCCAGGAGATCCTGGCCAAGCTGCCTCACGACCAGGAGATTGTCGCCTATTGCCGCGGTCCGTATTGTGTGCTGGCGGTTAAGGCCGTCGAAGTCCTGCTTGAAAAGGGGTTCAATGCCATCCGGCTTGAAGAGAGCGTTCAGGATTGGCGGGCATTAGGACTGCCTGTTGAAATTGGGAATTAATACACAAAATCCCAAGGAATAGCAGAGCCGCCAGGGGAATCTTTGTCGTCATGGCGGATCCCGGATCTGGGTCCGGGACAGGCTCTCATGATCCGGCATCCAGGAGCCCTATCGATACATGTACTGGATCCCGGCCTTCGCCGGGATGACGGGCATTTTCCAGGAATAAACCAAACGCAATTGAGGAACTTAACCCTTAAGGACGAGACTCAGTGCAGCATAGCAGAATAACGCTCCTGGCTTTTTTGGCCGTGGTCATTACGGTGGTGGCATTGTGGTGGACCAATGGGGCGGTGACGCCCGAGGAAGCGACCTGGGACGATGTGACGGCCGCAGCCAAAAAGGGCGGCTATCAGCTCATTTCGACCGATGATTTGTGGAAGCGGTACAGCGCAACACAGACCACCCTGCTGCTGGTGGACACGCGCCAGGAGTGGGAATACCGGACCGGTCACATCAAAGGGGCCCTGAATTTTCCCATGGAACCGACCTGGCTGGCCGAGTGGCGCAAAAAGGGGGACCTGGAACGCTTACTGGGAGAAGACAAGGAGCGCGCCCTTGTTTTCTACTGAGGCGGCCTGGCATGAGTCCGCAGTGACTCCGCAGCTCGGGTAGCTGTCCAGCTCGGTTACAAGAAGGTATATCGCGATCCCCTGGGATATCCCGGGTGGAAACAAAGAAACCTGCCGGTGGAAATCAAACCGGCGGGACTGGCCGGCATGGACCATCAACCGGAAGCGCCGGGCGTCCTGTATGGATGGGCCATGATCTGGACCTTGTTGGGCATCTTCGCCGGCGGCATGGCCCTGAACCTGACGCCGTGCGTCTATCCCCTGATTCCCATTACGATATCCTACTTTGGTGGACGCAGCGACCGCCGTCAGTTGATCGGGCACGGGCTTTGTTACATCCTTGGACTGTCTATCACCAACTCGATCCTGGGGGTGGTTGCCGCCCTCACCGGCACGTTGATGGGAGCCTTGCTGCAAAACCCTCTGGTGCTGAGCTTCGTGGCCGTGATCCTGATAATACTGGCGACGAGCCTTTTTGGGTTTTGGGAGCTGCAGGTGCCCAGCGGTCTGATGCAGGCCGCATCCAGAACCTATGCCGGCTATTTCGGCACCCTGTTTATGGGATTGACCATGGGGGTTGTGGCGGCCCCCTGTATCGGCCCCTTTGTACTGGGTCTGCTCACCTGGGTGGCCAGCCTGGGCAGCCCCTGGCTGGGATTCATCGTGTTTTTTACACTAAGCCTCGGTCTCGGTTTGCCGCTTTTCTTCCTGGCTGTCTTTTCGGGAAACCTCAGCCGGCTCCCCAGTTCAGGCGAGTGGATGCTCTGGGTCAGAGAGCTGATGGGCTGGGTCCTGGTCGGCATGGCGGTCTATTTTATCAAACCGGTCCTGCCCAACTTGGCCGGTGTGCTGCTGGCATTGGTCGCGCTTTGTGCAGGGCTCCACCTGGGATGGCTGGACAAGACCAAAGCAACATTCCGAACCTTCGAATGGATCAAGACCGCGGTGGCAATCGGAGCGGTGGTAATCGCCACCGCAATGATCGGCAACTTGCTGAAGCAGGGACCGGAAGTTGCCTGGCAGCCTTACTCGGATCGACTATTAGCGGAATCGAAGAGCGCCGGTAGGCCGGTGATCATCGACTTTTCGGCTGACTGGTGCAGCCCCTGCCGTGAAATGGACACCGTTACATTTCGGCACCCGGATGTGGTCGCGCAGGCACAACGCCATTTCACCCTGGTCAAGGTGGATGTGACCAGGGGCGGCGACCCTATGCATGAACGCCTGCTGCAGGATTATAATGTCAAAGGCGTTCCCACTATCGTGTTTTTGAATGCGCAGGGCGAAGAACGTCTCGACCTGCGCTTGGTGGACTTTATGCCGCCGGATCAGTTTTTGAATCACATAACCGGATTGACGAAATCCACAGCAAGTGAATAGTTCGGAGCATTATTAGAGGCTATCTCAAAAATGTCCTTTTGCCAAACTCTGCGCTGGGTGCTTTATACCAATTTGAGCGACTGAAATAATATCGAAATTCGAAGCACGAATTTCGAAACCCGAGTTCAATAAGTAAGTGCAACACTTTCAGGTTTTAAGGCATTTGCGGTATGTTTTCGATATTATGCCTAAAACCTATAAACATCTGAGTCCAGAAGAGCG
>Ga0126334_10000226_pt1 | contig 17643 bp, 19 predicted proteins | sample InaspJWI49metaG_FD_94491 | JGI IMG/M metagenome (GOLD analysis project Ga0126334, IMG submission 94491) | Marine gutless worms symbiont microbial communities from Oahu, Hawaii - Inanidrilus sp. 2 OAHU.JWI-49 metaG | ecosystem: Host-associated > Annelida > Digestive system > Unclassified...
AGGTGGGGGTTCTGGGGGTTACCGTGCTGACCAGCATTGCCGCCCCAGACTTGCAAGCCGCAGGCTACCGGGATGAATTTGCAGAGGATATCAAACGGCTGGTACTCAAGCGGGCAACCCTGGCCCTTGAAACCGGTTGCACGGGGATTGTCTGCTCGGGGTTAGAGGTCGGCAGCCTGAAAAAGCAATTGGGAAACCGGCTGATTGCGGTTACACCCGGGATCCGCCCGGCCTGGCAGTCGGCCGGATCCGATGACCAGAAGCGGGTGGTCACGCCTGTTCGGGCCATTCGGGACGGCGCCGATTTTCTGGTGATCGGCCGCCCAATCCGGGATGCGGCCGATCCAGCGGCAGCAGCCGCGAAGATCCTGGAAGAGATTGGTGCCGGCCTGAAGGGCTGAAGCGCTTGTCCCGGTGTCCATATAACCATGGGGATATTAGAGGAGGTTCAGGTACCTGCCAATGGTAAGCGCCACAATGACCAGGGCCAGGATGACCCCACAGATGATATGGTCCCGGTTAAGATACCGCACCAGCGTTACTCGGCATCGAGGCCAAAAGCAGAATGCAGGACCTGGACGGCCAATTCCGCATACTTCTCATCGATGACGCAGGAAATCCTGATTTCCGAAGTGCTGATTAGGCGGATATTGATATTTTCAGCCGCGAGGGTCGCAAACATCTTCGCCGCCACACCCGAGTGGTTCTTCATCCCCACCCCAATGACCGATACCTTCGCGATGTCTGTCTTGCCGCGAATACTTTCGGCGCCGAGGACCCCGACGGTTTTTTCACCGATTGCCATCGCCCGCTCGTAATCACCCCGCGGCACCGTGAAGGTAATGTCATTGCGCCCACCAGACGGTGAGGTCTGAATGATCATGTCGACAACGATGCCCGCTTCGGCCAGGGGGGTAAAGATCTTGGCCGCCACTCCCGGCTGGTCAGGCACTTTCTTAAATGTCAGTCTGGCTTCATTCTTATCACTGGTGACACCTGAAACGACCAGGCGCTCCATTTCCGCGTCTGCATTCATTACCATGGTTCCTTCCTCTTCATTGAAAGATGACCGCACGTGTACCGGCACGTTGAACTTCTTGGCGAATTCAACCGACCGGATCTGCAGGACCTTGGCGCCCAGGCTGGCCATTTCGAGGGTTTCTTCATAGGAGATCTTTTCTATTTTCCGGGCCCGGCTGCAGATGTTGGGGTCGGCGCTGTAGATGCCGTCGACATCCGTGTAAATCTCACAGACGTCGGCCTGCAGGGCCGCCGCGATAGCCACGGCGGATGTATCCGATCCCCCCCGACCCAGCGTGGTAATGTTTCCATTGGGCTCGGCCCCCTGAAAGCCGGCGATGACGACAATATGGCGGTCGTCGACGAATTGGCGGATACGATCGGTCCCAATGTCCACAATGCGGGCGTTCCCGTAGGCATTGTCGGTCAGGACCTCAGCCTGGTGGCCCAGCAGCGAGACGGCTGGATAGCCCATGCCAATGAGCATCATGGCCATCAGGGAGGCCGTGGTCTGTTCGCCGGTCGCCATCAGGACGTCCAGTTCGCGGCGATCCGGATTTTCGGCGGCTTTTTGGGCCATATCGATCAACTTGTCGGTAACCCCCGACATGGCTGAAAGAACCACCACCACAGCGTTGCCGGCTTGGTAGGTTTTTATAATGCGGTTAGCGACATTTCCGATCTTATCCGGATCTCCTACGGATGTGCCGCCATATTTTTGTACTATGAGCCCCATTGCATCTCCTTGTTTTTTTTGATCCCCTTTAACAGATTCACGGCAGCAAGTCCATATGCGATCAGTTCAAGGCGACGCGTTTCCGGGGCAAGGATTTGTATGTCGATGGACAATTGGTTGTCGAACCGGCGAATATCAAGGCGTTCGGGCCACTCGATGGCCACAATGCACTGCTGTTCCAGTATTTCCTCGAGGCCGGTCTCAGCAATATCACTGTGTTCGCCCAGCCGATAGAGGTCGGCGTGGCAGAGGGGGAGGCGGCCAGGATATTCGTTGATCAGGGTATAAGATGGGCTGGTGATGTAGTATTCCCGCGGAACTTCCAAGCCCTCGGCCAGTCCCTGGACGAAGACGGTTTTACCACTGGCCAGCTCTCCCGTGAGGGTAATGATCAGGGGTGTCGCTAGGCCGGCGCCGATAGTCGCGCCTAGTCGGCGGGTTTGATTCGGGTGTCTGGACATCCAGGTTCCGGTGGCGTTAGCTGTCTGCATACGGGCTGCTCTTTGGCTGTGATCCATCTAGAAGAAGGCCCAGCTGGGTGGGGATCTGGTCCAGCAGGTCCGAGGCCAGGTAGCCGACCGGCCCGCTATCTATGGCCATGGCATCAGCCGCGACACCGTGCAGATAAACGCCCGTGACGGCGGCTCTCTCTGGGGCAACGCCCTGGGTAATGAGCCCGGCAATGATACCGGTCAGCACATCCCCCATCCCGCCAGATGCCATGCCGGAATTCCCGGTGGGGTTGATGTGAATTTGCCCATCCGGGGCAGCAATCACGGTGGCCGCTCCTTTCAGGACGACAATCGTGCCGGTTGCGGCGGCAAATTCGCGTGCGCACTTGACCCGATCGGCCTGGACCTGGGCGGTGGCAATTCCGGCCAGCCGGGCCATTTCACCCGGATGCGGGGTGAGTACGGCCGGCGCTTGCAGGTTTTTAAAAATCTCACGTCGGCCGGCCAGGTGGTTGAGACCATCGGCATCTATCACCATGGGCGTTTCACTGCGGCGCAGCAGTCGGCGCACAAGCTGGCCGGTTGCAGCGGCGTCGCCCAGCCCGGGACCGATGGCCAGGCATTGTTTGCCCACCATCAGTCGGTTGATTTGATCGCCGGCGTTTGGCGCCAGAGCGCCGTCGGTGTCCGGCAGAGGCGCTGTCATGACTTCCAATAACCTGCTTTCCAGGATCGAATTGAGGCTTGCGGGTGCTCCCAGGGTTACCAGACCGGCCCCGGTGCGCATGGCCCCCTCACAGGCCATGGCGGCCGCCCCGGTTTTACCGGTACTGCCGGCAATCACCAAAAGATGCCCGGTCGACCCTTTGTGGGCATCCGGTTTCCGGCGAACGAGATCAACGGCAACTTCCGCAGCCGACGTCAGGCGTTGGCGCGGAGCAACGGCTTCCGCGATGTGGGGGGGGATCCCGATCTCGACGACCTTCAGGTGGCCGGTGTACTGGGCGCCGGGATACACGACGTGTCCGATTTTAGGGTAAGCAAACGTCGCCGTGGCAGCCGCTTGGACGCAAGTACCGCAGACCTGTCCATTGTCGGCATTCACACCGGAAGGGATATCTATGGCCAGGACAGGGCGTTGAAATTCATTCAATACATTAATGGCCTCCCGGTAATGACCGCGAATGTCGGCACCCAGGCCGGTCCCGAAAACGGCATCCACCCAGACATCATGCTGGGCCATATCCGCCGCGTGCGCGGCCAAACTGCTGTCATCCGGAATTTCCACCACCGGTATGGACAGTGGGTTAAGCAATTCGAGGTTGGCGCGGGCATCTCCAGTGACACGCTTCGCGTCGGTCAACAGGTAGACCACCACATCTATACCGCGCTGAGCAGCATAACGAGCGACCACAAAGCCATCCCCGCCATTATTGCCGCGGCCGGCCAGGACACCCAGGTACGCATCCTGGATGCCCTCAAACGATTCCAGCAAGAAGCGAGCAGCTCCCCGACCGGCGTTTTCCATCAGAACCCGCCCGGGGATTCCGAAAGATTGAATTGTCTCGCCATCCATTTGCTGCATTTCAGCGGCTGTGACCAGGTACATGGCGGCTCCTTTCCTTACGCATTCCCTATGGCTTGATATTTAACTATATGCGTTGAACCAAAGAATAGATTAAGATGAAGCTGAAGATCAAGAACAAGATTTTTGAGAGAGCCTCTATTTGTTTTCTAAACTGGTCGAACCCGGGATTGGTTATCCAGATACGTGGTCGTTCGGTAACGGTTTTCAGCGAAGATCTTCGGTCATCAGGCCCTGCACTTTACCCATGAGCTCTTTGGTGCGGGTCTCCATCTCGTCGGCGGCCAGTTCAGACTGCTCATGATCAAACCCGAAAAGGTGCAGGATGCCATGAATGAGCAGCCAGGTCATGTGGGCCCCCAAACTGATACCGGCTTTTTCAGCTTCACTTGCGGTTGTGTCTACCGAGATGACCACGTCACCTAAAAGCTCGGGTGATACCTGTGCGAATTCGCCTTCGCGCATTGAAAAGGATAGCACATTGGTGGGGCGGTCCTTACGGCGGTAATCGCGATTGAGTTGTTGAATCCGCTGGTCGTCTACAAACACGATGGACAACTCGCCTTCAGGGCAGTCCAAGTCGTTTAAGATGACCTGTGCCGTTTTCTGAATTTGCTCTAGATTGATCGGAAGGCTGTTCTGCTGGTTGTCTATCAGTATGCCCATTGTTGCTGTTCCCATTGTTTTTAACCGCTTTTTCGGGATATTCGATGCGGTGGTGGTGAATGCCGGTCAAAATGCTGATGAAGTTTTTGGCAATGGCATGCAGGTCCTTGAGCGTCAATTCGCAGTGATCGAGCTGCCCGTCTGAGAAAATGTTGTTTATCAGGGTTTGCACCAGCCCCTGTACCCGCGATGGGGTCGGGTTTTCGAGGGTTCGTGAAGCCGCTTCCACCACATCGGCCAGCATGACCAGTCCCGCCTCCCGGGTTTGCGGCCGGGGCCCGGGGTAGCGGTAGTCATCCATGTTGATGTTGTCTTCGGGGTTCTGTTTGCAGGCTTTGATATAAAAGAATTTGATCAAACTGGTGCCGTGGGACTGGCGAATGACGTCGATGATTACCTTACCGAGCTTGTTCTCGCGGGCGATGGTGACACCATCTTTGACATGCGCAATCAAGATAGTCTTCGACATGGATGGGGCCAGTTTATCGTGCCGGTTTTTGCCGTCACGCTGGTTTTCGATAAAATAGAGCGGTTTGTTGATTTTTCCGATGTCGTGATAGTAGCCGCAGACTTTGGCCAGTAGTGGGTTGGCGCCGATTTCATCTGCCGCAGCTTCCACCAGGGAACCCACCACGACCGAGTGGTGATAGGTGCCGGGTGCTTCGATCATGAGGCGGCGCAGGATGGGTCGATCGAGATTGGCGAGTTCCAGCAGCTTGATATCGGTCGTATAGTCAAACGCAATTTCAATCAGGGGTGCCAGTCCGGCGGTAACCACCCCGGCCCCGATGCCGCCGATGAAGGCCAAGATGCAGTCCCACATCAGTTTCAAATCGGCCGTGTTGGCGCTGTAGGTGTCGATTCCGATGACCAGCAGGACGTTGAGCAGGCCGAGTTTTAGCCCGGCCTTGATGAACACTTTTCTTTCACGACAGTTCTGCAGCCAGTACCCGCCCATAATGCCGCTGATTAAAAAGTAGACAAAGAGGCCGAAGTCATTTTGCAAAATGGCGGCTGTCCCGATGGCCAGCACCACTGCAAAGGCAATGGCCACGCGTAGCCCCATAAACAGGCAGACCGTCATTGCACCGGCGGCCATGGGCAGGCCGTATACGATCGATGAAACGGTCAGCCCAAAAGGGGGGGCCTTGGCCAGGGCCGATATTAGGAAAATATTGACCCGTAGAAAGACGAACGCCGTGATCAGGGCCAGCGAAATGAAGAGCAGGTTTTTATTAAGCTCTTTGGAGGAGTCCCCGTCAGCGGCTTTAAACTGGGTCATGAACATAGCGATAATCAGGCACAACATGATCAGTCCGGCCCCTAATGCGCTCAAGACGGGTGTCTCCGTTTTTTCCGGTGGACGCGATTTGTTGAGTTTTAGCAGGTGTACCGCTGTTACCCGTTCCCCTTCCCGTAAGAGCATTTCACCGGCTTTGATCTGGTAGAGAATCGGTTTGATATTGGCAGCCTGCTTCTTGCGTTCCTCCGTTTCGCTGCGATTCAGAGTGATGTTGGGATGAATCAGCTGCTGCGAGAAATCAACCACCAGATTGCGCAGGGAGTAGTTCCGGCCTTTCAATAGGGGTTGTCCGATAATGCGAACCATGGTCTGCGCCTGATCCAGCCCGTAAAAACGTTTCAACTTGCGAACGGCCTTTTCGGACTTGGTTTGGATATTCCGCAGGGTAATGCCCTTATCCAGCTCGCGCAGCAGCAGTTCTTTATTCCCGACGACCCCGTTATCGAGAATTTCGGTTATGATTTTAATGAGCAGAACTTCGACCTCCAGGGAGGTCATGTCCTTGGACAGAATCTTGTAGGCCCCTTTACTAACCGGGATGCCGAGAGTCTTCTGAAACATGTCCTTTAACTGATTGACCTGATCCTGCAGTGAAAGGACGGCTGCGGCCGGTTCGTTGGAAAGGGCCTGATCGGGGAGCGTTTTGGGAGTGGGGATTTCCTGGTAAGACTGATAGACATCCCGGAGCAGGGCGAAGGCCTTATTGATGCGGGTGGTCGTCTTGGGCAGGATATCCGGATCATGATCGTAGACGGTCAATACGCCATCGACGGCCTGCTTCTGTCGGGCCGCGGTTGCGCTCCTATCTTCAATGAAAAAATCCTTGGCCGCCTTGATATCGTTCTTGACGACATCTCCGACTTTATAGGCGTGTCGGGTAATCACCAGGTTGGGGTACAGCACAACGATAAAAAGCAGCAGCACGGCTGCCAGGAGTACGGCCGGCACCGGATTGTCCGGTTTCATGAAGCGGCTTAAATTGTCTTTTCTTTTTTCCATTGTACGTCGTCAGCAGCGACTTTCCGTCTGGGCGGTTATGCTTTGCCCGTTTGGGCATCATGTTTTTCGTAGGCGTCAATCACCTTTTGAACGAGCTGGTGCCGGACCACATCGGTTTTGGTAAAGAAGACGAATTTAATTCCTTCAATGTTCTTGAGAATGTGTTTGGCTTCAATCAGGCCGGAAGTTTTATTTTCAGGCAGGTCGGTTTGGGTGATATCTCCGGTGATGACCGCTCGGGAATTGAACCCAATGCGGGTCAGAAACATTTTCATTTGTTCGGAGGTTGTGTTCTGGGCTTCGTCCAAGATGACGAAGGCATCATTCAGGGTCCGGCCGCGCATGAACGCCAGGGGCGCCACTTCGATCACCCCCTGGTTCATCAAACGGGCCGCTTTTTCAAATCGCATCATATCGTGCAGGGCGTCGTACAACGGCCGGAGATACGGATCCACCTTTTCAGCCAGGTCACCCGGCAAGAAACCGAGGGCTTCCCCCGCTTCGACGGCCGGGCGGGTGAGAATGATACGGTCGATGCTGCCTTTGGAAAGGGCGGCCACCGCCATGGCCATGGCCAGGTAAGTTTTCCCGGTACCGGCCGGGCCGATGCCGAAAACCATATCATTGGAGCGGATGGCATCGATATATTCTTTTTGGGCGACGCTCTTGGGTGTGACCGCTTTCTTTTTGGCAGTCACGAAGGCCGTATCCATAAAGATCTCTCTGAGCTGGATCCGGTCATCCTTGCTCAAGGCCCGGATGGCATGATCGACGTCGTTCAGATAGACCGGGTAACCGTTTTCGAGCAGACCGTACAGTTGTTTGAGTATATTCCGGGCCAAGGCCGCGGCGATGTCATCGCCCTGGATGAAGACCTCGTTACCCCGGGTATGAATCCGGACGCCGACCGAGTCGGCAACCCGGTGAAGGTTGGCATTGTGCTCACCGAACAGTTGTCGGGCCAGATCGATATCACCGAAGGTCAACTGATCTTTAAGTGTTTCAGGTGTGCTGTTCATGTTTCGTCCTAATCCTACCCGCTGATGCTCAACGGGCATTATCTATCATAATAATTCCGGGGAATGCAAACAAAACCCGGCTTTCCAGGCATTACGCAGACCATCTGGAAAAACACCTTGACCTTTGACGAAAGGCCTTGTTAATTGGTCTCGGTCGTCGTCCCGAGATGCCGCGGGACAGATTATCTGCCGGCCCGTTCGTAAGGTAAGGAGGACTATGAACAGCTTTGATATCGTGGTTGCCGTTATCCTGGGATTCTGCCTGATTCGCGGTATATTCAGGGGGTTGGTAAAGGAAATGGCCTCGATCATCGGTGTGCTGGCCGGTTTTTATGCAGCCTATACCTACTACCCGGAAATGGCTGGGCTGCTTTCTCGCTGGATAGACAACACGATCTATTTGAATATTACGAGCTTCATGGTCATTTTTTGCCTGATTTTAATAATTATCAGTATCTTGGGCGTTGTTCTCAAATATCTTATGAGTATTGCCCACTTGGGCTGGGCAGACCGGGTAAGCGGAGCCTGCTTTGGTGTGTTGAAAGGGGTTTTGATAGTTTCGGTACTACTGGTAACCCTAACGGCATTTCTGCCCAAAGGGTCACCCCTGGTCCGTGATTCACTCCTGGCACCGCATATCAATATGCTTTCCGAAAATATGGCCAAGATCATTTCCGCAGATATGCGGCAAGCCTTTGACGAAAAAATGGGAGAACTGAAAGACTTTTGGGAGAAAAGAAGCTAAACAGCGTTGCCGATCTCTTCCAGTTGATCGATACACTCAGGGGCGAGAACGGTTGCCCCTGGGACCGCAAGCAGACCCCCGCCTCCATGGCCATTTACCTGGCTGAAGAAACCTTTGAATTAATTGAAGCAATCCAGGGTGGCGATACCGCCGCTGTACGCGAGGAGCTGGGTGATGTCCTTTTCCTGCTGCTATTTATCCTGCGGATGTATAGCGACCAGGACCATTTTGATTTAGCGCAGGTATCCCAACAGGTGATGGCCAAAATGGTCAGGCGTCATCCCCACGTGTTCAGCGATAATCAGGCCGAAACGCCGGGACAGGTCAAGCGGCAATGGCAGGAAATCAAGCAGGCCGAAAAGGATCCCGGACGGAGAGAATCCATCATGGATTCAGTCCCTTCCGGTCTGCCGGCCCTGCTGCGCGCGTACCGGGTTTCCGAGCGGGCCGCCCAGGCCGGATTTGATTGGGAGGATCTATCCGGCGTTCTGGAGAAAGTTCATGAGGAGTGGGCTGAATTCAATCGTGAGTTGTCCCGCAGCAAACTTGCGGACGGTTCCAATGCAAACCTGGCAATGGAGTTCGGTGACTTGGTTTTTACGCTTGCCAACGTGGCCCGGTTTGCCGGTTTTCATCCGGAGACCGCCCTGTCCGGGGCCGTGCATAAGTTCCTGAAACGATTTAAAACGATGGAGTCCCAGCTGTCTGAAAAAGGATTGGAGGTCGGGGCACTGGCGCCGGCTGAGCTGGACACCTACTGGGAAGACGCCAAAAAACAGACAAAATGAAGGCTGGCGCTTTCATTAGACAGGGGTGCTGGCAATTCACCAATTAAAAAAGGACTTTCAGGCGAAAGTCCCTTTAATGCGCGTTTGGGATGTAAGGGGCGGGGATCAGACCTCGTCGGAATGCACCGGCGGCATCTGCAGGATCAGATCACCATTTTCATCGTACTTTTCAATAATAATGCGTTTGTCTTCGAGGTTGTATTTGGTTTCGGTCTTATCTTGTTTTTCGGCTGTTTTGGCTTTGACCGTCTCCTCAGATTTTTCCACCGGCCGATCGGCTAAAACCTTCTGCGTTTCCTGGTGGACGGTATCCTTATGACTGAACGATTGATTTTGTCCGGCACGGGTAACCTGCTGTACCGTGGCCTCGCTGGCTAATTCTATCATTTAAATCCCTCCCTTCCCAGTGTGGCAAATCGTTTCTTCGATCTGCCGGGCCGTTCTGCCCGATGACAAGGCGATTTCTAACCTTGTATATTGATGTCCGCCAGGCGTTCTGCCTGGAGACAGACCGGATCACACCATATTTTTGTCCACCGCCTCGCGGGTCAGCGCCTCGAGACGCTTCATCAAAACGCTGGAGTCCTCGGCCGTAAGTTTATTGGTGGTTTTGTCGGAACCATCGTCAATGACATTGAACACGAACTCTACGGGATCCTGGTCTTTAAATTTTTCTTCAATGCCCATTTCGTCTTTTAGTTGTTTGACGATTTCCCGGTCCATATCATCCTGAGGACCAAAACGGGTGATGCGGTCTACTATATTCGCTGCTACCTTATCAATAACCGCCTGGCGTTTTCCGCCGACGGAGATATCAATCCGGTCAACCGGAGATTTGACCCCTGCCGGACGTAGTGTTTTGGACACCCGGTTTTTTTCCAGGCGTTTGGTGTAATCCGCTAGAACATTATGCATTTGGTAGCTGGATATATACATATTCGCTCTTCTCCTGACTGGTTTATCGTCGCACGGAATAGATACTTTAGAAAAAAAATGAAAAAAACGGAAAAATTACAGGGTAACAATATTTAACAATCTGAAATTAAATGATAATTTTAGGATAGTACGTATTTTTGAGCGTGCCGTATGACTTCTCAAAAGACTTATGCCAGGCGTGAAAATGCTAAGAAAAAGTGCGGCCAGATGGCCGGAACGGCAATTTCCGCCCAAAAACCGCTCAAGGGCAAAAAAACTAGCCATGCCAAAAAATCGGGCGGATCAATCCAGCATACGAACGATTTGAGGCGGATGTGTCGGCTATATTGTTGGGGCAGTATTCACCGTCGGTCACCGGTAGGTGCCATATGCGGCAGGCCGTAATACGTTGCAATGAAATGGCTGTGGCTGGTGAAGGCGATTTCAGGAAGGTCCTGTTGCGCGAACCAGGCGGCCTCGGATGCGTCATCACCGGGCAGCAAGACGCCCGTAAATTCTCGAACCAGGTAGGCGATCATCAGGACTGTGTGGTACTGGGCATTGGGGGTGGACATCACACCCAGCAAGCGCTCGATGTGGCCGGTAAGGCCGGTCTCTTCCAACAATTCTCTGAGGGCAGCTTCTTCCGGTCCTTCGCCAAGTTCCATGAACCCTCCGGGCAGGCACCAGTGGCCCTTGCGGGGGGCCACGTTGCGTTTCACCAAAGCGACCCGGTCCCGGCTGTCTATTACCACCAGACAGGAAGCCGGAACAGGGTTTTCATAGATGGCACGGTTACAGGTTTCGCAAAAGGGCCGCTTCTGACCTTCCCACGCTTTGTAGACCAGTTTACCTCCGCAGTAGGCGCAGCAAGTCTTGGGTGGGTATATTGCCGGCGTTACCATAATCGATCAGTCGTCGAAATCACCTTCGGGGCCTTTGTCGGACTCTATGGCGGCGGCCTTTGCGGTAATCTGTTCCGGGGTCCAGTCGTCCGGGCTTTCAATCCGTCCGACTTTGGCGCCGGGATCGTGGGAGCCCGCTTCCAGAATCCTGTCAATGGCGATCTTGGCTGTATCTTCGGCGTTAAACACCTCCGTGAGCAGGTTGTAGACAAAATCTTCCACCCGCTTGACCATCCGGGCTTTTACTTCGGCCGGCTGGCCTAACAGATGGTTTTCAAACGGAAGGTTGAGTTTTTTATAATTGCCGCCCTTGATACCGGCCTCATCAGCGTAGCTGCGCATACGGCCCCACATCTCTTCAGTCACGCCGGCATCTTGTACTTTGATAAAGTCGCCATTGTCATCGAGAACAGCGTTGCCGTAATCATTGACTTCAAACCCCCAGGACAGCATCTGGAGGGCGGTGGCCACGTTGGCTTTGGTTGTCCGGGTCTTGGCGGCGATTTCCCTTAACCGGTCCGAATTGTTGCCGGAGGTGCCGTGCTGGGCCCCGGAGATGCCGTAAGGAGACAGCGCTTCGTGAATTTCCGCGGTCAAGGGAACCTGGATACCCTGGCCACTGGCCTCGATGCCATGGGTAGTGCCGTTGTTCAGGGCGATCCAATCGGGGAAGATGTCATGTGCGTTCAGGCCCTGAATCAGAAACAGGGCTTCTTCTACTGTGGACAATCCCAATTTGCCCTTGATTTCGCCAATTTCCGTTTCGAGACCGGCCCAAGACGGAATCAAAGGATTCAGTTCTAGATTGGCCAGCAGGTTCTGGTCATCCGGCATATGCGATGCATCGATGGCAATCGATGTGATCCCGGCATCGAAAAGAGTGGGGATTTCAACTTTGGCCGGGTCTATATCCGCCTGGGATTTGATGCCGTAGTGGTCGGCATGGATCGCTACCGGGACGGTGATGCCCATTTCATTGCACAAGGCGTCCACATGCCGGGCAATATTCCAATAGTTGACGGCACAATAGGCATTGGCTCCGCCCTCGGAGCGGGCGATCTCGATAATCAGGCAGCTGTTGGCCCGCTGGGCGGCGGCCAAGGCCCCGCGGATCACGAAATAACTGCGGCCGTTGGCAGCAATGGATATGGCCCCACCTTTGGCCAGCATGGCACGATCGATATATTTGCCGCTGACGATGAGTGCGCGGGAGTTCGGGAACAATTTCAATATATTGGGGGGGCGGCCGATGGACAATGCCTTGTCAAAACCATTGGAAGCATTTGAAGATGACGACATGATTTTCCTCCTTGCATAATGGGTGATGCGGATAAGCGTGTATTTGAGGATAGCCGGGCCTGGTATGGAACCGAGTGATTTTTCCGTGTGGTCCGCAGGGCATCCGACAACCTACCTGGAAAACGCTGCCCTGTGTCTGGCCCGGCTGTGCGTGTAAAAACCAATTATATACAGCCTGCCGGTAGATGTAAACCTCGTACCCGGCTAAAAATTACCGGTGGCTTCAGCAGTTCACTGCCTTCCAAATGAATGTCCGGCCGCCTCCAATACCCGGCGAGCCACCGGCAGTTTTTCCGCTTTTACCAGGACATAATCCGTATCGAAGGTTGATATGGAAAAGATGCTCACGTCGGCCTCGGCCAGGGGCGTCGCCACAGCCGCCAGAATGCCGGTTAAGCCAAAGTCCAGTGGGCCGACAACTTTGATGCAGGACCAACCGGTTTCCGCTTTGGCGGAATCCAGTTTAATGGTGCCATCACAGACGATGGACAACTCTGTGGTCGTACGGCTGATGTTGTAAAATTTACTTGCATACACTGCGGCCGGAACCGTGCGATCGGTGGCAAAACAGTGCACTGTGAAAAGGCCGTCGAGAACTCGTAAATTTAGCTTTGGATTCGGCAACATCGGCTCTACCCGGGCAGATCGGACCAGACCGCAAATTCATTGCCGCTTGGTTCGGTGAAATGAAAGCGGCGTCCACCTGGGAACGCGAAAATTGGTTTCACGATCTTGCCGCCCGATTTTTCGATCTTGTCCCGGGTACCTTCAAGATTACGGCTGTAGAAAACAATCAGGGCCGCGCCCTGGTCGGATATTGATTGCTGATTGGATTTGAAGAAACCGCCGTCCAGGCCCTGGTTTGCAAAAGCGGTGTACTCGGGGCCGAAATCCTCAAAGGTCCAGCCGAATGCCTGGCTGAAGAATTCCTTGGTGGCAGGAATATCCACGGCCGGGAGTTCGACATAATTGATTTTTTCATGCACGTTCATTTCTACCTACCTGCCCGTTTGGTGACTATTTAGCGTTTAACGCTCCGTTGGCACCCGCTCCAATTGCTCTTAAAGCTATGGCGCGGAAATATGCGGAACATGTCTTAACGTGAATTCAGCGCCCGGATCATAAGGTAACTCTTTCAGGATGAATTGCATTTCGCAACCGTAACGTTCGAGCGCAATTTCACCTTTACAAAAGGTATGGTAGATCAATTCGCCGCCGCCGGGGACCTTGAAGGCTTCCCCCTTTTTAATCCATTCGCCGCTGGCGTGGCTGACATAGGCGACAACCAGCGTACCCCCGCCCGGCAACGAACGTGCCAGCAAAGGGCGTTCATCAATATCCAGGTAGTCTTCTGCGCCCCTAATGAATTCAAGTGTTAAGGGAATTGCGTTTTGCATAAAAATTCAATACTTACTGTATCTTAGCACCGCGCTCAACCAGTAATTCACACAGGATAGAACGATGGCAGCGAGCCTCGTTTTCACAATAACAGCCGACCGATATATTGGCGTTGCGGGATAGGGCTGCCAGTAAATCGAGCAGGCGGCTCTTTTCCGGATTTTTCATTTCGGCTTTGTACTTGCGGGTAAAAACGGCCCACTCTTTATCGGTATCGACTGCCTGTCCTAGTTTCATCAGTTCCGCCGACGGGGCCACGTCGGGCAGCCAGACATCATACCAGTTTTGCAATGCGTATTCGCTTTTCGGTACCCCCCGGGGAGGTCGCCGGACGGTTCCGATGCGCAGACCCTCGTCTTTGTGACGGTCACTGCCGAGCCGAACAATTCGGATAGCCATAGGTACCTTCCATTATTATTTCTATCATAAATTCCGGGCTTATCCCGGATGGTCTATTCGGGCAGTAACTTCTATCTCAACCTTCATCACGTCTTCCAGCAGACCCGCTATCATAATGGTTGCCGCCGGCCGTGCTGTACCCAGATACTTTTTGATAACAGGCCAGCAAGGTTCAAAATCAGATCTATCCGGAAATATATAGTGGACACGCACAATTTGGTCCAGACTGCTGCCGGCTTCTTCCAGGGTCCTGGCTATATTTTTAAAACACTGGTCGGCCTGTGTAACCACATCATCTGATATGGTCATTGATTCGTAGTCGTAACCGGTCGTGCCGGACACAAAAACATAATCGCCATCAACAACAGCGCGGGAGTAGCCGATTTTCGATTCGAAATCCGATCCGCTGGAAATCAGTTTTCTGGTCATGAGTGGCTCTTGAAACATTTAGGGAATGTTAATCAATTACATATTTTCTAACCGCGAACAGTACTTCCAATATTCCATACAGCAATGCATAGAGGGTCATAGACATTCCGATTTCCGAGATGCCCCAGGTGCCTTCGTTCATATGGGTCATCAACATGATCACTGCGTAGCCGACGGCCATCCAGGCCAGGCCGGCAAGTAAAAAAAAAGACTGCTATCATACCGCCTACACATTTTGAAAAGATGGAAAGTGTGCTCCAGGACTTGAACAGACGTGTGATCTTTTTAACCGGGAACGGCAGGAGGATAAATAAAATTAGTCCAATTGTCAGGATGATATACGGAATTATGGACATTGTAATGAGTACTTGACGTCGGCGTTTTCTAATGAAGTTTATGCAGGCAAATGCCAAACATTCATGCAACGCTACTCTAACGTAATTTCCCGGATTCATCAAGCCGGCGGGGCGGAACACAATTTGATTGCGACCTTTCGTAACAATAGTTAGATAGTGGATCCTTGCAGGGTAAAGTCTATGTAATATACTGTTACTAAATCATTTAAGGCCACCCATCAAGGACGCGAGTGTATTGGCCATCACTCGCCGCTGAATATTGCCGTGCGAACCTGAGGTAAAGAATATTGTTGAATATCGGTATGGTATTGTATAGAACCCTATCTCACACATTTTAAACCGATTACTTAGAATTGAATAATGAAGCTGCGTACATTTATCCCGTTGCTGCTGTTATTTACGCTGGGGCCAGCTTGTGCTCCCAAAAAGATTGATGTTGGCACAGCTCCCGAAAGACCGTTGGTCGCAGTGACAGCACCGGAAAAAGCATTTGTCCTGGCCGAAAAGCTATACGCGGACAAAGCATATGCCGAGGCTGCCGCCGCCTACCTTGACTTTGCCACAACTTACCCGGGACATGCCCGGGCCGTCGAGGCGCTGATGAAAGCCGGCAGCGCCTACTTCATGCTGGGAGATTACGAAGGCGCCCGCCGTACATATCGACAGATAGATACGGATTATCCCGATACCGCCGCGGCCATAGCCGCCCGGGTTGAGATCGTGTTGACCTATTACTATGAAGGCCAATTTGAAGAGTTGCTGCTGCAGGCGGGCGCGATCCTCAACGCCGATGTACCCCTGCCCCAACAGTTGAAACTCTATGCGATACTGGGGGACGCTTACATGGCCCTGGATGCACCGGTAGATGCAGCCTATGCCTACGCCCGAGCTTACGAGATTGCCCAGGATGAAACCGGAGACGAACTGTACGAAAGGATCAAATCCGCCCTGCGTCTGATGGAGCGGCCGCAGGTGGATGTCTTAACGGACCGCCTCGAGAATCCTGAACTGCAGCAGATGGTCGTGGAACTCGCGGATGCATTGATATATAAACGCTTTACAGTCGGCTGTTTGCTGCCGCTCAGCGGCCGCTATGAAGTGTACGGGCAGCGGGCCCTTAACGGAATTCAACTGGCGCTCAACACATCGACTGTGGCCCGTACCAACCCCCACCTGGAGATTGTCATCAAGGATACGCGCTCAGACCCTACGGTAGCGGTCCGGGCTGTGGGCGAACTATACGACAGTGGTGTGGCCGCGATCATCGGCCCCATCGTAACCGCTGAACCCGCCGCCCGCATCGCCCAGGAGCGGCATCTGCCCATTGTCACCTTCACCCAAAAAGAACATATCACCGAGATCGGGGATTTTGTTTTTCGCAATTTCTTCACGCCCGGTATGCAGGTCAGGGCGATTGTCGATCATGCGGTTATCAATCTCAAGGCCCGGCGATTTGCCATTCTCTATCCCGATGAAAAATATGGCCGTACCTTCATGAACCTTTTCTGGGATGAAGTCATTCGCCAGAATGGTCAGGTTGTAGCCATCGAGTCCTATGACGTCAAAACGGTTGATTTTGCCGAGCCCATCAAAAAGCTGGTTGGGCGGCACTATCCCATTCCGGAAGATATACAGACGCGTGCCGAGCGCATTTGGCCACCATTCACCAAGGCCCGGGAGGATGGCTGCCGGGGATTGGATAAAATGCCGGGCCTGATGTATCCCCTGCCGGCCGAGTTGGCCTGCTGGAAGAACGCCGTAGTCGAAGAAGTCCCGGACTGCATCCCCGAGGCCGCCCCGGAAATGAAAGAGGCTGCCGAACCCGAATCCATCGTGGATTTTGACGCGATCTTTATCCCGGATGCGCCCAACAAGGCCGGCCTCATCCTGCCGCAGCTCGCATTTTATGATATCAGCGAGGTGACCCAGATGGGGACCAACCTGTGGAGTTCCAAGACGTTGATTGAAATGAGTCGTGACCATGCCAATGGCGCTATTTTACCGGATGGTTTCTATGCCGGCAGCTCCAAATCACCTACCCGTCAATTCGTGGCGGCCTACCAGGCCGCCTTTACGGATCCACCGGGTTACATTGAAGCCATTGGCTATGATACCGCCCGACTGCTGCTAGACCTGATCAGCCGACCGGATGTACGCTCGCGTACCGAGCTTAGGGATGAACTATTGCGTGTGGCTGATTTTCAGGGGGCTACCGGCGAGACCGCTTTTGATTACAACGGGGATGTGCACAAACCGCTTTTTCTGATCAAGGTCAAGGGCAGCCGATTCGTTGAAATCAGACCCGAGCTAGATCCACCGGAAACGCTGCTGGAGAAGGCTGATCCGGAGAATCCTGTCGAAGATTAGTCACGATCTAAACTCCACCTCTGGTGGAGGACCCTGAGAGGTTCTATCGGTACGGGGAGAATATGCCATTTCTGACGTTAACAAGAGTGACTAAAACTATTCGTTATAATGAATCATGTTGTTACTTTTCTTTCGCGTGAAAGAAAAGTAACCAAAAGAAAACGCCGGGGTACGGTTCATAGACATAGGTAACACATAAGTACAAGGACATAGGTGGCACATTTACAGTATAGAAGCTTCCAAAAAGGAGGCCTCTATGCCC
>Ga0126334_10000236_pt1 | contig 17261 bp, 9 predicted proteins | sample InaspJWI49metaG_FD_94491 | JGI IMG/M metagenome (GOLD analysis project Ga0126334, IMG submission 94491) | Marine gutless worms symbiont microbial communities from Oahu, Hawaii - Inanidrilus sp. 2 OAHU.JWI-49 metaG | ecosystem: Host-associated > Annelida > Digestive system > Unclassified | place...
AAGAGAGACTTGTTGTGTACAGTTTGTCACGGGCAAACCTTGTTCGTAATTCAATTTAAGCAACTGAATTTTATCGAACTATTACGGGTTTGCCCTTTTTATTGGTGAAATATTCAGGCTAAAGATTTCCCCCGGTTGAATATTTTCCGATGACGCTTACGCCAAGATCGCTCTTGATTTTTGTCGGCATGCTGATACCAGCCGCCGCCGCTGTTTTGGTGTACGCTGATTTTGTCAATCATGAGTTTTTGCACTGGGACGACTACCCCTATGTTGTCGAAAACGATCAAATTCAAAGCCTCAATTTACAGAATTTGAAATGGGCTTTTTTCGAACATTATTTTCTTAACTGGCACCCGCTTACCTGGTTGGTGTATATGCTCGAATATCGGCTATGGGGAGAGAATACGACCCTGTTTAAACTCGTCAATATCTGCTTCCACATTTTAAACAGTTACCTGATTGTTCTACTGGCCCGCAAAATCATCGATATCCTGTATCCGATTTCACCGGGCGCCGCGAAATATGACGACCAAAGCCGCTGGGTTGCCGGTTTCTTCGCGGGCACACTATTTGCGGTGCATCCATTGCATGTCGAATCCGTGGTGTGGATATCGGAATTGAAGGACGTACTGTCGGGTCTGTTCTATTTTGTCGCCCTGATTGCTTACATCAATTATCGCCAGTCAGGGCTGAATACCCGCTGGAGAAACCTACTCGGGCTGGCCTTTCTTTGCGCCCTGATGTCGAAATCAATGGCAGTCACCCTGCCGGCCGCTTTATTGGTGATGGATATATTCCTGTTCAATCGCCTGGTACGAACCAGTTGGTTACCTAGCCTACTGCGGTTGATCCGTGAAAAACTAATGTACTTTTTCATCAGCGCCTGCGCGGCCGTGTTGACATTTATATCCCAGAATACCGAGGCACTCGCCGCCACCGGCTTACTGACTCGTCTGATTAACGCTTGCGAATCCTTGACCCTTTATCGGGGTAACTTTTTTATTCCGCTCAATCTTTCGCCGTTTTACCCCTTTAGCAAGCTGAGCCTGGAACCCGGTTTACACAGTCTTATCCCGGTCATGCTAGTCGCAGCCGGCGTTATCGGGCTGTGCTTGGTTGAAAAGCGTCTTCTTAAAGGTGTCGTTTTCGCACTGGTATTTTTTCTGATCGCCATACTGCCGGTAATCGGATTGATCAAGGTTGGCGAACAGGCCGCCGCTGATCGGTATATTTATATCCCGATGTCGATGTTTTTTGTCGCTGCCGGTTGCGGCCTTTATCGTTTGTTGGACGTGTTTTCTCGGAGGCCGGGTATTCGCGGATCGAGTTTGGCTATGGCTTCAATCCTGCTCGCCGCATATGCCTGGCAGACCGTTATTTATGTACCGATCTGGCAGACCGATGAAAAGCTTTGGACTTACGTAAACCATCGCTACCCGATGCAGGTTGCCGCCGCTTACCTGAACCTGGGTAATCTCGAGTATGGCAAGGGTAACAACGAGGCCGCCCTGCGGCTTTACGAGACCGCTTTGGTTATCGATGGCAACTATATCAATGCCCTCGGGAACCGAGCCGCCGTCAACGAAAATTTAGGTAATCACGAATACGCCGCCGATCTTTATCAAGGCCTTGCCGATGTCAACGGCGATTCGCTGCAAGCATTGAATATCGCCGCCGCTGGCATGCGGCGCGTGGGCCGGCTGGGGTTATCCGCGAAATACTATCATCAAGCGCTCCACCTGGCGCCTAGCTCCAGCTCACAACTCTACGAAAGCGCCCTGGCCGACCACCTGACGGGAGAAAATGGCAGCGCTGCGGAAAAGATCGGGATTTTGTTACGGCTCGACGGCGATCATCGCCAGGGACGAATCCTCAATGTCGCGCTACTGTTTAATCGGGGGGCGGCAAACGAGGCCAAGCAACAGTTGGGAGTGCTGCGCGAGGAATTTCCCGGCGATCCGCAAATCCGGCAAATCGATCTGAAGTTACAAAATCAAGCGGCGCAATAACCGAACCCTAGAGTAGAGTCCCGGTTTTAAGTCGGTAGTGGCAATACCGTTAAGATCGCCTGGGCAGTCCTGTGATTCCGGGCTACGCCTCCAACCTTTGATATGGGTCAAGTAAGCGCGCCAAGACTTTGAAATAAATGCAGAGGAATATTATTATTGAGGATTTCAATAAGAACTGCATTTTTTATTGAAATCAAATCTATATTCAGAGATATTAATGCTGTTTCGATCTTGAGGAGAATGCTGCTTAAATGCCTGAGCACCCCCCTGACCAATTAATAAGTAAAATTTTCAATGCAACAGTTACTGCACCACTTAAATCAGTATTGGCAGTCGGTGATCGAATTTTTTGCGTTCGACGTCGCGCTGCTGTCCGAGCCGGATATGATTATCCGGCTGATGGTACAGTTGTTCCTGCTAGTTTGTTCGGCCTTTTTTTCCAGCTCTGAAACCGCACTTTTCTCCCTCTCCCGACTGGATTTGCAACAGCTCCGCCAGGAGCAAAATCCTCGTTCCGCAACCATCCACGAACTGCTCGATCAGCCCCGCAGACTAATCATTTCGATATTGAGCGGCAATGAACTGGTCAACATAGCCGCCGCGGCAAATATGACGTCGATATTATTTTCACTGTACCAGCCGGACAAGGTGGTCATGATCAATTTGTTGGTGATGGTGCCGCTGTTGCTGCTGTTCGGTGAAGTCACGCCTAAAACCATTGCCGTATCGAATCCGGTTAGATACTCCACTCGCATCGTCGCCATACCCCTGGCGTTGTGGATTAACCTGATCGCACCGGTACGTTGGGCGATTCGGGGTATTGCCGACTGGATCACGACGCGGGTGGTTGGCGAAATCAAGGCGGCGGACAATATTCTGCAGGTCGACGAATTTCTGACCCTGGTGGAGCAGGTGTCGGAAGAGGGTGGCCTGGACGCCACCGAGCGGGCCTTGATCTACAACCTGCTGGAAGCCAACGAAACCGAAATCGTCGAAGTCATGACGCCGCGAACGCAGATGGCGTTTCTCAACATAGAAATGAGCGTGCCGGAGATGATCGAGAAATTCGTCTCCTACCGGCATCCCCGGGTTCCGGTTTTTAAAACGCATCGCGATAACATCGTCGGCTTCGTGCACGCCGAGGATATTCTGCGTCTGGTGCTCGACGATACCGATCAATCCGGGTTGCGCCACGAAGATATAATGCATCCGCCAGTGGTTGTGCCATTGACGAAAAAAGTGGATGAAATGTTTGATTTCTTCCAGGTTAACGAAGTGCGCGCGGCCGTCTGCCTCAATGAATTTGGCGGAGTCGAGGGATTCATCACCATGCGCGGCGTATTGAATTTTATTTTTGGCGATATCAGCGGCGGTTCGCGGGCAACCGCCGGGTACTACGAAGAAAAGGATTACAACATCTACGAAGTGCCGGGCGATATGAAACTAAACGACTTCGACAACCTAACCAACTTCGGCATAGAAGACCCGCGCATGACGACGATTGCGGGGTTTGCATTCCGCCTGCTCGATCGCCTGCCGCGGGAAGGCGACAAGGTGGAGTTCGAAGACATTATTATCCAGATTCTGGAAATGGACGATCATCGAATTTCACGGGTGCGGGTGGCCAAGGGGGTCGATGCCGAGGATTTCGACCAGGAAGAGGGGGTCATTCAGGCTGAAAAGGAAGTCGATCCGCGGGCGGAAAGCCGCGAAGAAATCGATGACATACCGGAAGACGTCGACGATACGATCGAGCATGAAGCGGAAGACGAAACCGACCTGGTGGAGAAGGTATCATGACTATCCTGTGGCTGGTTTTGGGAATCGTCTTACTGCTGCTGATCAAGGGCTTTTTCTCCGGTTCGGAAATCGCATTGGTAAATTCGGACAAGGTAAAACTGACCGCCAGAGCCAACCAGGGTCATCGCGGCGCTAAAGAAGTGCTCGAGTTATTCAAGACGCCCGACGTTTTGCTCGGCACTACCCTGGTGGGCACTAATATTGCAACCGTTGCGCTCACCACCCTGGTAACCATGTTGTTTATCGGCCTGTTCGGCGAGCGCGGTGATTTTTACGCGTTTCTGGTGTTTACCCCGGTCCTGCTAATCCTGGGGGAGATAGTCCCGAAGAGTATCTTCCAGCAAAAATCCGATTCGGTCGCACCGATTGCCATATTCCCCTTGAAAATATTTTCGCTGATTTTTTACCCGATTATTTTTGTGTTCTCGCGTATTGCACGGCTGTTGGCGCGCATGCTGGGCGGCGGAAAAGTCGAGCAAAACCTGTTTATGACCCGCGAGCAGATTCGTTCGGTCGTCGAGATGACCGAGAGAACCTCGTCGATAGACGCCTTCGATCGCGGCCGTATACGCCGCGTCATACGATTCTGCGATACCACGGTGGGTGAAGCGATGATCCCCATCTCCGATGTCACGGCCATCAGCCATAATCGCGGGATCTTGCGCGCGATCGCTACGGTTCGGCGTAAAGGTTATAACCGCTTGCCGGTGTATAAGGGCAATATCAGCAATATCATCGGCATCGCGACGCTGACCACCTGGGATTTAATGCAGCAATCGACCGCCCAGAAAGATTTGGAGGACTTGATCAAGCCGGCCCAGTACGTATTGCAGCTGCAAACCATCGATGAGTTGCTGCCGATCTTGCGCCAGCGGGAAGATCATATGGCAATTGTGGTCGATGAGTATGGTTCTGCCATCGGCATCATAACCATGGAAGACATTATCGAAGAAGTGGTCGGCGATATCAATGTCGGTTACGATTTCGAAGAATACCTGCCGCGCCGTAAAAAGGTATTCGAAACCCTGGACGACGATTCCTACCTGGTCGATTCACGGCTGTCCGTATCCGAGGTAAACGATCTGCTGGATATAAATTTGAACACCAAGGTTTCCTACACGATTGGCGGTCTGGTCATGAGCCAGCTCGGTCATATTCCGAATTATGGCGAAAGCATGATCGAGCAGGGTTATAAATTCAGCGTCCAAGAGCGTACCGATAAGGCAATCGTAAAACTGAAAATAGAATTGGTGTAATCGCTTTTTCCGACGCTGACCGCCGTGACCGCCGGTAGCGGCTGACATCAATAGCAAGCCCACGCCGAAGTCACCGCATATTTCGTCCAGCACCGGGATCCGGGCACCGGACTGGCGCCATCGAGTGATTTCGTCGCCTGCATTCATCTGGCGATCGACGGCTTCGGCGTCGCCAGGCTGCCGGCGGCAATCGCGGGTGAAATAGCGCATCGATTCATCCTCGAGTTCGAGGCAAAAAGCCCGCTGCGGGCAAGGCTTAGAATGAAAACCGTTATCCTATTGATCCGATATAATGGTTGGATTTTATATATGGCCTCGTTTTAAACTGGCTACTATTCGAGCTTCAAACACGAGGATGTTTAGCCATGCTTCGATCGTCAATCCGGATGGGTGTCGATATCGGCGGGACCTTCACCGACGTCGTGCTGGAAATCGGCGCGCAACAGTATTCCAGCAAAATTCTGACGACTTACGCCGCACCCGAAGACGCAATTCTCGAAGGGCTGAAAAAGGTCTGTGCGCAGGCGCGGATCGACCCCTCGCAGATCGAGCAAATCATTCACGGGACGACGCTCGCGACCAATGCGCTGATCGAACGCCGGGGAGCGAAAACCGCGCTGATCACGACCCGGGGCTTTCGCGATGTGATCGAGATGCGCAGCGAATCCCGTTTCGAGCAGTATGATCTGAACTTGATCCTGCCCGAACCGCTGTTGCCGCGCCAGCAGCGTTACACCATTAGCGAACGTATCGATGCCAAAGGCGAGGTATTGATCGCGCTGCAGCGAACCGAGGTTGAGGCCCTGGCCGAGCAAATCGCCGCCGCCGGCTATACCAGCGTCGCTATCGGCCTGATGCATTCTTATGTAAACGACGCGCACGAAAAATTGGTGCGCGAAGTGCTGGCGGAAAAACTGCCCGCGCTGTCGGTTTCGCTGTCGTCGGAAGTGTCGCCGCAGATGCGCGAATACGAACGTTTCAATACCGTCGTCGCCAATGCCTATATCAAGCCGATGATGAAGAGTTATCTCGATCGTCTGCGCGGACGATTGTCCGCGGCAGCGGCGGATTGCCCGATTTTCCTGATGCACTCCGGCGGCGGCATTATCTCGCTCGAGAGTGCCGCCGAATTCCCGGTGCGCCTGGTCGAGTCGGGCCCCGCCGGCGGCGCGGTATTCGCGGCCCACATCGCCGCGCGTTACGGTCTCGATAAGGTACTGTCCTTCGATATGGGCGGCACTACCGCCAAGATCTGCCTGATCAAGCACCAAACGCCCAAGACCAGCCGGGTATTCGAAGTGGCGCGCACTTATCGGTTCAAGAAGGGCTCGGGCATGCCGATTTCCATCCCGGTGATCGACATGGTCGAAATCGGCGCCGGCGGCGGCTCGTTGGCGCATGTCGACGCCATGCGCCAGATTCGCGTCGGGCCCGAGTCCGCCGGCTCCGAGCCGGGGCCTGCTTGTTACGGGCGCGGCGGCGAGCGCCCCGCGGTCACCGATGCGGACTTGGTGCTGGGACGGCTCGACCCGGACAATTTTGCCGGCGGCTCGATTCGGCTAAACCCGCAGAATTCGAGCAATGCGCTGCGGGGCGTGCTCGGCCAGGCGCTCGAAATGGATGCCGAAACCGCGGCCTACGGCTTATCCGAGGTGGTCGACGAAAACATGGCCAATGCGGCGCGCGTGCATGCCGTCGAAAACGGCGAAGACCTGTCCGAGTATACGATGATAGCCTTCGGCGGCGCCGCGCCGCTGCACGCCGGTCGGTTATGCGAAAAGCTCGGCGTTCAGCGCCTGTTGGTGCCGCCCGGTGCCGGTGTCGGCTCGGCCATCGGCTTTCTGCGCGCGCCCTTCAGCTTCGAAGCGAACCGCAGCCTCTACATGCGGCTTTCCGATTTCGCACCCGACAGGATTCGCGAACTGCTGGCCGATCTCGAACGCGAGGCCACCGGTTTCGTGCGTCATTGCGATGCCGCGGCCGAGATTCGGTCCGAATTCAAGGTTTACATGCGTTATACCGGTCAGGGCGAGGAAATCCCGGTCGTGATCCCGGCGGCACAGGCGCAAGACCCGGACGCGACCGGCTATCAGGCGTTGTTCGAACGGGATTACGCCGCGCTGTTCGGTCGCATAGTCGACGGCATGGACATCGAAATTACGGTCTGGTCGGTCAACTCGAGCACCCGGCCGGCGCCGGTGGAACCGGTCGCGGCCTTAACCGAAACCTCGGACGCTCGAGCCGCCGCGCTGCGACCCATTTTCGATCCGGCTCTCGGCCGGGCGGTCGATTCGTCGATCGTGTTACGCCGGGAGCTACTCGCGGGGCACACCCTGCCCGGTCCGGCGGCGATTACCGAAGATGAAACCACCATCGTGCTACCGTCGAGCCGGCAGGCCGTCAGCCAACCGGATGGCTGTATCGATATTCTGCAACAGGTTTAAGGGGCAATTATGGAACAGCAGGCTGCAACCGTTTCCAACCAGGTTATGTGGAACCGCCTAATCTCCGTGGTCGAGGAACAGGCGCAGGCCCTGGTGCGCACGGCGTTTTCGGCGTCGGTGCGCGAGGCCGGCGATTTGTCAGCCGGCGTTTACAATCACGCCGGCCAGATGCTGGCCCAGGCGGTGACCGGCACGCCGGGCCACGTCAATGCCATGGCGGACGCGGTCGCCCATTTCATCCGCCGCATCGGTTACGACAACATGTTCGAAGGCGACGTCTATATCACCAACGACCCCTGGGAAGGCACCGGTCATTTGCACGATATCACGGTCGTCAGCCCGTCGTTCTACCAGGGCCGGTTGATCGGTTTTCTCGGATGTACCGCACACATCGTCGATATCGGCGGCCGCGGATTCGGCGCCGACGCCAATTCGATCTACGAAGAAGGGCTTTATATTCCGATCATGAAATTCGCCGAGCGCGGCGAGGTCGATCATACCCTGATCAGCCTGGTGCGCGCCAACGTGCGCGAACCGGATCAAGCGGTCGGCGATTTTTACGCGCTTGCCAGCTGTAATGAAATCGGGCATCGGCGGCTGGTAGACATGATGCGCGAATTCAAGTTGCCGGATTTGAACGACATCGCCGAATTCATTCTCGAAAACTCGCGCTGCGCAACCCTCGAACGTATCGCCGCCTTACCCCGGGCCAAGGCATCGGGTTCGATGAAAATCGACGGTTACAGCAGTCCGGTCGAACTCAAGGTCACGATCGAGTTCCAGTACAACCGCGTAACCTGCGATTTCGCCGGCACCTCGGGGCTCGATAAGAAAGGCATCAACGTACCGATGGTTTACACCAAGGCCTACGCCTGTTACGCGCTGAAATGCGCGATCGCGCCCGAGATCCCGAATAATGCCGCATCGTTGGCCCCGTTCGAGATAAGCGCGCCGGAAAATTCAATCGTCAATGCGGTACACCCGGCGCCGGTGGCGCTCAGGCATGTCATCGGGCACATGCTGCCGGATACCGTGTTTGACGCCTTGGACAAGATTCTGCCCGACACGGTGCCGGCCGAGGGCGCCGGTACTTTATGTAACTTTCAGGCATCGCTGCGGGGACGCAGCGATGCCGAAGCGCCCGCCGACGCGGTGCGCGCGGAAGTGCTGACATTTAATTCGGGCGGCTCGGGCGCGCGCCCCCGGGCCGACGGCATGAACGCCACCGCTTTCCCGTCCGGTGTAATGACGATGCCGGTCGAGGCGACCGAACACACCGGTCCGATCATCATCTGGCGTAAGGAACTGCGCCCGGACAGCGGCGGCGCGGGCAAGTATCGCGGCGGTCTGGGGCAGTTCATGGAAGTGGCGGCGGCGGCCGGCCACGAGTTCGATTTTTCGGCGATGTTCGACCGGGTCGATCATCCCGCGCGCGGCCGGCAGGGCGGTCACAATGGGGCGCCGACGACGATTGCGCGCGACGATGGTGCGCCGATGAAGGGCAAGGGTAAACAATTCGTGCCGGCCGGGCGCCGCGTCATGCTCGCCTTCCCGGGAGGTGCCGGCTACGGCTCGCCGCAGCAACGCGATCCCGAACTGGTGCGCCGGGATCTGGCGCGCGGTTATATTTCGGCGCAGGTCGCGCGCGAGGTTTATGGCATGAGCGCTAGCGATATCGCCGCGGTTAACGCTGCGGTCAAACGCGGAGAGGCCGACTAATGAATCAAGCTACCGTGGCACAGGCGCCCGCGCGTTCGAGTTATGACGTCGTCATCGTCGGCGGCGCGATGTATGGCGCGTCGGTTTCCTGGTTTCTCGCCGATAATTCGGATTTCGAAGGCGCTATTCTCGTGGTCGAACGCGAACCGACCTATGCCGCCTGTTCGACCACCCACACCAACAGCTGTATGCGGCAACAGTTTTCGCGCGAAGTAAATGTGCGCATCTCGCAATTCGCCGCCGATTTCGTCAAAAACCTGCAGCATCACATGGGTAACGACCCGCGCGTGCCGAACCTGCCGATCCAGAGTTACGGTTACATGTATCTGGCCGATAACGAGTCTTTTGCCGAAGTATTGCGCGCAAGCCAGCGAGTGCAGGCCGCCTGCGGTGCGGGCACCAAATATATGAGCGCCGAGGAAATCGGGCGCGATTACCCCTTTTATAATCTCGAAGACATTATCGGCGGCAATCACAATCTGGTGGACGAAGGTTATTTCGACGGCGGCACGCTGTTCGACTGGTGGCGCCGCTCGGGTAAAGAAAAAGGTGTCGAGTACCTGGCTAACGAGGTCGTCGCGATGTCGCTAAATAGCAACGGCACCCGGGTCGAGAGCGTCACGCTCAAATCCGGCGAGAGCGTGAGCTGCGGCACGGTGGTCAATGCGTCCGGCCCGCGCGCGGTGTTAACCTCGCGCATGGCGGGTATCGAGATTCCGGTGGAACCCCGCAAGCGTTATACCTTCATCTTCGACGCGGAACAGCCGCTGGACCGTGATTTACCCTTGACCATCGACCCAAGTGGCGTACACATGCGCACCGACGGTACCTATTACCTCGTCGGGTGCCCGCCCGACGAGGATCCCGCGGTCGATTACGACGACTACCAGCAGGACTACGATATTTGGCAGGAAAAAGTCTGGCCGATCGTCGCCACGCGCATTCCGCAGTTCGAGGCGATCAAGCTGGTCAATTCCTGGGCCGGCCATTACGCGATCAACACCTTCGATCAAAATGCGATCCTCGGACCGCATACCACGGTCGAGAATTTTATCTTCGTCAATGGCTTTTCCGGCCACGGTCTACAGCAGTCGCCGGCGATGGGCCGCGGCACGGCGGAATTGATCACCTATGGCGAATATCGCGAGCTGGATTTATCGCCGTTTGATTTCGCGCGTATCGAGCGTAACGAACCCTTCAACGAAACGGCGATCATATGAATCTCGCCGCCAATCCGTTTACACCGGCGCAGACCGTGCGATAGACCCGGGTCGGGTATCGATCGCGGCGTCAATACTCCTGAACCCCGCTTTCCAGCGCGGTTTGCGGCCGGCCGAGTAACCCGGGCTGACTCCAGCGGCCATTTGGGGTACAATCCGCGCCACAAATAAAATAACCAAGCTAAAAAAACAACAACTAACCAAAGTAGAGACAGGAGGGGCTCGATGAAGACGTCCATGCCGGAACTCGCATTAAGCAAGCCACACCGGGGTTTGCGCCAAGCCGTTTTATTCTTTTTCACACTCGGATTTTCGCTGATGACCGGCCTTGCCGTGCAGGCGCAAACGCTCGAACAGTCGCTGAATGCTTACGCGGCAAACGACGAAATCGTCGTCAAGGTTCACTTTACCGATCTCGGCGTCGCCCAGCGCATCGCCAAGACCTGGGAGCCGCGCGAATCGAAATACGATCTCGGCTACCTGATATTGCAAGAGCAACGCAGTGAGATCGAACGCCTGCTGCAGCTCAAGGACCAGTTGGGCATTACGGTGACAATCGATGAAGATGCCACCGCGACCGAGCGTCTCAAACTTCAGGGCATAAGTCCGCCAAAAAAAGCCTGAGTCTGGATCAGATCGACCCCGCGGCAAGCAGCCGGATTGAAGCGCAACAAAGCGCCGCACTGAGTTTCGTCGGCATCCCCGGATTCGCTTGTTACCGTACGGTCGAGGAAACCTACGCCACCGCCGAAGACATCGTGCTGAACTACCCCAATCTCGCCAGCTGGACCGATGTCGGCGACTCCTGGGAAAAGACCAACGGATTTGGCGGTTACGATTTGAACGTGCTGCGCCTGACCAACCTGTCGATCCCGGGACCGAAACCGACCGTATTCATTACCAGCTCGATCCACGCGCGCGAGTACACCACTGCCGAGCTGATGACGCGTTTCGCCGAACTGCTGGTGGCCGAATACGGTGTCGACGCCGACACTACCTGGATCCTGGATCATACCGATGTCCGCCTGATGCTGGTGGCCAACCCAGACGGCCGCAAGCAGGCCGAAACCGGCATCCTGTGGCGCAAGAACACCAACCAAAATTACTGCGGCGCCAGCAGCAACAGCCGCGGTGCCGACTTGAACCGCAGCTTCACTTATCGCTGGAATTGCTGCAACGGCTCCAGCGGTAGCCAGTGCAACAACACCTATCGCGGCGCCTTCGCCGGTTCCGAACCCGAGACCCAGGCAGTCATCAACCAGCTGTCGTCGATCTTCCCCGACGCGCGCGGACCCAACGTCAACGACCTCGCGCCGCTCGACGCCAGCGGCTTGTTTCTGGATATCCACAGCTCGGGCCGTTTGCTGCTGTGGCCCTGGGGTTTCACTTCGAATCCGGCGCCGAACGGCACCCAGTTGCAAACCTTGGGGCGCAAGCTCGCATTTTATAATGGGCATGCGCCGCAGCAGTCGATCGGTTTGTATGCCACCGACGGCACCACCACTTCCTACGGTTACGGCGAACTCGGAGTGGCGTCGTATACCTACGAACTCGGCACCCAATTCTTCGAATCCTGCAGCTACTTCGAAAACACCTTGCTGCCGGATAATATTCCATCGCTGCGTTACGCGCTCAAGGTAGTGCGGGCGCCCTATCTGTTGCCGGCCGGGCCCGAGGGTTACGGCATTAGCTTGTCGCCCAGCGCGGCGGGCGGCGTGCCGGCGGGTACCGACGTGACGCTCCAAGTGACGTTTAACGATGCACGTTACAACAATAGCAACGGCAGCGAACCGTCACAAAATATCGCGGCGGTCGAATACACCATCGACCAGCCGCCCTGGGAGGCCGGCGCGAGTCCGTAAATCATGTCGCCGGCCGATCTGTCTTTCGACAGCAGCGTCGAGGTGGCGCAGGCGGTGATCGATACCAGCGCTCTGAGCGAAGGCCGCCACACGGTATTCACGCGCGCGCAGGATTCGGCCGGTAACTGGGGCACGGTAACCGCGGTATTTCTCGATATCGACAATAACGCGATCCTGCCGACCATTTTGTTCGATGACAACTTCGAAACCGATCTCGGCTGGCAGGTCAACCCGAACGCGACCGACACCGCCACCACCGGCCAATGGGAGCGCGCCAACCCGCAACCGACCACCTCCGGCATTACGATGCAGCTCGGAGACACCGTCAGCGGTAGCTTCGATCTCGTCACCGGACCTTTGGCCGGCAGCAGCGCCGGCACCAACGACATTGACGGTGGCGTGACCTCGATCCGCTCGCCCGATATTGCGATTCCGGCCGGGGCCAGCAATGTCGAGCTCAGCCTGTATTCATACCTGGCGCACCAGAACAACGGCAGCGCGGATGATTTTCTGCGCGTTACGGTAGTCGGCAGCAGCAGCCCTAACCAGGTCGCGCTGCAGGAAACCGGCGCCGCGAACGAGGATGCCGCGAGCTGGGTGCAATCGACGATTGCGCTCAACGATTTCGCCGGCGAAACCATCTACCTGCTGATCGAGGCCGCCGATGCGGCCGGCGGTAGTCTGGTGGAAGCCGCGGTGGATGACGTTCGCATCAGCGCCGTGGTACCGGACGGCGGCAATCAAGCCCCGACGGTCGACGCAGGTACCCCCATCGCACTCGATTTTCCGGCCGCGGCCGCCTTGAACGGCAGCGTCACAGACGATGGTTTGCCCGACCCGCCGGCCGCGGTAACCACCGCCTGGAGTCAGGTTTCGGGCCCGGGAACCGTGTCCTTCGGCAATTCGGCGGCGATCGACACCAGTGCGAGCTTTAGCGCCAGCGGGGTCTACACGCTGCGCCTGAGCGCCGATGACGGCGAATTGCAGGCCGCGGACGAGGTAGTGGTTAGCGTCAATGGCGCACCCACCGCCGCTGCCGGCGTGGATTTAACGATAACGCTACCGGCCTCGGCCGCGCTCAATGCGAGCGTCAGCGACGATGGCTTGCCCAATCCGCCCGCCGCGCTGACCACTAGCTGGAGCGTGGTCAGCGGTCCGGGAAGCGTCAGTTTCGCCAATGCGGCTGCGGTCGATACCACGGCCAGTTTCTCCGTTGCCGGGACATACCTGTTGCGGATTACGGCGGACGACGGCAGTCAGTCGGTCAGCGACGATATCCAGGTGACGGTTAATCCGCCGCCGAATACGGCGCCGAGCGTGAGTGCCGGTGCCGATATTTCGGTCGGCTTGCCGGCCGCGGCCGCGTTGAATGGCAGCGTCAGCGATGATGGCTTGCCCAATCCTCCCGGCACGGTAACGACGACCTGGAGCCAGGTTAGCGGTCCGGGAAGCGTGACCTTTGGCGATGCCGCCGCGGTCGCTACCAGCGCCAGTTTTTCCAGCGCCGGCACCTATGTGTTGCGCCTGAGCGCCGACGACGGTGAATTCTCCGTGAGCGACGATGTGCAGGTGATCGCGAGCAATACTCCGCCGCCGAACGATCCGCCGGTAGTCAGCGCCGGCGCCGATCAGACGGTTACCCTGCCGGCGACGGCGACGCTTGCCGGCAGCGTCAGCGACGATGGTCAGCCCAATCCGCCGGGCGTTACCACTAGCAGCTGGAGCGTGGTTAGCGGTCCCGGCAGTGTGAGCTTCGCCGATGCGTTAGCGATCGCAACCAGCGCCAGTTTCTCAGCTGCCGGGGTTTACGTGCTGCGTTTGACCGCCGACGATTCCGCGCTCGCCGCGAGCGACGACGTGCAGATTGCGGTTAATCCAGCGGCGGGTATCTGCCCGGCCGGCTCGATCGATTTTAACAGCTTCGGCCTCGAGTCTTATTCCAACCAGGATTCGTCCGGCGGCGCGGCCGCCTCGGCCGATGGTACCGAGGTGACCTTGACCGGCAACGCCTGGAAACGCTCCTTGCAAAGCTACAACCTGACGCCGAACAGCGTGCTCAAGTTCGAATTCGCCAGCAGTAACCAGGGCGAGATTCATGGTATCGGTTTCGACGCCGACCAGACATTGAACAACGACGCGCGCCTGTTCCAGTTCTGGGGCGATCAAAACTGGACCGGCGGCGGCGCGATCAATTACTCGCCCAAGTACAGCGGGGCCGGCGCCTTCCAGAGTTACTCGATTCCGGTGGGCGCGTCCTATTCGGGTGCGGGTTTCCGCCTGGTGCTGGTGAACGACAAGGATAGCGGCAGCGCCGACAACAACGGCACCTACCGCTGCGTGCGCCTCGAGGAAGAAGCGCCCGTTGCTTGCGAGACCGAACAGGACTTCGAAAGCGGGCTCGGGGGCTGGAGCAATAGCGCTTCGAGTAGCTGCAGCACCGGCAGTTACGTGGTCGGTACGCCGACGCTGGTCGAGAACGGCGGGGTGGTAACCCAGTTGGCGGGCGATCACACCAGCGGTTCCGGCGCGGCGCTGTTCTCGGCGTTCAATACCTCGGCGGGCAGCGACGACATCGACGGCGGCACCTGTATAGCCGAGTCGCCGGTGTATAACGTGGCGGCCGGTTCCGACCTGTCCATCTGGTATTTCCATGGCCAGCGCGATGCCGGCGACGACAGCGGTGATTTCTTCGATCTCGAAATTTCGCTGGATGGCGGTAGCAACTGGTCCTCGCTCGCGTCGAATGGCGATCAATCGCTGGACGCCGCCTGGACCGAGGCCACCGCCGCGGTGCCGGCGGGTTCCGCGGTCAAGCTCAGAATCAGCGCCGCCGACGGCACGGCTGACGGCGACTTGATCGAGGCCGGCGTCGACGACCTGCGCATCTGCGCCGTTCCCTAGGCGTATTGTCTCCGGCGAGCCGGGCCCGAAAGGCCCCGGCTCGCCGGAGTTTCGATCCCGGTTGGGTCTTACCGCGGCAAGTCCCGCCCCAGCAGCATCGCCAGGAACAAGTCGCGGGCATTGTCGGGCCGATCGCGGTAAACCTCGAATTTGGCATGCCGCGACGCCAACCCCACGCCCAGATCGATGCCCCACATCGGGGTAATGCCGGTGGGCAGCATCGAGTAGCGGATATCGGTCAGCACGTTGGCGCGGCCGGGATCGGGCACGACATAACCGTCTGCGAGCCGCGCAAAACGCGCGATATCGCCTGCCAAAACCGACTCGCGCTCGAGTTGCGGTCGATCCCGCTCGAGATTGAATTCGCGCACCGAGCCGCCGGGATAGATTCGCTCCGGACCCGGACCGACGCGGATCGCATCGACATAGAACAGGTCATCCAGTTGGTAGACCGAACGCCACAATACCAGATTCGCCAGCGTCGGTTTGACGATGATGCGCTGCGGCTCGTGCCCGCGTCGTTGCGCGAGTTCGATTGCCGATTGCAACGCGTTTTGATGCTGCCACAGGCCGAACAACAGGTAAGCGCCGGCCAACGCCAGGCCGATACGCGCCGGAACCGGTTTGCCATATTTGAATCCCAGGATCAGCGCGGCCACCAAAACCAGCGAAAACACCGGATCGATAATCGCGATGATGCTCCAGGCGATGCGCGTCTCGCTGAACGGCCATAGCAGGTGGGTGCCGTAACTGGTGCAGGCGTCGAGCAGTCCGCTGGTGGCGCAACCGAGCAAGGCGTAGCAGTAGATTCTTTTGAATCCGAGGCGATTGCGTAATAGCGGCCACAGCAGCAAGGCCGCGATCAGCGTGCCTACCGGGATGAATACCAAGGCATGCGTGAAGTGCCGGTGAAATTCGAGTTTCAGCAGCGGATCGTCGGCGGCGCCGATGAAGACATCGGCATCGGCCAGCAAGGCGGCGGCAAAGCCGATGGCCGCCGCGTAACGCAGCTCTTTCTTGGCGGCCACCGATGACGCCAGTACCCCGCCCAGCAATCCCTGGGTCAACAAATCCAAAGCTTGGACTCCCCGGGCCCAGTCATCCCCGCGCAAGCGAAGTCCTTGCAATGACGTCGCTTCATGAAATCTCGCGCCATAATGTCATCCCCGCGTAAGCCCGCGAGGCCCGGCGGGGATCTTACAATGACGGCGCGTTATATGATCCCCGCTGGCGCGGGGATGGCTATAAACATGCGGGGATGACTGGGTCCGCGGGGATGGCATTTTTACCGTTAAGCATGCGCCATTGGTGCCTGTTATCTTAATTGCCGGAAATCCAATCGAGTAATTCATTTGATCGACACCATATCACAGCATGGCCGGCCGTATGGATTCGTTTAATTAAGCTCGTCAAGTCCGGCTCGGTTGAAGGGCTAAGCTCGGCTTGACCCCAGTATTGAATCCTCATAAATTTTTTGAATTTGTACTTCTTGCATCTCCGTTGCCAGGCGATTTAACAGCTTAAAAATCGAATCATCCGCTTTTTTGTGTTATGCCCATCACACTAAGTTAAATTATACCCGCTGTCGGTTTGACAGAACCAAACCGGATATCTAGGCTACCAATAATTATTAAGCGATGGCTAATTAATACATCGGCTAGCCTTAATCGCAATTCGTAATAAAGCTAATAAGTAAACATATAATTGACGTCGACCAAGGAGGCAAGGTGGTCCCGATAAATGCGGCTGTAATCAATATTAAACTGGCATTGAAAACTATTTCGCGACCTTCGCTTCCGCGGACTGTAAAGGCAATCGGTGACTTGAGCGATTTCTCGTGGCATGACTCACACATACGGACCTGCGGAATAACCCCGGCGATTCACGGTTGCAAATAGGAGTAGTTGCTATGCAAGGGATATGGATGGGAGTGTTAGAAATTTTGTGTCAATTCTTTAATGTGCAGCATAATGCTGTTAGGAGAATTGATAATGACAGACAAATTCGATTTTAATAAAGCCCTGAAGGCGATTCAGTCTGGGCAAGC
>Ga0126334_10000237_pt1 | contig 17253 bp, 9 predicted proteins | sample InaspJWI49metaG_FD_94491 | JGI IMG/M metagenome (GOLD analysis project Ga0126334, IMG submission 94491) | Marine gutless worms symbiont microbial communities from Oahu, Hawaii - Inanidrilus sp. 2 OAHU.JWI-49 metaG | ecosystem: Host-associated > Annelida > Digestive system > Unclassified | place...
CAACCATTACACAGACCCTGCTCCACACACTACGCAAGTCTGAAAATCAGTCATACACTAGAAAAACAGCAGAGCAGTGGCTAATATATAGGTCACATTGCTTGAATATATCATAGTTTTACTCCAGGAAATTTTTAGGTAACAAACTACAGCAGATTGTTAGTAGTTGCTGGGAAAGCGATGATAATGGTAATGTGTATTTCTCATGATAGTTATATTTACTGTAAATAGGATCACTGTGATGTCAAGAGTTAGCAATCCTGTCTGATAATTAAATTCAGGTTTTAAAACTTTTGTAGTACATATTCTATGCTGTACATTGTGTTGAAATTTGTACACTTTATGCTAATAGACAGTAATTAGTTTGGTTACAAAGACATGTTTTTGTTAAGTTACCAGTACATTGTGTTTAAATGTATTTGAAATTTGACCTTACTTCAATTGAAACCAGATGTATATAAGCATGGCAATGAAATGCCTTCAGTAATCTCATCACAGTAATCATCAAATGTTTATAGCAAGAACTTATCAGATCCCGACCTAACCTGAAGCTGAATACTTGACTGTTGTGTGTGTTGTGTTCTAGGGCCTGAATCCTGGAGCTGCTATTGGTGAGCTGAAGAAGCTTATGATTGGTTACTCTTCAAGCGGAATTCCGAAGCAGTGATGGTTGTCACTGAGGTATTGTGTAGTAAATCGACAAGTCTAGCAAACAGCTCTGATTCCTGTTGTGTATAGTTTGTGACAGTGTCTTTGTGTTCCTTTCATGGCACTGTGTAATCTCACCGGCTGCAGCGACCCTCCGCATTGTTTGATGTTATCAGTACTACTGGAAGTTGATACGAACAACGCATATGCATCTAACTAGAATGGATAAAACTGAATTTTTCCTGCTGTAGCTGACAATATTATACAAGTAGTATAGACACTGTCAGTGATCTGTGCTAGATTGCATCCCATGTACCTGTCAGTGTCTGTGCACCTGTGAATGACAACACGGTAACTTTTATTTGAAATAGATTCCCTCAGTGCACTAACAGGCAAGAAGTGGACCAGTTGTTCTAGTGTATTCTTGTTTTATCTGTCAAAGTAATCAAAATTGTTAAAACTTGTAATTGCACTGCATAGAATGCAGATATTTATTGATTACAGTGTTTTCTTGGTACACCTGTGTGTCGAGTAGCCACATTGCATACTTCTGATAATGTTCCAGAATTTGAAGGTCAAAAGAAAATTCTTATTGCTGTGTCCTTCCACATTTGAGAATTGGTTTCACTCCACATCATATCTACCAGCTTTGTGTTGCAGTCAGAGCAAACTTACTGTCCTATATCAAGTGCAGTTAATTTTTGATGTCCCCGCATAGGTTTTTTTTGAAGCTCGCAGTAACAGTTCACCACTGTCTGAATGGATACACCAGTGCCCTCCCTTTGAACCTTATAATTAGAGCTTCATTGCTAATGGCTAGAGTTCCACATAGACACAGCATTCAAGCTCAACAATGTCTGTTGCTGCATTTCACATCCACATATTTGCGACTATGATCACAAAATTTCCCTGTCAGCAGCTTACTTAGTGCCAAGACAAAGTGTAAATGTGTTGTACTGAACAGCACATGAGCAAATTAGTTATTGTGATCAGGTCTTATTTGCAACATCATAACGGTGAAGAAGTGCAGTGTTGTTCAGTCACATTAACAAACAAGTTCCTGGTTCCCCCCACAGAATAGGCAACTTACCTCACATGTCCTGAAATAACTTTGCCTTGAATATCCTGAAAGTCAACCAAAATTTTATAAGTAATTTTTAGTTTTTACAGACATTGGTAGATAGATTTGTACATTGGTACACACATGCCCTTGGTGGGCATTGTCACTATATCAAATAAGAGACTTCATCCTTGAGAATAAGTGCATCAGTTTTTCACAGGTCAGAATATGCTTCCTGCTGCCAAAGCAACAGTGTCAAAGCACTGATGCCAAACATGGACCAGTCGCCTAGTTGATCAAATAGTCTCCCTGTCTGCTAACCCCACAAACCATTTTCCTGCCAAGTTGCCGACAGAATGAAGGTAAAATAAACTTTGTATTGTGAAATTTTGTGTTGGAAGTGGTAAAAAAAGAATAATTACAAGTATGTTGGACCTCGTTACAGTCAGATGAAAATTTATGCAACCTGCAGATATCGATCGCTAGCTGGTACACAGCGATGGCAGCTATCAACTGATATCTGCTGCCCACAGCCAACTCATGAGCAAACAGCTGATTGGGGTTTTATGGCGCTTTCAACACAAATTAGCTTATATTGCGCCTTGGAAGAGTAAAAAAGATCCTCATTAACCAACTCTTGTCAATATAAAGGTAGGCTCACCACCAAACACACTCGACCATTTTAAGATGCTTACTGCATACTATGTCAACCGTGTAATGATGAGACATTAGTCAAGTTTATAAAATAATTAGATTTAATCCACAGGAAGACAATTTGTAATGACAGACAGAAGAATTGCAAGTAACAATGACACCCTTTATTCCATACTGACAGTACCACTAATGGAAATGTACACGTAAATGTACTAGTGTAGGAGAGAGTTCATTACATACTGTACAGAAATTCATTAAATGGAGGTAACAGATTAAACACAACTAAATATAAGGTAACCAGAGAAAAATACATTTTGCTATTTTACACAAACATGTACAATTAAACAATGCATACATGATTTATACTTATCGCATAAGACCAGCTCTATTGATTGGTTTTGCACGATTTTTGCTACCTGCGACAATAGTAAATGGAAATTTTTTTACAAATCAGAAATATCACTATTAAAAACAGTACATTACTAGAGGGAAAGTACTCTCTTGAGAAGAGAGTACAGATCCCCGCGAAATCGCAATTCGCGCCCACCTGCGTCCATAATTCTCTGTTGAGTGAGTTGAGAATGTATTACTTATTTATTGATTAGTTGGTTTGTTTACATTGGAAAAAATCGCCGGTTTACAGCGTTTTTGGACAGTAACCTCCACACCCGGCTGGCGATCGTAACCGCAAACGAACTTGGGCTTGCTTTTCCCCTAGGAACCTTCCCAAAAAATTTTGTCCAGATCCGTCCACGTTGTTTTATTTAGTTATCGTGGTAACAAACAGACAGACAAACGTACGCCGGTGATTACATAATCCCTCGCGAAAGCTTTTGCTGGGATAACAAGTAACCCGTGAAACTCAAATAACAAAGCTACGCAGTACAAGAGTTCACAAATCAACTCATATGCAGTTTCCTTTCACAGCAAACCTCCAAATACTGAATTCCCATCAACACCAGTGTCAACGTATCAAAATACTAGGGACCTGCGAAGCTTTGAAATTCGAATCGGCAGTTCCAATTCGATTCGACAGTGATGGGCCGATTCGAAAATTTTCTAATCGGCCGTGTCTGCCCATTGCCCGTAGTAGTCAGACGACTCGAACCATTAACAGCACTTAGTGGTACAGTATACAGACTCGCTAGCTCTGAGTGATCATACGCCGGTATTGTTTAATGTGTTCGAGCCTTTGAGAATTCGAATGAGGAATCTGTAGTTTGGTACATCTCTTTAGTTTCATTTGTAATTAATTATTGATTACTGAATTTAATTTTAGTAGGCCTAAGTCATGAAATGTCATATACGGCCGATTCGAATTCGAACAGTTACTCCCTATTCGATTCGAACGCAAACGGCCGATTCGCAGGTCCCTACAAAATACTGCTAAATACACATTCTAATGCAAACTTGTTGCAAGCTTATACAACTTGGTAAGTAACATACGCTTTGCTTCTAACAAGCATGTTCATATTGCTTTTGCAGTTTACCTCATAAAGAAAGCACCAAATTATTATTTCACAGACTGGGCACAGAATCTGCTAATGCACAAGTTTGGTTGTTTCATTACAACAGGCTAATAAAATTACAATAAAGAAATGTACATTTCGAAATTCAAAGCACGACTCATCAATCTAGTCTTTGTGAAGATGATCTCAAACATTCAGAAATACTGGAGTGGTCTTTCCAGCCACATGACTGACTACGTAGTCAACAGAAATGATAAATACAAAAACGTTTAACAAGTGAAAACAAAGCCAGACTGTTTGCCTTTTATAACTGATTATTTAACGGTGGAACTTCCACTATGGGAACAACACTTATCCATAAGCCTAGTTTTTTAAACCAAACAGACACTCCAAATGCTGACTCTTCGTGTGCAAAAAAATTAGTCTGCCAGCATAGCATTACACAGCGAACATCCAACAAACATGTTGGGGTAGTTCACCTGAAATACAACTGATATATAACATTTTATAAAATAACTGCTATATATGTTACAAACAAACACATAACTGCACAAATATCTGTAAGTAATAAATACAACTTTAGCATCAATTTTCAGAACTGCCACACATGAAATATTAAGGAACACAATAAACAAAGAGTACAAAGTGGCATTTTTGGAGATGATGGAAAATGCAGGAAGTAAAGGGATGAACCACATTATAAGATATGAAAATGCAGGAGCAGTAATAATATTTACGAGCTCAGCCAAATCCTGTTATAGCACATTACTAATGGCATAAAAGGAACCAATTATGAATGTCTTCCACTATCAGAACCCCAGGTGCACAGTGGCAGTCAAATCACTGTCAAAATGAGGCTCCATGCATGCGCACAATACATGCTACAAACATGCAATGTACGAGTCGTGATTCAAAACTTACCTGATGAACCATTTGCTACAGCCGACTACAGTATTATTTCAAAACTACCAGTTCTAAATAGCAGAAAATGTTTATGTAGTACAGGCATAGCACAGTACAGCACTACATAGGATTTAGGAGGTACAATGTTTTAATAGTCATGTTATCTACTTCAACCAAGAAACTGAAAGTTAATGTAACATTGTGTACTTTTAACGGAACTGTACTGTAATCAAAAGGCCATAAAATGCATCGGAAGGCTAGTATCAGCTCGTTAGTTTCTAAAATGACATAAAGGTACTAGAACATGTGCAGTACATGCAGACACGTATAAGTATGTCTAACTGCTCATAAAAAAAAGAAAAACTGACTGTACTAAATGTAAATACTGACAGAAAACTTACTTCAACAAACAGTACACATAGTCAGAAGAATATCATGTGAGTAACGCGAATTCATAATCGCAAAAACTAGTAGCAACTTGTTGGTATAACCAGGGCTGATTGGTCAGGTATAGGTAATATCTGTGCACAAGATGACAAAATAAATAGGAAAAATGACAGTTTCGATGCAAGCATGGACGGAACAAGAGAATACGGCAATGTAATGTAATATCATCAACTAATATATTCATAGCAGTAGTAATAGTAGTACTGTTATTTTTGGTTGTATGAAAACTGATACTGTGATGCAGTCAACCAGAAATAATACTAGTCCGAACAAAATACAGATATCACTAACAGAGTAAGTACATGTTAATGCAGAAAGTATAATTACCTGCACACATCCAATGCACCAAACACTGAAACACCAAACACAGACAGATGTATTGTTACTGTTCACAAGCACATCCACTGTTTTAAGCTCTATTTCCCACACAAAGTGGTCTTTCCTGCATAACTGGTTGCCTCTTCTATACCTTCATACTCGTACACCTGTTCCACAAGATAACCTCTTGGGATAACTGACACAGTTTTGCAGGCCATGTCCTGTGTATCACCCGAACATAATCCATGCGCATTCTGGGACAGATAGTGCTGTCAGTATTACTGTTGAACGACATTACGATATACGTTTATGTCTTGTGTATATTATAAACTTGAAATAACCATATACTAGACACATGATTTCACTGATAGGAATTAGACAGTGCTGCAAACCATAGCAGAGTATCAACAGTGCTAATGCAATAACCAGGTGGTTAGTAAATGCCTTTGCCAGGGCATGCATGGATGCACAGACAAATGGACAACCAAAAACATAATTTCTACAAGTTTTAAAGCACTAGCTGGTATTTCAATTGCCAATACTTTTCCGAAGTCAACAGATCTGTGATAGCAAGTCAAAAATTGCAATATCACAGTGTAATCTGCTGTAAGCTACTAAAAACATAAATTAAACCAACATTATGACATTGGTGTGTTCATGATGACCTGTGCCTTCACAATCTAACTAAAATACCGATAAATACAAACCACTAACATCTCTCCAAAGTAAAAAAAACCTACACGATACTATGAAATAACTCGTTATAGTTAGCGAAAAAGAAACACATAGTTGTATCTAAGTACTATATGTCCAATAACAGATGCAAACTTCTTACAGTATTAGCAAAAGATTATAAAATTGCTTATTGTTTAACATTTACAGTTTAAAACAATGAATTAAATGTATCAACTCATCACAATAACGTTTATATACAGACACATTTATAATGGACTAAATGTGTCACAACACCAAAGTGCATTCGGGCACTGATTAGATTACACAGAAACAGATGGACATCAAAGAAGCACTGACTCAGACATCGGAAGCATTCTCGACTATCACCAACATTAAGGCATGAGTTACATGACAGTCGTTCACGATACTGACAAATATCATATTATACCAGGGTGTCTACACACATAACCCACAGTTTAAATATTCACCGAGTGACCTTAGCCAGTGCAGACTATCTCCAACATTGGTCACTGCCCACTACTCCAGGCATGGCGACGTTCTTGGCATAGTACACACACACACCCGTTTAACGGCCCTTTGTCCGGGACTACTCGGGTAAGCCGGTAACAGAAAGGTAAAACCAATCTGGATTTTACTGAAGACAGAGACAGTGAGTGGCAGTGGCATCAGCTGGGCCATATGCAAGTCTTCACCTCGCTCCAGACAGATAACCACGCCAGCACCTCACCACTCAGTTTTTCACAGGCCGGATACCCTTCCTGCTGCCCAACCAACAGCCTCAAAGCACTGAAGGTCTAGTAGTAGCCCAGTATTGAACCCAGTCGGCATGGTAAATTGGGCTAGCTGGCTGGAATTTCAACACCAAAATGGCAACCCTACTAACGCTCGTTATGTAAGCATGCAGACTTGTGGTCGTGGTAAGACATTTTGTGTCTAAGTACAATTAGTGGCGAATACACCACTGGCCATCACAACTTTCAACTGCGTTATTTGCACCATTTACTACACTGTTTACATGTTGCCAGGAGTAGTAAGATGGCCAACCAATGGCAACACTGCACGCCTGTGCCAGTTAAGCTCATTCCTGTGAATATTTAACCTCTGTGATATAACCAAACAAATTTTCCAAAGATTCCAAAAAAGATGTCTTAACACCAGTAGACTATTATGCTGTTGCAGCCTGCTTTACTCAGCCCCTCAGATGACAGTGATCCTGCTTACCCAGTATATGTAACCATAACAAGAAACGTACATTATCATTTCATTTCCTGATAACCTGACAGCAGCTAACTTTTTACGACTGGGTGCACCTGTTGTCATTTGTTAGCTAAAAATTTAAGGAGGACCAATTAGATTCCAGGAGATTTCCAGGATTTAAAGAAGTTGTAGACACCCTGAACATACTCACAGAAGTGCAGCAGTTACAAAGAGTACAAAGCCTCTAGTAAAAATGCACGGACTACACAAGCTGGCATCAGAACTCCTGATGGCAATGCTCAGTCGTAGATATCATGGTCCGGGTTCAACGCTTTCATGTATCCAACTTTCTTGTTGGACGTCGACGACAGCGGCATTCGTGCTGTTTTGTCGATGTAGAAGATTTCCGGATCTTGCGACTTGCGATGCATGCGGTAGGCACAGAACATTACGAGCAGGACGAGGCACAGGAGTATGATAACTGCTGCGCCAATTATACCTGCACAAAACCACGCATATTGGAGTTCCAACTCAAAGGTAAGGATAATAAATCAGGACTTTACAGTTCCGTATAGAGATTATTTTGCAACTTTTGATGTATTGCATGCTCTTAGCGGAGTAATGTTGACTAAGTTGCTTGGACTATATGTTGGAGCAGCATGCTGTTAGTATCAATCAACTTACAATATGCAATTTCCCATTAGTGCCCTGACTAACAGGAAAGATGTATACACTGATCAACAAACTGTTGCAATTTGTCCACAACCTCTCGCAAGCTGTGACTGACTGACTGAGTTGTGGTTTTACGTCCCACGCGACACAAAATAGGTCATTTTGAACACATTTCCCAAAGCCAATCTGTTGGCTTGGTGTTTGAAAAAAACTAAACCTAACACAACAAATAGAAGCAGACTGAAGCGGCCGCATTTGCACTGCCGGGCCGAAGCAGTGGTGTAACTAGTTATCAGCACCCACGGCAGAAACATCTGCCCCTGCTGCCCACTACCACTTAGATAGCGGCGTCTGTGCGTCTGGTATGCGGGCCATGGCCACGGTGAAGCAAACAAGCCATTGACTGATAGCAAGCATGGAGTGACAGATGACAATTATCCCGCTCACAATAGGCCTATTGTCGAGAAATTCCTTTCCCGGGATCGAGAAAAAAAGATCGATGAGACTCTCGTTAACATCCCTAAGCTGAACTGTTGGTAACAGTGTTTTTGTGTACAATAAAACTGAAGCTAATTTACAAAGTATGTTTAATGGCTACATAAAAACTACAACCTATTCTTTGTTCCACTTCCCAGAAACTCTAGGAACATTTTGGTGAAATCCATTTCATTTTATCTTGAACATTTTCAAAGATACAGTTTGTTGAAAAATGTACAACTTTTTGGGGCCACGCTGGCATGAGAGGAGTCAAACTGTGCGGACTGAGAGACAGACGGCAACACTAGAGGTGTGGGGCAGGAGGGGGAATCAGACACTAACAGCGTCGCTGGAAGCCACGGCAATCGGCTGGTGAAGCGGCGGGTGTGCGGGCGTCAACCGCCGGCAAAGAACAAAGACATCGCGTGTCGTTTGCAGACACTTCAATGCCCACATCTGTTCTAGTGCAAATTTGACACGAATATCGAAGGTAAAAATTTTGAATTAGAATTTGAATATATTTCGAAGTTCGTAAATTCGAAGTTCGTTTAACATCCCTAATACAAAATAAACACAAAAATCTAAAGCAAGGTTTGATAGCTTTTTGCGACATCCGGCCTGGAACGGAGTGGGTCTATTCTCAAAGGAAAAGAAAAGTAAAGGAGGAGATAAATAAGGAAAAAGAGAAAGCAAGGTAAGTGGGGAAGCATACGATAAAAACAAACAAGCAAATAATATATACACAGAGCACCGAAATCAAAAATCGAGCCAAGGGCACATTACACCCCAGAGCCCGCACAGGGCAAGTCAGGGAGGAGGTAAGTAAGGAATCAGTGAAAAAAGGGTAAGTGGGAAAGCATACAATATAAGCAAGCAAACAAAATCTAGCGCCAAAATCAAAAATCAAATCAAGGGCGCATTATGCCCCAAGCCCGCACGGGGCTGGCAGGCTGTCAATGTAAAGCAACAGTCAACTGTAAAACTGCTCATATGAGCGAGCATATCACTATGCAAAACTGTAGTTAACAATACAGCACAGAACAGTTCCAATAATATTCATTCCCTGTTACTCTCCACGGAGGACATTACACTATGCTAGAACATGTAAAAAAAGTGCAGACCTGCAAGTATGCCTGGCTGGCCAATAACAGAAGCTCGAAGTGACATTTTACGACGTCTCGGCTCACTGATCTGGTCTGGCATGTCAATATTGTTGTTGTCAAAGTCTGGTGGGCTCTTATCCTCTGGCCCTACACAAGCAACAACACAGTAAGTAAGTAAAACACTTAGTCACATAAGTGAACTGGAGGTGCTGGAGTCTGCTGCTAGGGGGTACTGAAAGCTGCTTAGAAATGGTGTGTTGTAAGGTGCTGCCAAAAACAGTTAAACTGCATGGAAAGAACAAGCAAATTAGATTAGTGCAAGGAACTTGTAAGAGGTTAGAAGAGGGAGGTAACCTGAGAACACAGGAAGATGGTAAGGAGTAAGAACACAGTACTGCCCCCCATCAGCAGCAGATAGCCCATCAGCTGTGAAATGATATACCGTTTATTTTGGCCACTCATGGTGGCGTTGCTGGTGACACTGCCACCTATTGAACGCTTCTGAGAATAATCATTACAGAAGGCCTAGCCCCCTAATAAACTTTGTTAAAAATTTGGTCATGCACGACATCACCTGTTGCCATTTCGGCCACTTCCGATTACTTCTGCATGCACTGCATCATCTCTTAATTAGAGGTGCACCGACAGCCAGTATGCCGATAATCGGTATCGGCCATTAGACAATCGGCATCGACCGATAATCAGCCAATTATTTGTTTTAGTAAGCAAAACAACAAAAAAACGCTTTTAACTGCAGTTCACATTGATGACAATGAGATAACTAATGACTCAGTAATCAGTCACGTATCATCTTCAACATTCAACACACACACACACACCCATTTAACCGCCCTTTTTCCGGGACTACCCGGGTGAGCCAGTACCAGAAAGGTAAAACCAATCTGGATTTTAATGAAGCAAGAGATAGGACGTGGCAGTGGCATCAGCTGGGCCATATGCAAGTCTGCACCAAGCTCCAGACAGATAACCACGCCAGTACCCCACCACTCAGTTTTTTACAGGCCGGATGCCCTTCCTGCCGCCCAACCAACAGCGTCAAAGCACTGAAGGCAAAAACATTCTAACAGAAGACAGTAAAGACGAAAGAGTAAATGAGTGTATGCTATTCAATTTCAACTGTTGAATTTTATTTTATTTCCATTGTAATTATTTCTTTACATTATTACGAATTTATGACACACATATTAAAATTGATACACACAGCTATTGAATGGATGGGAAAATGTTTTTCGGTAGTCAGGCGTCAGGACTCAAGAACAGTCCGTGCTGGGCCGAATCGGATATTAGAATTTCCGTGAGGTCGTAATTTATTTATTTTACATAGACCGCTAAATACAGGAATGGACTGGCCTATAACTAAAAACTACAAACTTGTGAAACTACAGCAGGAGTGTTACGAATCTACCATCATACCATTGTGACTTCACAATCGTTACATGACTTTTACTGAACGAAGATGCGTCCTGAAATAAACAATCGGTAATTGGCTGATTATTTGGCGCCAATAATTGGCCAAAGCATTATCGGTGCACCTCTACTCTTAATACCCCCTACCACAGGACTGGGGCATAATAACTCTATGAATAAACAGTACAGTACTGCATAAATACTACAGTTACCTATACCTTTCAGGGACTTTGTTCAAATAACTTTTTTTGGACTTACTGAAAGTTGTGGCGAGTTCTATAAAACACAAGAAGCTCAGCTATCGCCAAGGGACCGCGTGATGCGTCATGTCAGTTGAGATCTTTCCAACTGCCACGCAACTATGCAAAAACTACTTGTATGACAAGTCCTGAACAAAACTGAAGTTGTGAAGCTGGAGAGTAACAGTGGGGCAATGTGTAATAAACATGTGCACCCAACCATGATGCGATCGAGTCGCTTCCACTGTCCTATAGGTGTCATAAACAAGCCGACTACAGACGAGTTGGGGATATCACCTGTATACCGACGACTTGCTGTGGCGAAATTTTCTAAGTCCACAATGCAGAAATTGCTCACGTGACCCTGACCACGCCCACTTAGGGAACACTCACTCATTACAAAACAAGACTTTGCATGGCCGACCCGTGTACAAAATTTGAAGTCTCTAGCGTTAGCCGTTGCGGAGATATTTCACAGGGTGTAAAATTCTAAAACGGCTACCTGACCCTGACCTCGCCCCTTTCAGGGAATATTTTTCATCGGCAGGTTGGGACTTGCAATGATTAACCTATGTACCAAATTTAGTCCCTCCATGCAGCCGTTATGAAGATATGAATGGCGGTGCAAAATGTACAAATTGGGGTAGTTATGGGTCACTCAAGGTCATCCACAATGTCTCCATTCGATAGAGCGCACACGACTTCGTATTCGACTTTAATAGAAACCATACGTATCTTGTACCGTTTTCGAGATATAGCCAGTTATTTGTTGAAAGTCGCCGATTTTGACCCACCCCACCTGGTTTTGTTTGTGTGATCCTGTGTTTAGCCGTTTTAATAGAACTCCGACTTGTGACAGACAGACAGACACAGGCCCATGGCTAGTACCGCGCATGCATAGCATCGCGCAGTAAAAACCTTTGAGATAACTGGAGATGGTTTCTTACATGCTAGATGCCCTACCTGTCACACAATCAATGCTGACAGAGCACTGAAGGAAACTGAACTTACCGTCACAAATCAGGAATATCATCTACTGGACCATATCCACATATTTAAGGACAGGGCATGACAGAAAGGGGAGAAATATTTAAATATAATATCAATATAAACCACTCAGGCTATCACGGCATGCATGCAGACAAAACATCTACACTGCCTCTGCTAAGCATAGACTGAAGTAAAAAGACAACAAAAAACGAACCACCAGGAAAATGGGGAATTTTGTTGCTAGGCTCGTCTCTAGCAGTGTTGGTAGATGGTGCAAGAGTGGGACTGGTGACGGGCCGAGCTGTAACGTGGTGTGCAATCACATCGACGGATGTTGTGTGCAATGCCTTTTCCTTCGATGACGATCGCCATTTAGTATTGTCTATACACAAAATATTACACAGTTGAAACTCTGCAGTTACCAGACTGCTGCATAATAATATCATACTAATATAAAATGTATAGACAAAAAAGTATTGCCAATACTTTTTTGATAAATATTTAATAAAATATTGTTAGTAGTGACTATACTTTCAAAAAGTAATGTCAATAACCAGGGGCATAGCATACACTAGGTAGCAAGAATTACATCCACTGTTGTTATGAAATTATCCACAACTACTATTGGTGCTGCTGCTGCTATTTTCAACTGGCGTTCTGTACTCAAGTTATTCTGTTTTCACAGGATTGGCAGCAAAGATGGGCTCTGGAGTCATAACAAAATCAGTGAATCAACTCCTGTTGGCTCTGCATGTATTCATACACCACATGTTACATCTCTGTACACCTAGGAGGATAGAATATTAAACATGGGATCCAAGAATCCAAAAGTGTAATCCAGGAAAAAGGACCTAGTAAATTGTGGACATAGGTGCACACAAAAATTACCTGCCAAAGGATCACACATTCTACAATTCCAACACGAAGAGTCCACTTAGCTTAATGCCCCATAACTGTGAGGCACAGCACAATAACTGCATGAATAAATAGTACTGTATTGCTACCACTACATCTGACTTTGATAATTGAGCCCACACTTCTGACATCTACAGCAACAGGAGATGAACAGCTGCAATGACTCGTTAAACTATGAATCTTACCGGTGAATCGCCGGCAGTCTGGCATCGACGGCACTCTCTGTCGTGACCCAATCAACTCAAAACCTTCAGTCCTGTCTACACACCAGCAGTCGCCAGTACTGCTGTGGCACTGCAGCAGCTGAAAGTACCCGTCAGCTGTACACCGCGGAACAAACGCACCAACCGCATGGCCAGATGATGACCGGTTGATTGCCTGCTGACGACGTAGCTCACATGCACTCAGTAACGGCGTGTCTGTAAAAAGCAACAAACTGTACATCACACACACACCCGTTTAACGGCCCTTTTTCCGGGACTACCTGGGTGAGCCGGTACCAGAAAGGTAAAACCAATCTGGATTTTACTGAAGCAAGAGACAGTGAGTGGCAATCGCTGAGTGAGCGACAGGTGACAATTATCCCGCTCACAAGAGGCCTGTTGTCGGGCGGTCGTGTCAGTCTCAATTCTCGGAAGTCGAGAAATTCCTTTCCCGGGATCAAGAAAAAAATCGAGACTCGAGACTCTCGAGTCTCGTTAACATCCCTAACATGGACAAAAATACCAGAAATTAGCAAAGTGTAATAATATTTTAAAGACTATATTCTAACTAAATTTCATGATCAACAGACAACCAGAAAAATCGTTACCACAAGGTATCACAGGTGTGCATTACAGCTAATATTTACCTCCAGAAGCCTCGTCGACAGCACCATCACCTGACTGCTCACCATCCTCGTCATCCTCGTCACCACTGCCATCAACCTCCAACTCAGCATCATAGTGATCAGCATCGATGTCTATCAGATCAGACATGAGCTGATCTCGCTCTCTCGCTCTCCCAGAGTACACCCACTGTCCACACACAAAACAAAGCACAGTATCCAGCATATATTGTTAGTAGCAAGTCTGTGTTGAGCCTCCTCTGTCGGCTCTCAACGTGATGCTACCAGCATTTGCTGCTGAGCACTGGCACTTGCTGCATGGCACCTGCAGCTGTTAATCAATATCTCTTGCCTACAAGGCTCTCAGCAACAAACCCGCCTGTCGCCGTTGTTGCTGCTGATCGACGGGACAGGGACGGACAGATGGACAGTCAAATGACCACTCCACAAGTCCCCATACAACGTGCCGTATGCAGGCAGCATCAGTAACATGCAGCAGCTGTAATGGCAGCGAGAGGGTGCATCGCTGCTGCAAATAGCGTTGATACAGTTGATTACAGTACATCAACTGTGGGCAAATCCTGGGCATGCCCAAGTATATACCCCAAAAGTGCCCCTTCCCAAGGGTGATCACGACATGGTTCCTTTGGTCAACGCAGGTCCACAAACAAAAAGCAACTCATGTAAGGCTCACCAATGCACTGAACATACAAAACGAACAGACACACAGACAGACCAACATCACTGGCAACAGGCTGCATCTTATGCTATGCTTAATGATGCAGCCCAATAACAGTGACAACTGACATTATCATCGAACAAAGATATGTCAGCATGTAATATTAATACTAAATTAGTATTAATATTACATGCTGACATTACTAATACTCTTATTCTGTTCACCGTTTTTGGCCAATATCCCAGCAACCGTTCGTCACTTATGTTCGTGCAATACATTGACAGAAAACTCTTGGCAGCTGCAATATATGGGTGCAGTTCATTAAATGTTCATTTATGTTCAATGAGAAAACCACAATTAAAACAAAGGAATCCAGTTGTTAGGAGTTGTCTCCACAAACTGCGGCAGCCAGTTTCAGTATGTTATGCCCTGTCCCTCCAAGAAATATGTTGCGTCCAGAGGCCCGTGATTTTAGCAAGCGGCTTAGCATCGGCTGGGCAGACTTTTTGTACTGACCGTGTTTTTAGCCAGCCGCTTTGCGGATTGCTTGCTACGCTGCCAAGCCCTTCTAGCACTTCAATTAGACGCTTTTGGAGCAGACAAAAATGGCAGCGTCAATTGTAAACAGTAACAACAAGAATATGTGAGTATAGAAAAAGTGTAATTTGTGCACTTTTGCACACAAATTACGCGGATTGTTCAGGAATGTGGATGAATAACATTATAGGTGAATGCAATAACCCGTATGTGTGCGCCATTATACCAACTACAACATACAGAGTGCAGTACTAGCCTCGTTCGCGGCCCACTGCAGAAAGATAAATAAAGCTATAAGTGTAAGGACGGTGGGAAGGATGCAAGAAGCAGGTAATACTGCACTTTACATGGCTGAACAGCCAGCTATATATGCATTCTAACACCATTGCCAGCCATAACCTTGACAGTTTGACATGAAGCCTATTTCCAACCCCACTACATGTAATCTATTTAACCATGTAGGTTAACATTTAATCCATCACCTTCAAAACTGCAGCACAGCAGCTGTATCTCAGCCGACTGTGTATTTAAAGCGGTTGGCACTGTTAGCATATATTCAGCCGCTGATTGCTGCTTGGCAGCTATCAGTGATATTTTAGTATTGGAATTTGTTTTATGACCGCGCGATACTATGCATCTGCGGTACTAGCCATGGGCCTGTGTCCGTGTCTGTCTGTCACAAGCCGGTGTTCTACTAAAACGGCAAAACGTAGCAACACACAAACAACACCACACGATACCCTAGGGTCTCTAGTTCTGATGCCAAAGATCTCCGCGAAATTCGACCGGGGTCACCCCTTACGGGGGCGCCAAATGCAGGTGGGGTGGGTCAAAATCAGCGACTTTTGACTAATAACCGGCTATATCTCGAAAACGGTAAAAGATATGTCGTATGCGCTCTATCGAATGGTGGTATTGCCGTTGACCTTGAGTGCCCTCTAACCACCCCAAACCATCCCATTTTCTGCATTTTGCACCGCCATTCACAGCTTCGTAATGGGTGAACCTAGAGACTTCGTATTTGGTAAATTAACTTACCATAGCAAGTCCCACCCTGCTGAAGAAAAATCTTCCCTGAAAGGGGCGTGGTCAGGGTCAAATAACCCGTTTTAGAATTTTGCACCCCATGTAATATCTCCGCAACGGCTAACACTAGTGACTTCAGATTTTGTATACGGGTTGGCCATGTGAAGTCTTAGTCTTGTGATGAGTGACTGCTCCCTAAGTGGGCGTGGTCAGGGACACGTGAGTAATTTCTACATTGTGGACTTAGAAAATTTCGCCACAGCAAGTCGTCAGTATACAGGTGATATACACAATTCGACCGTCGTCGGTTTGTTTATCACACCTGAGACAATGGGAGCCGACTCAGTCACGTCATGGTTGAGTGCACATTGTTCATGACACATTGCCTCGACTAAGCCTCCAACTTCATACCATCAGTTTGGTCAGGACTTGTCATATAAGTAGTTTCTGCAGTGTTGCGTGGCAACTGGCAAGATTACTACTGACAAGATGCATCGCGCGGTCACTCGGCAATAGCTGAGCTTCTTGGTTGTCGTTTTTATATAGTTTTCGCAAGTTTGATATAGTCGTACTTTTAGTTTTATTTTCACTTTGTTTTAGTTACAGTTTTTCCATATTTGATTTGATTTAGTTTTAGTATCAGTTTTAGTTATTCAATTTGTTTTAGTTTGTATATAGTTTCCGAAAAACAAGTGTTTTTGATAAAACTTCAACAAAAGCTATGCAGTAATGGCTGCATAGTCATGCCTTAATTCATGTACAGACAATTAACCAACGAATCATTTATCATTCAAAATCGTCATCAGTCATACAGCTGCATGTGCAACAAACAAATCACAGGATCCAAATAAAAGTTTTAACTTGTCTGTTACAGTTAGGCCTACTCAAAATGATCAGTAGTTCAGTGTACAAGCAGGCTATGATATCAACTCCAATTCAAACAATATTGTTCACTGAGGCATATAGAAG
>Ga0126334_10000241_pt1 | contig 17001 bp, 12 predicted proteins | sample InaspJWI49metaG_FD_94491 | JGI IMG/M metagenome (GOLD analysis project Ga0126334, IMG submission 94491) | Marine gutless worms symbiont microbial communities from Oahu, Hawaii - Inanidrilus sp. 2 OAHU.JWI-49 metaG | ecosystem: Host-associated > Annelida > Digestive system > Unclassified...
CTTCGCCGATTGATATATGTTCCATGTGATTCTCCATTGGTTTTATAAAGAAAAATAATATTAATGGAGAATCACACAAAATGAATAGGTTTGGTTAGCTATTTCGCGTGCTGCTTACAACCCCAGGTGAATGCCACGGTTTTTCCGCCGGAGCAAGCCCTGGCCCTGGCCGAGCGGTTACTCGGGGTAGCCGTCGCGGACCTGGATCGCAGCGCCCGCCGAAAATATCGCGTGGTTGCAGACACGGGCGTGCTGATTACCGACCTGCGCACCGGCACCTACCTGGACCGGATCGGGGCCGGACCAGGAGATGTCATTCGCCGCATCGATGATTACAATATCAACAATGTTGAGGATTTTAAGGCTGCCATCGTCAAGTTTCGCCGGAAAAAATCGGTGGTCCTGCTGCTGCAGCGCGGTCATCGCGGGTACTATATCACAGTCAAACTATAGAATTGATTTTAAAGACACTTAACGAGCCCAATCTCTACATTGGGCGCTAGATTCAAATCCTCGAAATGCTCTCCAGTATTCCTCCGGTTTGAATCTAGCGACCGCCTTGACCTTGAACTCGTTAAGTGTCTTTAAAACCAATTCAAAAAAGCGAGGGCGTCAATGACACGCGAAAAGATAGTGAAGCTGCTAGGGTCGAAAAATCCGGTGGACCACGTGCTGATCAAAGGCTGGGTGCGCACCCGCCGGGATTCAAAAGGGTTCTCCTTTCTGGAAATCAACGACGGCTCGTGCCTGAAAAATATTCAAGTCATTGCCGACGAGACGCTCGCCAATTATGATGAGATTCGCAGGATCACCACCGGTTCTGCTGTGGCAATTAACGGCCGGCTGGTTGCATCCCAGGGCAAGGGACAGAGTTGGGAAATACAAGCTGAGGCGGTTGATATCATCAACATCGCTCCGGACAACTTCCCCCTGCAAAAAAAACGGCACACCGATGAATTTTTACGCACTATCGCCCACCTGCGTCCGCGGACGAACAAATACGGTGCGGTATTTCGTATTCGGTCGGAACTGGCTTTTGCCGTACATAAGTTCTTCCGGGACCGCGACTTTCGCTATATCCACACCCCGATTATCACCGGGAGTGACTGCGAGGGAGCCGGCGAGTTGTTTCGGATCACGACGCTGGCACCGGATAAGACCGCAATCAAAAATGGCGTGGCCGACTATTCGGATGACTTTTTCGGTACCGAAGCCAACCTCACCGTTTCCGGTCAGCTTTCAGCGGAAATGCTGGCCTTGTCGCTGGGAGATGTCTATACGTTCGGACCGACCTTCCGGGCGGAAAACTCAAATACCAGCCGGCACGTGTCCGAATTCTGGATGGTGGAGCCGGAAATGGCCTTTTGCGACCTGGTCGGCAATATGCAGCTGGGAGAAGATCTGATCAAATTTCTGGTTGCCTGGATCATCGATCATTGTGCGGAGGACCTGAACCTGTTTGCCCGATTCGTAGACAAAACCCTGATGCCCACGCTCGAAAATATCGTGTCTTCCGACTTTGTGCGCCTGCCCTATTCGGACGCCGTGGATATTTTGAAGAAGTCCGGAAAGAAATTTGAATATGCGGTGGATTTTGGCAAAGATCTCCAGTCCGAGCACGAGCGGTACCTGTCCGAGCAGCACTTCAAGAAACCGGTCACCCTGTTCGATTACCCCAAGGAGATCAAACCGTTCTACATGCGTCTCAACGATGACGACCGCACCGTGGCGGCCATGGATGTACTGGTTCCCCGGATCGGTGAAATCATCGGCGGCAGTCAGCGCGAAGAACGGCTCGAGGTACTGGAACACCGCATTTCCGAAACCGGCATGCCGCAAGAACCTTATTGGTGGTACCTGGATGCCCGCCGTTTCGGCAGTGTGGAACACAGCGGTTTCGGGATGGGATTCGAGCGGGTTTTGATGCTGGTGACAGGCATCACCAATATCCGTGACGTAATTCCGTTTCCCCGCACGCCCGGCAGTATTGAATTTTAAGTTCCGCTTTTCAGGGGGGCGCAATTGCAAATGCCGACCATGCCCCCCACTGCTTTCCCTTGTCCTCGATAATCAAGGTAAACCGCTGGGGTAGTTTTCTGTTGGCAAATGACAACCCCACCCATTCTTCCGATGGTACCAGGGATTGCAGAAAATCACCTTCATGCCCTTTGATGATGAGCCGTTGTCCTGTGTTATTGGTCCCGGAGCGGAACAGGATCGTGTCCCCTCGCTGCAATTCCAAGACAACGCTTCCCGTACCCGAATCGGATTTGTTGAAGAAGCAGATGACGGGACCTCCTGGAACGACCGCTTGCAAATTGAGGGTGGCGGTCATCGAATTTTCAACTATCTTTACGCCTGAAAGTTTTTGCCGATCTATATCGACAAGATCGACGGTGGTGAAGGGAAACGTCGGCAAAGCATCGATGGTGGCCGCCGAGGTCATGATGTCTTGGGCCAACAATTCAACGCATGCGGCTCCGGGAACCACGAAAGCCCAGGTCCGCGCGGCCTTGCCGTCAGTGTGCACAGGAATCGCATATTCTAAAAAAGAGCGGCAGCTGTTGATATGGTCTCTCCACATCAGTTCATCGTGATCCCGCGACCAAACCGTTACGGCATTGAGGTGAGCTGCGATGAGCACAACGCCCGCAAAGGTCCGGACCAAAGCGGCGTCGGCACTGTCGATGAAAAGCTGGATGAGGATCCAGGTGGTGATCACATAGCACAAAAAGAAATATCGCGGGCCTGCAGATAACGGATTAATAATCGCCGGATCGACGCGGGCGACGACCAGGGCAATGGAAACGATCAGAAGATAGGTGGTGATCCAGACAAAGTGCTTATGTCGATCGCGGATCAGCCGCCAGGCGATCAGACCGGACAAGGTCAGTCCGGCCAGCCATAACAGTCCTACGTTTTTTGCGTATGGGCCGCCGAGGTAATATCCAAAAAATTTTGGTATGATGAATGCAAAAAACGATGACACCGGAGGGATGCTGCCCGCTGAACTTTGCAGGATAAGGGCGAACTGGACACCGGCAATGACCGTTGCTGTTGCTGCAACGGCCTTCTCGCCACCGCGGGAACGGTAGAGAAAGACCCGAAAGTACAAAACCGGTAGTATCGCAACAATCACCGGTGAGGAAAGCCCTCCCACAAAGATGTACGCCAGACGCAAGCCGATTTTTGGAACACGCGCATCCCAGAGGGCCACCAGGAATAGCGGCAGGGAACTCCACCAGGTGGTATACAAGGGCAAACCGAAGATTTCGGGATTCGAGGGAACGATCAAAACGGCAATGGCACAGAAAACCGGACCACGAAGCATTGTTGGAGAATAAGCGACGGCGAGACAGACGCCGGTGATAAACAGCCAGGTCAGCACTAGTGCAATGGCGGGATAATATGTAAAGGACGCTGATATTGCCGTATGCGAGATTAACTTGGGTATGGTGTGAAGGTATCCGTTGACCGGCTGGAAAATGGCCCCCCAGCCATTGTTAATGAAACCAGCCAGAACCTGGGTACCCTCTTCACCCCATACTTGGGGAGATACCAACTGCTGCCACCGCCGTGATGTCAGCAGGGCTAATAACAGCAAGCCCACAAGTACCGGATGGCCTCTAATCTTGTCGGCGGTTGGAAAAAATCGCTTCATGGGAGCCTTTGCGAAATGGGTATGACCGATAATGGTCAAACTGTCAACAGAGAATTTTGCGAAAAAAACATTGAAAATTCAGAGTCTTGAAAAAAAGCGGGGGGTGTTTGCGCTTTGTTTTCCATCTCCCTTAGTGATTGAGACTCATTCTTTTAACAGTCTGATTAACGGGCTACGGTCCTTTCAGCCACCGGCCTTCATTTTTACTCTTTCAGGCAGCGGAGCTTGGCTAAATCTTCGGCATAGCCGTAAAGATGCAGCCCCTTGCTCTCAACGATCATCTCCCCGTCTTTGACGCCGATCTCACCTGCCATATACTCCTTGAGATTCTGGATGCCCGCTAAATTAGCGGGAAGGCCGCCCCACAAGTCCCAGGATCTGAAATAGACGAAAAAGTTGAGGGTATCGTCCTGGATACGGGTATCAATGGACCGCAGACAGGGGGGGTCGAGCAGGGTGCAGTCCGAAGGGTGAGCCACCTGCAGTACCATCTGGTTGTTACGGTGGCCATGGTTCTTATAGGTCTGGATAATCCACTCGATCTGGTTGAGATATAGTTGGCCCTCCTCTTCAAACACAGCCGAGCCGTCCACTTCCCGCTTGTCGATAATCTCCGCGTTGCCCGCTTCCCGCCAGGCGAGCTTGTTGCCGGTCAGGGGCGCTTTGGTTAGGCGTTCACCATAGGTGTAGGATTCACCGAGTTCTTTTTCACCGGTCATCAGGTATTCGATGTATGAGCGGTCGTATCCCTCGCCGCCGTAAATATAAGCCTCTTCAACTGGGTTGGGAATACCGCATGACGGCGGTATATCCGGAATCACCGGCTGGGTGCCGGGATAGGTCACGTGCCCGCAAAAGTAGTCGTATTCCAACCGGGTCTGTCCGGCATAAGACCCCCGGTCAATGGTGAATCGGCGGCCTTCATCGAGAATATCGTGGACAGCTTGAAACCAGAGATCCGGCAGGTCGCGCGCTTCGACAAGGTGAATTTTCATAACAGGTACAGCTCCGGTAAGAAGTTAAAGGTTTCATCAGGATGACTAAAATAACCCACATCATACAACAGGGTCAAGCATCAAGTCCTTTTAAATTTGAAGTTATCGTTTAAGCCCAGAAGTGGTTTTAAAGTCTTCATTCGGGTTCAAGGTCAAGGCGGCCGACAGTTTCTAACCGGAGGAATACTTGAGTATTTCGAGGATTGGAAACTGTCGGGCAACGCAGAGATTGATCCCGAGGGGAGGCTTTAAAACCACTTCTAACAGCGGCTCCACCCGCATTCTGGGCTGGAACACAAAATACACCCGCTGGTCCGGTTCAAAGCACTCCCGCAATCCGGGCATTTGGGGTTGCCGGCGGTCGGGCTGCCATTTTCTGAAAAATGCATTTCAGCGTCTTCCAGTTGCTCCATTACCTTGCGGTAAATAGAACTATTTTGCAGGGCAATGTCCAACCCCTTGCCCATACCGGCGGCGCAGCTATTCACCTCAACATTTTTACCGGAAAGAATCGCGCGTGTGCAGGCCGTACAGTGAATGGCTTTCATCGATTTGATCAACGCTTCCGGGGCAATCCCGGCCCGCAGGCAATAGGAAAGCAACACGCCCAGGGCCTTGGTGTTGGCGGTACAACCGCCACCCTCTGTACGGATAAACACCTCAATCACCCCTTCATTGTCAAAGTGGGGATCCACATACAGCTTTCCACAGGCTGTTTTCATCTTCAAGCTGGGACCGGTGGTGGCCCGCGGCCGCATTTTCAGTTCGCCTCTTTTGAGGGGGTCGCCCCCTTTCTTCGCGGCGGCGGCAACTTCTGTACATTGCGGGAACCCTGGCGGTAGAAGGTAATGCCCTTGCACTGTGCCTTCCAGGCACGAAAGAAGGCTTTTGAGACGGCCTTTTTGGTTGTGTGATAGGGTGCGTTGATGGTCTTGGAAACACCCGCATCAACCCCACCGTTTTGAAAGGCGGCCTGCACAGCTATGTGTTCTTCCAAAGTGATATCGTCGGTAGTTACAAAATAATCAGGGACCTGATTTTCGCCGGTTTTCTCGATATAATCGCGAAATACCGCCGGCATCATGGCCAACTTTTCACCCTCGAGGCACTCCTTGGTGTAGTTTAAGCCAAAATGCGGTTCACATCCGGAAGAGCAGTCAGCCAATACCGACAGGGTGCCGGTGGGTGCAATGGAGGTCAGCGCTCCGTTTCGCCGGGGGGTTACACCGGTCTCGAATTGCTCAAAAAAGGGAGCCGGGCCGCGTTCGGCGGCTAGCTGTCCGGAAGTTTCCAGGGCCTGGCGGTAAATGGTCTCCATGATTTTTTTGGCCATTTTGACTGAATCTTTGGAACCATACCGCAGGTTCAATTTGATACACAGGTCGGCAAACCCCATTACGCCGAGTCCTATCTGCCGGAAACGCTTGGTGGCTTGTTCAATTTCCTTGAGGGGATAGTGGTTGGTGGAGATCACCGAATCGAGAAACCGGACGGCCGTGGCCGTGACGGACTTTAGTTTTTTCCAATTGATGCGTGCTTTTCCAGATATCCAATTGCCCATGACCACCGCGTTGAGGTTTATGGACCCCAGGTTGCAGGAACTATAGGGCAGCAGAGGCTGCTCCCCACAGGGGTTGGTGGCTGTTATCCGGCCGGCCGCCGCCAGTGGATTGTGCTTGTTGATGGTATCTAAAAATACGATCCCCGGCTCCCCATTGCGCCAGGCGGCCTCGATCATCGCGTTCCAGACAGCCCGGGCATTTACCGTTTTTCTTTTTTTTTCGTCGAAAACAAGGTCATAGTCATCATTCCGTTCGACCGCCCGCATGAATGCATCGGTCACCCCCACTGAGATGTTGAAATTTTTCAATTCCCCTTCGAGGGTTTTACAGGTGATAAACTTTTCAATGTCGGGGTGATCAACCCTCAATATACCCATGTTGGCACCGTGCCGGGTCCCCCCCTGTTTGATGATATCTCCGATGGTGTAGTCGAAAATCCCCATTATACTGATGGGCCCCGTTGCCCGACCATCGGTCGAGTTTACCCGATCACCCCGGGGACGGATAGTCGAAAAATCCATTCCGGTTCCGCCGCCGTAGGCTTGCACGTCCACTGCATCGGAAAAGGTTTTGAAAATTCCTTTACGACTGTCTTCCAGGGGTAGGACAAAACAGGCGCTACCCGAACCGTTGTTCCTTCCAAAATTTCTCAGGGTTGGGCTGTTGGGCAGGAATATCAGGTCATGAATCAACTCGTAATATTTCTGGGACCACTTTTTGCGCACAGACGGCGATGTTTCATCTTCGGCGACCTTGTCAGTGACCCGACGGCACAGCTTTTCCCAAGTTTCACCCTCGGCGAAATAACGTTTTTCCAGAACCTTTAAGGCATTTTGCGATAGGGGCATGATTAACTCCACATAAGTACACCCACACTGTCTCTCAGTCACTCCCAATATATCAATAAAATGACCGTTTTCAATTGTTTAATAAAAAAAGACCGAAAGAAAAAAACTTCCGGTCTTCATAATTTCCTTGGTTGTAGGCCAATCAATGGGACAAGGTCGTTATTGTGGCCAGCGGTGATCTATTTTCTTCACCGCAAATTGATCAATCATCCAAAGAAGCACGGTCCTACAATTATATTGGCCCCGGCCAAAGTTGATGTAGAATTGTAATGCGGGGTCTCTCGAATAGCACAGTAATTTTTTCTGTTAAGGGCCGGCAACAAAGCCTCATAATGATTTTTATGCGGTGAAGAAAATAGATCACCGCTGGCCAGCCCCTATATATCAAGCATGCTGACTTCTAATGCATTCTCCTGAATAAACTCTCGCCGCGGTTCCACCTCCTCTCCCATTAAAACCGTGAAAATCGCATTGGTTTCAATAACATCTTCGATTTTCACCTGGCAGAGGGTGCGTTTGTCGGGATCCATGGTCGTCTCCCACAACTGGTCCGGGTTCATTTCCCCAAGCCCCTTATATCGCTGGAGATTCAGACCTTTCTTGCCTTCCTCAATCATGTGTATAACCAACTCTTTTTTATCTTTGATCTCGGTCTCGACCGCTTCTTTGTCTAGGGTTATAACGGTAAACGGCGGGTTGTCGCGTCCCAACACCTTTTTTCCGAGTAAGCTGGCTTTCTGGTAGTTGTTTGAATAGACCAGTCCCCGACCTATTTTTAGCGGCAGGACATCTTTGCGCGACCCGGCGGTAAACGCCGTTTCCAATGCATTTTCAGCCGGCGGTGTAATGATCATTTCATAAACACCGGCATCTTCATTCCAGAGCAGGTCTCCGGCATCGTAACCGCTGGTCCGCAGCGCCTCCTTCAGGCTTTCCATCCTGTCGCGGTCCTTCAGAAAGTCTTTACCTTCGACGCCCTCTTTAATCAGAAACTCAACGATATCCGCCATAATCCGTTTGGCCTCAATTTTTTCGATAATGGCCAGGTATTCGGAAAGTTCACACAAAAAAAGATAGAGTTCATGATCAGCCTGCACGCTATCGCCGATTTTCAAACTGCGTTTTTGACAGGCTCTTTTTAATATAAAATCATTGAGCTCGGATTCGTCTTTCAAATAAATCGGGTTTTTACCCTTACCAACCTTAAAGAGTGGTGGCTGTGCAATGTAAAGATAACCTTTATCTACGATTTCAGGCATCTGCCGATAGAAAAAGGTCAGCAACAGGGTGCGGATATGCGAACCGTCCACATCGGCATCTGTCATGATGACGACTTTATGATACCGGATCTTGTCAATATCGTATTCTTCCTTGCCGACACCGGTACCCAGAGCGGTTATGATATTTTTAATCTCCTCGCTACGCAGGATCTTATCGAAGCGGGCCTTCTCTACATTGAGAATTTTTCCTTTGAGCGGCAAAATGGCCTGAAATCTGCGGTCCCGGCCCTGTTTGGCGCTACCGCCAGCGGAATCACCCTCCACCAGGAATATTTCACGTTCTTCCGGCTCGGTGTATTGGCATTCCGCCAATTTGCCGGGCAACGTGGAATCGACGAGCGATCCTTGTTTCCGGGCCAGGTCCCGGGCCCGCTTGGCTGCATCCCGGGCCCGGGCCGCATCCACGGCCTTGGACATGATTTTTTTGGCAACCGCCGGATTTTCTTCGAGGAAAATACCCAGTTTTTCGTTGACCAAAGACTCTACCAGCCCTTTGACCTCACTGTTGCCCAGTTTTGTTTTTGTTTGGCCTTCAAACTGGGGGTTCATTATTCTGACACTTATAATCGCGGTTAGACCCTCTCGGATGTCATCCCCGCTGATCTTGGCCTGGAGATTTTTCGGAAGGTTGCCCTTCAGGGAATACTGATTGATGGTCCGCGTGAGAGCGGCTTTAAATCCAATCAGGTGAAAACCGCCTTCAGCCGTATTGATGTTGTTGGCAAACGAAAATATCTGGTCTTTGTAAGTGTCATTATATTGGATGGCAACTTCCATCTCGACATCGTTCTTGGTACCTTCAATAAAGACAGGTTCGTGCAGAGGATTGTGATGACGGTTTATATATTTTACGAAGGAGATGATCCCGCCTTCATAGTAAAATTCATTGCTATCCTCGGTACGTTCGTCCTTGAGTTTGATACGGATACCGCGATTGAGAAAGGCGAGTTCGCGCAGCCGGCGACTCAGAATATCATAGCTGTATTCCGTGCTGTTGAAAATACTGCTGTCAGGCAGAAAATGAATTTTGGTGCCGCGTTTAGAAGTGGCTCCATTTTCTTTTAATTCATTGGTTTTTATACCTTTTTCATATGTCTGATGGTAACTGCGGCCGTTGCTGTAGATTTCCACTTCCAAAAAACTGGAGAGCGCATTCACCACACTGACCCCCACCCCGTGCAGGCCACCGGATACCTTGTAGCTGTCATTATCGAATTTGCCGCCGGCGTGGAGTTTGGTTAGAACGACTTCAACCGCCGGCACCTTTTCATTTTTGTGAATACCGACGGGAATTCCGCGGCCGTTGTCTTCAACGGTAATACTGTTGTCCGTGTGGACCAGCACGGTAATCGTATCGCAATGCCCGGCCATGGCCTCATCAATGCTGTTGTCCACCACTTCATATACCAGGTGGTGCAGCCCGGCCACATCCACATTGCCAATGTACATCGACGGCCTGAGCCTTACCGGTTCCAGACCCTCCAGTACATCGATACTGCTCTCATCGTATGTTTTTTCCATTATATACGCATAGGCATGATAACGCTTACAAAACGTTGCTCATCCTCTCCTTCAATAATACACGGTTTCTCTTCGTCAATCAGGTTGATCAGGATACTTTCACTCTCCAGAACACTGATGGTATCAATGAAAAACCTCGGATTGAAAGCCATTTCCATTGTGTCACCTTCGTATGAAATTTCCATCTCTTCCTTAGATTCACCGATATCGGGATTGGTGGAAGTGACCACCAATTTATCATCTGAAAATCTGAAAATAACCCCTTTATAGTTTTCAGAACTTAGGATGGACATTCTTTTCAGCATCATTTGGAATTCATGCTTGTTCAACCGCACGGAATGTCCGCCCTTGATTTTGATGATGTCGGCATATTTCGGAAATTCTCCCTCCAGCAGACGGATGATAATATTTTCGCTGTCCTTTTTGATGATGAGATGGCTTTCGCGAACTCCGATTCCAACGGTACCGTCTACATTTAAGAACTTATTGACTTCACTGAGACCTTTTTTCGGAATGATGACAGGGACCTCCATTCCCAGTTGTCCAATTTCCTCCGACAGATAGTCTGTTTTTGACAGGCGGCTTCCATCTGTTGAAACCATCCGCAATAGTTTTTGTTCGTCGGTTTCAATTTGCTCGAGATAGACCCCGGTTATGTGCGCTCTTTTATCATCGGAAGAACTGATGGTGAGTGATTTTTCTATCATTTTCTTAAGCGCACTGCTCTCAATCTCAAACAGGCCCTGGTCGTCTATGGCCGGAATACTGGGAAAATCATCCGGGTTCATACCAACGATGTGGTACTCTACATTCTTGTTGCTGATCTCGATCCAATGATTTTCCACTTCGTTGACCAGAATATCCTCGCTTGGAAAATCACGCACGATCTCAAAGAATTTGCGGCCGTTTATGGCGATGGTTCCGTTTGATTCCACGACAGCGGGATAGAGACCCTCAAACCCGGTCTCCAAGTCGGTGACCGCCAGGGAGATGCCTTTTTCGGTGGCGCTGACCAGAATATTGGAAGTGATGGCAAGATTGCTTTTGCGACCGGCTAATCCCTGCACCTTGGACAGCACATCCAGAACATCGCTTTTTTTAATCATAAATTTCATAATGAGTTCCTTTCAAAAAAAGAATCCTGATATTATGAATAGATCCATTTCTTTATATGATTAACCGTTTTCGGCCAACTATCCGAAACTCTATCTTTAATGAATATTTTAAATAGGTTGTGGATAAATGTAAGCACCTGTTCATACAGGTAGATCTTTTCGATAACCGCCCCTTCGATATCATCGCCGCTTTCTACCGGAGCAACCGGCGGCGTCTTTAAACTGGAGATATTGAGGCTCTCACCCTTCAAATTGAAACGCCAGACATGTTCTCCCATGGTTTGAACAAGATTCATTTCCGTTACGACCGCCCCTTTTTTGAGAGCCAATAAGCCTTCTTCAAGCCCTGCATCGTCGCCTTTTATGGTAATGGCCTCCAGGACTTCTTCTTTTCTCCGTTTTTCAATAACCATACGATTGCCGATGGTCAGAGAGTCTAAATTCTGCGCTGCCGCGGGCAAGCGCTCCGGTTCATTTTCAATCATGAACCAAAGCCAGGTTAAGAATTCGTGACCAATGAATTTATAACGGTTGTAACTAACACTGACATCCAGCATGGTTTATCCTGTAAAAGCGGTAGGCACAAGTTTGGCAAGTCTGTCTTTTTCAGGTTCTCCAAGGTCCGCCAGCAGATTTGCCGTTGTATACGGAAAAACCCTGATGAGTGTCAGCTTGAATGTTTTGGAAAAAAGTGTTTCCAACTCCTCATTGGACGATTTTAGATTGGAAAAAAACCAGAGTGTGCCGCCCTCATAGTCCCAGATAACGTTATAAATGTTAGGGGTTGCCGGAATCCTGAGGCTGAGGGTCGTTTTGACGTGCTCCCGGATTTCACTCTTCTCATTCTTGGATAGAAAATCACGCCCTGATTCAGCCAGGCGTCGGGACATCTCTAAAAAATAATGTTTTTTCATAGTTTTCGCAGGGATACTTTTTTTATCGATCCTGAGCGAAAAGAGAAAACGGGTATCTATGGATACCCCCGCGAGTTCAAATTCGGGTTTGTAAGGATTTTCAAATGCGGCCCAACCGGATATCAACGCTTCTGATTCATTATCAATATCGGTAATCGCATTCTTCTGTAGACCTTCCAGGACGGTTTCATTTACCGGGGCGGGCAGTTGTCCCTCTACTTTATACTGGGTAATGGAAACGGAGGATGACAAAACACCCATCAAAAAGATCCCTGTGAGCCTGAATTGTTAATTCTGAAAACCATATAGTAAATATGCGGGTGGTAAATACTGATTGACGAATTCCCCTTATGGGTTCTAAAAGAAAAAACAACCATACCAAGATATTGTGCTCGATATCATAAAAACATGTATATATAGCCTTTTTTTAGGGTAGTTACAAGAAAATTTTAGCCTTTCAGTACCTTGAAAACAACCCGATTTTGAATATACATGAAAGATATTTTCTTTCTTTCTTTTCATAATAATTAAAAGATTAAGAATAAAGGCTGTTCATAACCCCAATAAGATTCTAACTTATTGAAATATAAAAATAATATTTAAATATAGAATATCGATATCCATAGGGTCAAAAATTAGGAAACCGGCATTTTAATGACAACTTTGATGGCGTTGCTTATAACCGCCAGGTTATAAACAATCTGTCGTTAGGTTACAGACAGGCAGCAAATGAATTTCATTGGTGATCTTCACGTTCATTCAAAATTCTCCCGGGCTACCTCCAAAAACCTTGATCTTGAAAATTTATATGTATTTTCACAACTTAAAGGAATTACAGTTGTTGGCACCGGTGATTGCACCCACCCAGGGTGGTTTTCCGAAATCAATGAAAAACTCGTTCCGGCCGAACCGGGTCTCTTTCGCCTCAGAAAAGATATTGAAAAAGCCTGCGATCGGCAGGTTCCTGAGGCCTGCCGGGGACCGGTACGCTTTATCCTGCAGTCGGAAATCAGCAATATTTATAAAAAGGACGGCAAAACCCGCAAGAACCACAATCTCGTCTTTTTTCCCAATCGCGCGGTCGCCGGCCGGTTCAATCAAAAATTGGACAGTATCGGTAATATTAAATCGGACGGGCGCCCCAATCTCGGCCTTGATGCCCGTAACCTTCTGGAAATATTACTTGAAGTAGATGAACAGGCTTTCTTTGTGCCGGCCCATATTTGGACCCCCTGGTTTTCTCTACTGGGGTCCAAGTCAGGATTTGATTCCATAGAAGCCTGTTTTGAAGATTTGAGCGACTATATCTTTGCGGTGGAAACCGGACTCAGTTCTGATCCGGAGATGAACTGGCGGGTGTCCCAATTAGACCATATGACCCTCATATCCAATTCGGATGCGCATTCCCCGGCAAAACTTGGCCGCGAAGCCAACATTTTTAATACCGAACTTGATTATCAGAGCATCAAAAAGGCCATTGCGGCCGGAGATGGGAAATCGTTTGTCGGTACTATTGAGTTTTATCCAGAGCAGGGAAAATACCATTTTGATGGCCACCGAAAATGTAAAGTAAGACTCGATTCACGTGAAACCCGCAACAATGGCGGGCTTTGTCCGGTGTGCGGTAAAACACTGACCTTAGGGGTTTCCTACCGGGTTGAAATGCTGGCGGACCGCAAACCGCATCACCAACCTGAAAATGCGGTACCATTTTTAAAACTGGTCCCCCTGGTGGATATTCTCGCTGAAATTTACCAGGTTGGCCCTGGGACAAAAAAGGTGCTCGGTGGTTACGAAAAGGCTCTAAAGACCCTGGGCCCGGAATTTTCAATTCTCAAAGAGTTGGACGCAGCCGCGATAAACCAGGCAGGCATACCTTTATTAGCGGAAGCCCTAATGCGTATGCGTTCAGGTGATATTCACATTGACGGCGGATATGATGGCGAATTCGGGGTTGTAAAAATTTTCAATCCGGATGAACGGGAAAAACTATCCCGTCAACCACTGCTTTTTCAAGTAGGGACTTCAAAAAACGTAAAACAGAAAGATCAAGTCCCCGATCCAAAAAGCCCCCCAGACGAGACCGCTTCAGATCACAGACTATACGAAGATATAAAAAAAAACATAAAAAAACAAACATTTAAACTTAATATTGATCAAGAACGGGCCGTCCGTTTTGCCCCAAAACCCCTGTTGATAGTCGCCGGTCCGGGTACCGGTAAAACCCTTACCTTGACCCAGAGAATTACCCACCTTGTTCTTGATCAGGGCATCCCTGGTAAACACATTTTGGCCGTTACCTTTACCAATAAAGCAGCCCGGGAAATGCGAACGCGCCTGGTCGAGACCTTGGGTACCGAAAACAGCCTGCCGGAAGTGGGGACCTTTCACTCTTTTTGTTTTAAACAACTCAAGTCCATTTTTACAGATAAACCCATCCGGATTGTCCCTGATAAGGATCGGGACCTGTTGATAAAAGAATCACTCTCCCGTGCGAAAAGCGCCGGCTTGTCATTGAGCCACGATTATCGTTTTTTCCGGGATCGTATTGTGCGGGCTAAACAGAATCTGCAGGGTCCTGAAGATCCAGCGGAGACGCTTTGCAAACATTCCGATAACCGCGAATTCATAACTGTATATACTTATTATCAAGATCTCTTAAAGAGACAGTTTCTCTTCGATTTTGAAGATCTGATTTTTGTGACCATGCGTCAATTGGAGCAGGATGCGTCCTTTAGAAAACAGCTGTTATCCAGGTATAGACATATTTTCGTAGATGAATATCAGGACATCAATTACGGGCAGTATTGTTTGATCAAAGCCCTGGCCGCAAACAACGGAAGCCTGTGTGCAATCGGAGATCCCGATCAATCCATCTATGGGTTTCGTGGATCCGACCGTCGCTATTTCGATCGTTTCACCGCTGACTTCCCGGGTGCAACCGTTATCCGTTTGATCAATAATTACCGCAGTACCAATACTATCCTGGAAGCTGCCTACCAAATCATCGAGCAAGACCGCACCAGGCACAAAAGCTTCCGCCTGTACTCTGAAATCAATGGTGAACGGACCCTCGGAATTTTGCAAGCTGCCTCGGGAAAAGCCGAAGCGGTTGCCATTGGCAAGCTGATTGAAAATATGGTCGGCGGGACCGGATTTCACAGTATTGATTTTGGAAAGGTTGAAACAGACACAGATACCAATCCCCGGAGCTTTTCCGATTTTGCCATCCTTTACCGGACGAACCGTCAGGGGCAACACCTTTACGACGTTCTTTCAGCGGCTGGCATACCGTGCCAACTGGCTCAGTGGGATACCTGGATGGATCAAAAAGAGCTGGCCGAACTGATCGTCTTGCTCAGTGTGATCGAGGGGTCAGCAAATCTGAAAGATTTTGAACGTATTCGTAAAACCATCCATCCCGGCATCAGCCGCAAGACCGCCCAGCAGTTGAAAGACTGGTACCTCAAGAACGATCTGACCATCGCTGACCTGAGATATACGGTGCGGCAGTTCCCGGTGGCAGGTCTTACGAGATCCCGGCAGGAGCGGCTGTATACATTTTTAGGGCGCATCCATACCCTTGGGAACGAAATTGAAGGATTCAGCGTAAAAGAAAAATTGCGCTACCTGATAGAAAACACCCGTCTGTCCGGGCGACTGAATTTGGATGACGAGACCCGGGAGCCTTTACAGAGACTGCTGGATTATTCGCTGCATTTTGGATATGATGCGCACGCTTTTTTAAGTGATCTGGCCTTGAGCCAGGATGCGGATATGGTTGCCGACAATGTGGAGAAGGTTGCCCTGATGAGCATGCATGCATCCAAGGGTTTGGAATTTGCCGTTGTTTTCATTTCCGGGTGTGATCATCAGCGCGTGCCGTATCGTCGTGGTAAATCGGCCCCGGAAGATCTGGAAGAAGAGCGCCGACTATTCTATGTGGCGGTAACCCGGGCGCAAGAAAAAGTTATTTTTACCTACGCATTGCAAGGGCGCCTTTTTGGTCGGATGCACCAATTTGAACTGTCTCCCTTTGTGAAAAATATTGAAAAGAAACTGCTGGCTGAATATACCGTTAAAATGCCGGCCCACCAGAAACCCAAGCAGGAACAGATGCAGTTGTTTTGAAGGACCCTAAATGGAAGCAACCCTTATAAAGAAAATAGAACTTGAGAATGGTTTAACTCTTGAATTTATTGATGTATCACGTAAGATGGCGGGAGATCGCTACTTGGTGGCATTGAAAACCAGGGTTTCGGTTCCGGTGGAGCCCCGTTGGTTTGCGGATGAGGACCCGGTACTTCCCAACCTGGCGGACATCGTTGCCAAGGTTGGATCCACGGTTGAATTCGAACAGAAAAAAGAGCGGGTATTCGTGGATGAAAGCGAAAAGGCGGCCGTTCTGGAAACAATCATGAATGTGGCCGAAGACTACGGGGTAAGGTATCTCGGACACCCCGAATTCCCCAAAAAGCTCATCTTGAAAGAATATCATGCTAAAAGATAAGGTTGACGCCCCGCAAAGCCACGTTCACAAAGCATTATTGTATATCAACGACATAGATCTTTTCCTGGACGAAGCCGATAGGGCCGTGGATATACTGATCGCGGTCTTTCAAGAGGCCGACGTTGATTTAAAAGATGAGATTATTTTCCTGTTGGGCAGTCTTGACCAACCGGAAATCTGCATATGGCTGCACACGATCCTGGCCGATCCGGACCAGGCACAAGGCACCCGCCGGAATGCAGCTCTGCAGTTGAGTGTGACGGCCGCGACATTGGAGAACACGGACGAATTGAGATCCAGACTGCTGGCCGACATGAACCATCCGGACCCGGTTGCGAGAAGCCTGGCCGTTCTGGCGCTGGGCTGGGAGGGTAATCAGCGATCAGCGGCAGAACTTGCCCGGCTAACCACTGCCACCGACACATTTGTCCAGCAGGCAGCAACTGCCGCACTGTCCCATATCACGCCGAAACCGCTAAATTGAACCTTTCCAAACCTGCTCATTGAAGAAAAAGGTTTGAACAAAGTTCCTCCCCAACGGCCGGGAGTCCAGTGGGTTTTACGTTTCCGCTAAATACACAGGCCCGGCTCTGGC
>Ga0126334_10000242_pt1 | contig 16955 bp, 12 predicted proteins | sample InaspJWI49metaG_FD_94491 | JGI IMG/M metagenome (GOLD analysis project Ga0126334, IMG submission 94491) | Marine gutless worms symbiont microbial communities from Oahu, Hawaii - Inanidrilus sp. 2 OAHU.JWI-49 metaG | ecosystem: Host-associated > Annelida > Digestive system > Unclassified...
ATTATCCTGGTTCATGGGTGGTGTATCCTTTCCTTTTTAGTGTGGCCGGTTGACTGCTGCTAACAATCTACCGGTGGATACACCGCCTTTTCCTTTAAACACAACTTTTAAATATAACTCCCCAATTTTTTCATTAAACGAACCAATGTAACGAGGAAAGGCAAATTTCGATGCAGATTAAAGACTTAGTAAAAGACATCCAGAGTGCTTTCCCGAACGCGGTAATCGGAAGAATCTTTTTTGCCAAACAAAACATTATTCTTGAAGAGCAGTACGGCTTCACCCCGAAAAATACGCGTTTTGCAGAAGGCGGGTGCTGTGATGAAATCAATGAACTGGAGTACCAGCTTTTGGAGCACTACTGGGGCGAACGGTTTAAATTCGGTGGTTTGGCAGGCTACTGTCACGGTGGAAAATCCGGTCTCAGTGCTGTTTCCCATCACGTTCCGGAGGTGGATGGGGCAAAAAACCTGCTTCTGGTTGCCGGGCCCCATATCGGATATTACCGCGGCGAATGGGGAAAAATACCGCGCAGCGGACAATCAGAAATCACCACTTCATGTGGATCATTGTCGGCAGTGGTTCAAGCCGGACATGAAATAATCAGCCGTAAACCGACCGATCCTTTAGACCGGCAACAGCACACGGTTGAGCAGCTCGTTTTGCCATACCTGGAGCAATGTTCGCAGGCAAACAGGATGCCGGATATGGTAGAAGCCACAAAGTTTCTGATGCAGCGAATCGACAATGATCTGCTGGGCATCGTACAGGATCTAGAAACCCATTTTGACGGTCAAATAGCTATTATCACCGGTATCACGATTAACACCGAGCAAGGCAATTATTTTAGTGCATCAAAGATTGAGGTGCACGGTAGCTCCTGACAGTCGCCAGCCCCGAATTCCAATCCAAAACCGCACCAGGCAATACATTACGGCTGCGTTCAAAATTGGCAAATTTTGTGTTTGTTGATTATACACACAAAATAAGCCAGCTAAGGCCGAAAATGGCTTGTAAATATATCTCTTTTTATATAGTTTTTAATATTTAGCACAGCCCGATCCCAAATTCGAATTTATTTGATTCATCTCAAAATCAAATGAGGATAGAATAGTGTATATTGATTCTATAAAAATAAATAATCTTCGTACGTTTAAAAGTAGCAAAGTAAAATTATTACACCCTCGCATAAATAGCGAGGAATTGAAGTTACCCAAACCAAAATTGCCAAATGTAAACCTATTATTAGGAGATAACGGATCAGGAAAATCCAGCCTTTTAATGGCAATTGCTCTTGCTGCACTTGGCCCGGCAGTGGATCGATCAGGGATATATCCCCATTCATTAGTGCGTCGCGACCCTACCAAAAACAATAAAAAAAACACAAAAACACCGGAAAACGCTTTGATCGAGGCCAAGTTCAGCCTGCACCCACAGGATATCAAAGGCTCACTTTCCTATGAGCCTTTAGCAGAATCAAGGTTGATCATAGAACGAAAAGGGGAGCTTGAAGGTTTCATATCAAGTGTGAAACCGGAAGATTTATGGGAACCAATATTTAGCTCGAAGACGGATGCCTTTTTCTTTGTCGGTTATGGAGCGACGAGACGCGTGGAACCGGGAGAAAGCCTCGATATGGGAGCCCGAACTAAATCTAAGTTTGCCAGAGCTCAACGTATTCAGGGGCTATTTGAGGACTCATACTCCTTAATTCCTCTTACATATTGGCTTCCTAAACTCAAATCTGAAAATAAAGGGCGATATGTGCAAGTAAAGGACTTGATAAACCGCCTTATTCATAAGAGGAGCTACAAATTTGAAGGTGATATGGAAGGGGGAAATTACCTGTTTGAACGAAGCAAATTCAAAATCCCGTTTAACGCATTATCCGATGGTTACCGGGCATTTTTAGGATGGGTCGGAGATTTACTTTACCACATTTGTTATGGTTGCCCACCCGGTGTAAAATTAATTGAAAATCACGGAATAGTTATGGTGGATGAGATTGATTTGCACCTTCATCCTCGTTGGCAGATGGAAGTAATCAGGACCATTTCCAGAGCATTGCCAAACATTCAGTTTATTTTTACCTCTCACAGCCCGCTTATTACCGGCAGTCTTGAGTGGATGAACATACTTTATATGAAAACAAATCCGAAAATGAGCACGAATATAAAGCGGATCTCTGAAAGCATTCATGGGAAGGATGCGGATCAAATTTTGCTTAGTGATTATTTTGGACTATCCAGCACCCGTGTTAGTACAAAGCAGAGACGAATAAATAATTTGACCCTTAAAGCGCGTTCAGGAGACCATGAAGCAGCCAAAAAACTGTTGAGCGAAATGACAAAAGGCATGGAGGAAATTGACCAGGAGTGATACGTTATAATATTTCCAAAAGAGACCTTAAAGCTGCCGTAGAAGCATTAAAGCCGGGTTGGCTAAAAAGAGCACGCCAAAGAACACAGGCATTTAAAAAACAGGGATTTTATAAAGAATCATCGTCGATTTGGAGTGAAATTAAAGCAGTCTACATTAAACACCAACATGCCAAATGTGCATATTGCGAGAAACAACTTGAGGATGAAGAAAGAGGCAAATCTGAACATGATGTGGAACATTTTCGACCTAAATCTTCTGTAGCTCCCTGGAAACCTCCTAAAGATATCCGTAATTTAAATATTCCATTGACTCCACCGGATTCCAATAAAAGGGATCCGGGTTATCATCTTCTGGCCTATCATCTATTTAATTACGCTACAGCTTGCAAGCCCTGCAATTCAGCACTGAAAGGCAATAAGTTCCCCATCGCGGGCACTCGCAACTCTAATGGTCAAGATCCTTCGGCTCTACAATCAGAGAAGCCTTACTTAATTTATCCGATTTCCAAAATTGACACTGATCCGAAGAAACTGATCCGCTTTCACGGCCTTTCGCCTCAGCCTATTTTTAAATCCGGGCATCGTCGTAACCGAGCTCTCGTTACCATTGCGTTTTTCGAGCTAGATACCGGGAAACGACAAAAAACACTTTTCAAACAGCGAGCGAAAATTATTACAAGCCTCCACAGTTTCCTCACACAGCGCGAACAGGCCGCTCAGGCAAATAACGCCCAGGGGTGTAAACTTTATCAAGATTTAATTGATTCTTTTTCAGCATCATCTGAGCCGCACTCGAATTGCGCCAAATCATTTGTTAAGCTTTTCAGCGATGATCGTGTTGAGGCCGATGATATAAATATACTGGCAGCTGAATATCTATCCAGTGTTTCAACATAATCCTTGGGCGGTAATAAGACCCAACAAATGGAATTTGTTTTTGCCGATGAAAGTACTTCACGCACTGATGAAGATTTGACACCGATTTTTCAGGATGGTGAATGAAAGGATATCGTGACCACGTAACGATTCTTAATATGAAGACTGCATTTGGAATATCGCATCTCTATTATGGATGAATAGTTGCACATGAGTTAGTTTTTCAAATTGGGGGGAAACCATTCAGCTGCATCGCGAATAACTGCCGGGTCAATCATCAAGTGAAACGAACGGAGGCCTTGCCCAATCCTTCAATCTCAACATCTACGATATCCCCTCTTTTTACCCATTTGGTTTGCACGACACTGCCTAACATGACGATCCAATCTTTGGGCAGGTCACGACCGCGAGCCGCCTCGGCGTTCGCCAGCCATACCAGGGCCGCCAGCGGATGCCCGTTGATGATATCGCGCCCGTAACCCGAGCCAACTTCTACACGGTTTATATACATAGAACCTTTCAGGTCCGCAAGATCCAGCTCGGACCACCGGGTAATGGGTTCACCAAGGACGATCCCTGCACCGAAAAAATCGTCGGCCAACCAGGTCCGCCAGTCCGGCTCACGTGCAACGAAGTCGACATAACGATCATCCACAATTTCTATAGCGGGATAAAACATTGCAATGGCGTCTGACACACTCTCAATTGAATGAGGCCCTTCCTTCGCTCGAAGATCCGAACCGAGTTTCACCGCGATTTCACATTCGACGCCGACATGAAGGAAGGTGCTAAATTCAAACTGTCCTGCTACATAGTGGATTGTGCTATCAAAGATTCCGCCGGCACAAGGGTGCGTCATGCCGAGGTAAGCCTGCATGACTTTGGTGGTGCATCCAATCTTTGTGCCGACAATGGATCCATAGCCCTTTGCCGTCAACAATTCGTGTACGGCATCTTGAATCGCCATACTATCAGAAACGTCAACCGGTTCACAATCACGGGGCAGATAGCCGATGGGAGAGGGAGGCTGTAAGCGACCCTTGACAATTTGCGCTGCTGTGCGTCTCACCGATGTTTCAGATAGCGTCATATTGTCATGCCTTACTGCTGCGCGAAATTATTTCTCGCTTATTAACTAAAACGATTCTTCTACTTCAACAGCTGTTTGGCCACCTCGACGCTTGCCCCGGCATCAGGGGCGTAACCGTCAGCTCCAATTTCCCTTGCAAATTTCTCATTCACCGGAGCACCACCCACCATCACCTTGACCTTTTCGCGCAAACCCCGCTCCGTGAGGGCGTCGGTGATCTTTTTCATTTCAGGCATGGTCGTGGTAAGCAGGGCGGATAATCCCAGGATATCGGGTTTTAATTCCGCCACCTTACTGGCAAACTCTTCAATTTTTATGTTAATGCCCAGATCTTCGACTTCAAATCCGACCCCCCGCAGCATGGTAACGACCATGTTCTTGCCGATGTCATGCAAGTCCCCCCGGACGGTTCCGATGACGAACTTTCCGCTGACCTCCTTTTTTTCTTTTGCAAGATACGGTTCCAAAACCTTGAGCGCTGCGTTCATGGCCCGGGCTGAGAGCAAAACTTCGGGGATGAACACTTCACCGGTCGTAAACTTTGCGCCGATCACCTCCATGGTGGCAAGCATGCCGCGATTCAAGATATGGTTGGGATTAAAGCCTTGATTCAGCATTTCCTGAACGTGGTTTGGAATGCCTTGGTGATTTCCTTTCAAAACATCGTCCTGGATTTTTTTGTAATCTTCGTCTTCAACAATCTCGGGCGTATCGCGTTTAGCGGTTTCGCCCAAATCGGCCCCGGCCACCGGTCGGAAAGCACCCGCCTCCAATGGAAGCCGCCCTTCCTTTTGTATACGATCACCCAGGCGCCGGAGCCGATCAAAAACGGCATTGGGCGGCGTTGTGTCGGCAACTCCTACAATAACACGGCTGCCGGGCGCCACGGCTTTAAAAAAATGATCGATGTAGCTTTGAAAATCCTCCTCGGATGCGGTCTCTTCCGACAGCAGGCTTTGGGGAATGCCGCCAAATATCGTTATCTTGTCTCCCCACTGCCGATAGTACTCCTCGATCTTGACCCGCATCATGGGGTAGGGACACACCGCCTCTGCGATGTGCAAACCGGAATCACGAATAAGGTCCATCAGCCCCCGGTTTTCGCCGTCCGTATGGCAGATCATGAGTTTGCCGTTTTCCTCCAGGGTGCGGGATGCCTTTTGCAGCCAGGGCTGAATCTCTTTTTCAAAGTAGTGCGGATAGGTGATCATATCATCGTAATTAGCGCCCCAGAGAACGACTTCCGCAGGGGAATCGGCAACCACCTGCAGTAATTGTTCATAGACATGCTCGATGCCTTCGGCCAAATCCTGCATCTCTTTCTGATAATCGTTATAATGGTAAAAGAAATCAGTTGCTTCCAACAGATCCCGCTGAATATGCTGAAGGGGAGAGGGCGCAAAGGCTCCCATCTGGACAGCGACACCGTCTTCGCCCACATCCGCCTGCCATTGGAGATAGCGCTCATAATCCGGTTTAATTTCAATATTTTCAAAGATGTATTTTAATATCCGGTAATCATCGACGCTTTTGATGGCCCGTTCCTCGAGCCAGGTAATAGAGGCGCCGGCCTGCCTCATCTCTTCGGTGATGATTTCCGTGACGCTGACCATGCCGCTGGGAGTGTGGTATTCTATCCGTTTTGCATCCGCCTCCTGTTTGACCCGGATATCCACATTTGAAGAGAAGGTGACCCAATAACCGTTTTCCTTCAGAGAATATAGTCCCAGCCCGCGATGAAGATTTTCTTCAGGGGTTTCCACCTTCAATAATTCAGGAATCACCTTGTGCAGGGCCCAGCCTTCCGCCCTGGCGATTTCATCGGCTGTTCGCCTTTTGTGCTCATCCGGCAGGGTGTCGGCATAAGCGTTCGCGTTGTACCACAGATCGAACCTGGGTACATAGGGAAGTATATCCGACATTTCTCCCCGGGCGGCCATAAGTATTCTTTCTTTATGAGTCATCATCGCTGCCTCCTCCAGGTCTCAGTCCGATTGCAAAGCAGTTATAAATATTGATGGTTTTGAAAAAAGTCGAACAAGCGAAATTATTACGAATGTGTTTTGTTTTTGGTGTTTCGTGTCTGGTATTCAAATAAAACGCTTTAGAGCAAAAGCTTTGCTACCAAACACAAATCACCAGACACCAAACACACTTTCAATTCGGCTTTATCGAATTCATTATTATTTGAACCCAATCATCATCTCGGGAAGCCATAAGGCAATCTGCGGGAAAAGCATGATCACCGCGATTCCGATCAGTTGTAAAATAATATAAGGTACCACCCCCGAAAACATGTCCGCGACTTTTATTTCCCGGGGTACAATTCCTTTTAGGTAAAAGATGGCCGGTGCCATGGGAGGTGTCAAATAACTGGTTTGAATGACAACCAGAAATAGGATTGAAAACCAGATGGGATCAAAACCGATCTTAATGACAATGGGTACGAATATGGGCACAAATATCAGAAGCACACTGATCCAGTCCAGCAGGAAGCCGGCAATAAACGCGACAAAAAGAAACAGAAACACCATGGCCCACGGAGAAAGATGAAGAGCCATCAAGAGATTTTCGGTAACCACACCGCCGCCCATTCCCAGGAAGACCCCCGTGTACATGGTTCCACCGGTTAACACCAGCATGATCATGGCACTGATCTTCAGCGTATTGATGCAGGCGGTTTTAAATGTTCTTATACTCATACGACCGTATATGGTGGTCAGGATCACAGCCCCGAACGCACCCAGGGCGGCAGCTTCCGTGGGAGCGGCCCAGCCCAATAGAATCGTTCCCATGACCGCAAAAATTAAAAACAACGGCGGCAAAAGAGATGTGACCGTTAGTTTCAATTTAGCTTTCAACGGCATGCCAAATTCCTCGGCCGGCAGACCGGGGCCGTCTTTGGGGCGAAGCAGACAACGAATAACAATGTAGCTGATATAAAGCCCGGACAAAACAAGTCCGGGAAAGACAGCGGCCATAAGGAGTCTGCCCACGGATAAACCGGCGGCAGGACCATAGACAACAATCACCACGCTGGGGGGGATGATGGTCCCCAGAGAACCGCCCGCACATATAGTTCCGCAGATCAATCCCTTGTTGTACTTGCGGGCCAGCATCGGCGGGATGGCCAGTAAGCCGATGACCACCTCGGAAGCGCCGATGATTCCCGTGGCCGCGGCAAATATCGTACACATGATCACGGCTCCGATGGCCATACCGCCACGCAGCCTTCCGGTCCATTGAATCATGGCTTCAAACAGCCGCGAGGCAATCCCGGACGCTTCCAGCATGGAGCCCATGAAAACAAAAAGCGGCACGGCCGCCAGGACGTAATTGTTAGCGATATCCCACACCCGGCGCACAAGCATGGCCCCCACGGCATCACCAAAACTGAAATACCCGAAAATCAAAGACATTCCCATCAGGGAAAATGCCACCGGATACCCTAAAAATATACCCAGCAGGACTCCCGGAAACATTAATAATACAAAATATTCAGAGCCCACCAGCGCATCTATCATATCGCTTCTCCTCGAACGAGCGTTATCACGCTCCTTATGAATTCAGCAATGCCCTGCAGTATCAGCAGACTGAATCCCACACAGATAACGCTCTTAAAAGGCCAGAGGATCGGCTGCCATGGTGTAAACTGGGAGACCTCCTGGATCACGAATGCATCCTTGGCCATATCGAAACTGGCAACGACCAGAATGAACATAATCGGAAAAAAAAGTATCAGATAGCCCAGCACGTCGATCAGGGCCCTGCCCCTTGGCGGAAACCGCATGTAAAGTATGTCGATCCGAATATGGCCTTTTACCTTCAAAGTATATGCAGCTCCCAGCAGAAAATGGGTTCCGTAAATCATATACGTAATTTCATAAGACCATATAGTGGGGCGATGGAAAACATAGCGTGCAAAGACTTCGTATATCAGTGCGATGATCATCGGGGCGGCAATCCATCCGACGATACGTCCGGTGCGATCGGAAACCGCATCGATAATTTTGATAAACTTATTCAATCTCGTCATAACCAGTGCCTCGATTAAGGAGTTCGGACCCAAAAGACCCGGCTTCGCTGGGCTTAAGGCTTCGCTCTGCGAGCTTCCGACTTCGCTCTGCGAGCTACGACGGGACGAAACGACGGGACAAGACGACCCGAAAAGACGCCGCGGCAGGCCCGGCTTTGATTTAACTCCCGACGGGAATAAAAGCTAACTTATTCTATAAACATTCTCAGGCTGCATTTATGCCATATGGGGATGGTTTGAAAAATGAACAAAGATGAACGTCGAACATCGAACCACGCCATGGCGTGGTTGAACATTGAATAGTAATGTCGCTCCGCTCCATCGATTAAAACCTCACACAAAGACGCCAAGGCGCAAAGAAAGAGATTAAGGAATCAAGTATCCAACAAGAAATATCGAATTCCGAATTTCAAGGTTCAAATTTCCAATTTCCGACGGAGCGCAGCAACTCGTCAACCCGTAACCCGCAACCCGCAACTCGAAAAGTGCATTTAAGGCGCTTTTCAGTTCAAAATTCGATGTTGGACGTTCGATGTTCGACGTTCTTTTTTTTGGTCCTTCCCAGGCAAAACCAACATAGCGCTTGTAGAGCGAAGCCCCCAAATTCTAACATTAACGTGATAACCGGTCAGAGTCTTCAAAGGCACTCTGACCGGCAGACAGGATGTTATCTCTGGAAGTACCGGATGGAACCGACCTGACCCCATTCTTCTTCGAATTTGTTCTGGGAATCGTATACTTTCTTGAACCAGGCATTTTCGCCGGCAATTTTGGCGGCCCACACTCGGCCCAGTTCATGCGCCCGCTTTTGTGTTTCCGGAGACAGGTAGATGATTTCGTTTCCGGTCTGGCGGAATTTTTCCATGGCGCCCATATCGAGGCGACCGATTCGGACCCAGGATTGGTAGGTGGTTAACTCGGCAGCCTCCTCCAGGACAGCCTTCAGCCCGTCTGATAAGGTGTCCCATTTTCCTTTGTTGACGGTGATTTCAAAGGGGGCACTGGGCTGGTGGGCACCGGGTACAATGATGTATTTGGCGATTTCATGAAAACCGCTGATCACGTTTTCACCCGGGGTTGCCCATTCGGTGGCATCAATCACTTTTCTTTCAAGCGCCTGGTAGACTTCGCCACCCGGCAGAGAAACCACGGACGCACCCAGCCCGGGAAGAATCTGAGCCCAGGCACCAACGGTCCTCATTTTCAGTCCGTTGAAGTCATCCAGGGTACGGATAGGCTTGTGGGAATGGGCGAACGCCTCGGGCGGACGTATGCCGCAGGGAAAAGATACCACACCGAATTTCTCAGCGCGAAACTGTCGCCACAATTCTTTGCCGCCGCCGCTGTACAGCCAGTGCAGCATGGGTACCGATTCCATACCACCGGCATATCCTCCGAATATTGCGGTTGTCGGATCGCGGCCGATGTCATATCCCGGCCAGGTATGCCCGAGCTCGGCAATTCCTTTGCGGACCGTATCGGTGACTTCAAGAGCCGGTGCAATGGCGCCACCCGGCAACACTTGAATCTTAATTTGGCCTCCTGACAATTTTTCTACATTCTTGGCATATAATTCAGCCATATCCGTGTAGAGAGGGATGCCCGCCGGCCAGGAAGTGGTCATTTTCCACCTGAGTACCTTTGCGGCGGCTGGACCAGAAATAAACATAACCAGTACCAGGGCGATTAGGACCAATGAGATGAATTTAATGTGTTTTGACATTTTCAATTCTCCTTTCCTGGAATTTGTTTTGGAGTATATTTATTCGCACCCGGGATTCGTCAGTCCTTTCGGTTGCGGAACTCCCATTTTATTAGTAGAGCAGCCCAAGGCACTAAGCCACAAAGGTTATATAGTGATTCTGTTGATACCGTTTTAAGAAAAGACACGTTAAAATAAATATTTATTCTTCGTGTCTTAGTGTCTTTGTGGTTGTACCCTTACCATTAACTATCCGACTTGTTTCGGATAGAAAATGTTTTCATTGGAAAGTCAGGTAGATGATTAATGGTATCTCGATGGTTAATGCGGAGAGAGATTGAGATCCTCAATCTAAGCAGAAACCAATTCTTTGCACTTTTGTGCGGCACCGGGTGAATCATAGCCGTACCCATCCGCTCCGATTTCATCTGCAAAGGCCTGGGTTACCGGTGCACCACCGATAACGATTTTGACGGAATCCCGAAGACCGGCCTCTGTCAGAGCAGTGATGGTATTTTTCATCTCAACCATGGTTGTGGTGAGCAGGGCGCTCAAGGCGACGACGTCGGGCTTTTTGTCCACAACAGCTTTAACAAACTGATCGGCACTTACCGAAACCCCCAAATCCTCCACCCAGAATCCCTGGCCTTCCAGCATCATGGCCACCAGGTTTTTCCCGATATCGTGCAGATCCCCTTTAACCGTTCCAATGACCACCGTGCCCACTTTCTTTTTTTCTTTACCTGCCAGTTGATCTTTGAAATGATCGAGGGTTGCCGTCATGGCCTTGGCGGCCATCGTCATTTCCGGGATATAGATCTCACCATTTTGAAATTTCTCACCGATCAGCGTCATGGCGGGAATCATGCCATTGCTGACAACATCCGGTGCAATTATGCCCGCATTCATATCTTTTTGAGCCAGTTCAATCACTTCATCGGCTTTTTTCCGGAGCAGCGCGGTGACATACCCATCCACGTCCAATAAGGTGGCTGCCTGTACAGCTTCCTGTTTGGGTTTTGCCTGAAACGTCCAGAACCTGCCTTTCACACCACCCGGCTCGAGTTCAATGGGGTATTTGCCGAATTCAAATGTCGCATCTATCAGGGCTCTCATGTTCGCAAGCGGAACATAGTCAGTAATGGAATTGGATGATGCCACCATATATCCGCCGCCGGGGCCGATGGTGCGGATACGCTCGTACACCTCGGCCCGCACATCGTCAGGCGTTCCGAGTGTCAGGGTTGAATCGAGATTGAGATTGCCGATCAAGCAGAGTTTTTTACCCCATCTTCTCTTCACCGCCTCGATGTCCATGCAATTGGGCTGGATGGGATTGAAGCCGTGAAATCCGCAGTCAATCAAATCATCCATGGCTTCGGTGCAATCCCCGTCACTGTGGAAAATAAAGCCGATACCTTTGTCCCGGCAGACATCACCGATCTTCTTGTACCAGGGGAATAAAAATTCCCGTAAATATTTGGGATGAATGAGAAGACCGGTGTTGTGGGCAATATCATCCGGGTTGAGCACCGCACCCACACATTGATGTTCGATCACCCGCAAAAACGTTTCGTATTGGATTTTACCCACCTTCTCAAACATGGCGGCAACGAGTTGGACATCATTTTCCAGGGCATTGAAAAAGGTTTCGGCTCCCATGAACATCCAGACGGTGGTGTAGATCTTTCCCAAAAGGAATACTGCCTTCATGCCGCCGGGAAGGGTGTTGTCAAAGGTATCCCATTTGGATAGATCGAATTCATCCACCGTCGGCCACGAATATTTTTCAAAAGCATCCCAGCCGGTAATGACCCCATCATGCTCGAGGGCCCACTCTCTTTGACGACCCTCATCGTATTCAGTTTTAACCGCATCCCCTTTGATGGTCATTCCTTCCGGAGCGCGGACAGGTTCCAATATGCCGGAAGAGGAGGTCAGGTAATCAAAGCCGGCGGAGTGCCAGAAATCGATCTGATCCTGTAGGGTTACGATTTTTTTACCCATGAAGCTTTCCATCGGCAGCTGATCCACATGCCAATCTCCCAAAGGCACCCGGTCGGGTTCTTCACAATTTAGGGCTGTCATGAATCTATCGAAATCCGGTTTGGGTTCCCGCGCCATTACTTGTTCCTCCTTCGACCTTGTTTAAATTTTGCAAAACCTTGCAGGGAGTCTGATTATGAATTGCATAGCACGAAATATAAATCAAATACCATGATTTTTTACCCTCACATGAAGACTATAGCGATTTTCAAAATTTCGTTCCGTTTGAGGCAAACTGATGTTTCAGGATTCAAATTACAAACTATAATTTTTTCCCTATAGAAAAGATGTTGTAATATGAGCAAAGGGTCAATTAAAGGGAGCATAGACATACACCGAGTAGGAAACCAAGAAGGGCAAATATGCCCTTTAGCTGCGCTCCATTCCTGATTCGAATAGAATAATGGTGTGATAAGAGAGAAGGTGGGAGTGAGGTTGCGATATTATAATGTCACCGCTCGGGCTTCTTCATCTCTGCTCAAATCGATGGGATTTAGTCAATCACAATAGAAGAGGTTCCGTTTTATTTCAAGACACTCCACAAAAGAATCCATGAAAAAGGACATGCTGAGTCCTGTGATTTAGAAGGATTACATCTCGGAGGTTGAACCTGTATTTTGTAAGCCATCGACTTATTTACAGATCAAACTAGAAGTCTTTGAAGTCACCCTCATCCAAGGGGATGACCTGGTCGGGTCTGACTTCACTGGATTGAGCAATGGCAACCTTCTCGCCCTCAGCCTTTTTTACCGGATGAGGAGGAACTTCACGAATGCTTCCCGTCGGCTGTTCAAACGGTCGCTTCTTGCCATTGCCACTGCCATTCTTGCCGTTGCCCACGACTGCCACCAGTTCTTCAACAAAGCCTTTCATTTGCTCTGCCTGGGCATTCATCTCCTCAGACGAGCTGGCGGACTCCTCAGCGTTTGCTGCCGTTTGCTGGACAACCTTGTCCATATCAACGACGGTCTTGTTCACCTGCTCAATTCCCTGAGCCTGCTCCTTTGAGGCTGCCGCGATTTCACCTACCAGTTCTCCCACCTTGGCAGCTTTCTTCGCTACCTCGGCAAAGGCCTCATTGGTCTTGACAACCAACCCGGTACCGTCATTGACCTTTTTTACCGTGCCTTCTATCAGCTCAGCAGTATTTTTGGCAGCATCTGCGGCTCTCATGGCAAGATTTCTCACTTCATCTGCCACCACCGCAAATCCTGCTCCAGCCTCACCGGCTCTGGCTGCTTCCACAGCCGCATTCAGGGCCAACAGATTGGTCTGGAATGCTATCTCATCAATAGTCTTGTTGATCTTGGATGTCTCTTCGCTTGCCCTTGAAATCTCATTCATAGACGCAGTCAAATCCGTCATGGACTCATTTGCGTGACCGACGACTGAATTGGCCTCCTTCATAAGGCGATCTGCATGGCTGGCATTGTCCGCATTCTGTTTTGTCATTGAGGCCATCTCTTCAAGCGATGAAGAGGTCTCCTCTATTGAAGCCGCCTGACCGGAAGAAGCCGTGGCCAATTGCTGACTGCTCGAAGAAACCTGACTGGAGCCCAATGCCACCTGACCAGCACTCTCGTTCAAGGACGCGCTGATTCGATTGACTGGCGTGATGATCAATCGTGACACCACCCAATAGATGACTATGCAAAGCACTATCAAACTGATTGCTGCAATGATAACAATCAGTTTCATAATGGCCCGTCTCGATTCAATATTTGACTGGTGAGTTTTGTCAACCAGGTTGTCGATTCGATCCGACAGGTCTTTTATGCTCCTGACGACGGAATCAAAACTAAGGCCGACTTCAACAATGCCCACCAACTCGCTTTCAAATAAGATCTCCTGTTGGATGATCTCGATGTCTTTTTGTTTGGTCGACTCGGTCGTAATTGGATTCTTTTCAGTGTCATAAAACGTGACAAATGAAACGTCTGGATCACCAGCGCCGTTAATAGCCAAATTGCCAAGGCTTTCAAAATCGAAGTCGGTGATTAGACGACCGGCATGCTGTGCCATCAAAGCGGCTAACGATCTTCCCTTTTGTAATAGCCCTTGGTGGAGCAGTTTCTCCTCATGAACCTGCTCAGCCCTCAAAAGGTCTGTAAAGGCTTTGTTTTGTTGGGACTGGTGTTTGGCGGCCGTCGCAACAATCACAAATGCCATTGTCCCCAGCAAGGCTAAAGTGATAACAGAGACGGTCGAAATAAATTTGGCGGTAACCCCTGCTCGTCTGAACATGTCCTCTTCCTCCATTTGCACATAGGCTGCGTATCACCCTTTTCGATTCGCGCACCATAGATTTTGATTGAGAAAACATGTCTATCAATTCCGGCGGTGACACGGGTGGTTGGCGGGTGAGAGGTTCTTGCACGCCCTTAGGGCTCACTCAAAAATAACTTCACATTTTATACGCCGATCCATCCCTTCCGGCTGCGTTGCGGAAGCTCGAAATATGCTTGATATTCCTGTGCTTTCGCGTCTCGCCGGCCGGGCGCCTCAACGTCAAAAATGTGAATTTATTTCTTCGTGAACCCTTAGACCGCAAGAACCTCTTCGCAAGAAGTCTTGGTCTATATACCCACAAAATACCTCTTAAGCACTTTCTGACCGGCCTCAGAACGACTCCATTTAATAAACGCCAGCACCGAGCCTTTTGGCTCACCCTTGGTAACCAGATACAAAGGCCTGGTGATCGGATAGTTGGGATTGTTCACCGTGGGCTCCTGTCCGTCTATGATGACTTTTTCAACCTTGCCCCTCAGAGGATGTTCATCTCCTAAAGCAAAGCTCAGCTGGCCGATACCGCCTTTATCGGCGGCCACCTTTTCTATAATGGCCGGATCGGGTCTTATGGTGGTAACTCTGCCGCCATATTTTTCGGTACCCATCACCGCTTTGCTGAATACCTTTCTTGTGGCCGATTGGGGATTCACGATGTAGACCCGGATTGGGATGTTTTTGCCACCCAATTCTTTCCAGTTGGTAATCTTGCCGGTAAATATATCCTTAAGCTGAGTCTTGGTGAGCCACTTCACCGGGTTTTCGGCATTTATCCACGCCCCGATGGCATCCTTGCCAATCAAATACTTTTTTACGCCCTTGTTGAGGATGGCCGGTTTGACTTCCCGGGCAACGCCGCCCAAATCGGTCTTGCCCGCGGCAGCGGCATTTTCTCCACCGCCACTTTCCGGCTTTGTGTTTATGTTAAACTTGACCTTGGTATAGACCTTGGCCGCCTCATACATAAATTTTCCCACTGTGGATGATCCCACGTACTTGATCTGCTCCTTGGCCGAGACCACGCCAGGCAATAGAATGAATGACATCACCAGCATGAAGGTCAAAACGTAAAGGGTAAGCATCTTTTTCATGGAATATCTCCTCTAGTTCATTTTGTAAGGTTTCTGGTATTGTAAATCGGCTCGATCCGAAGTGAGCCAGCTTTTCGGTTTGTGTTATGAAATCCAAACTCCTTGCCTATTCGTTTGGTTTTTTTGGTCTGTGCTTGCTTTTTATCTCTCACCCCCCTTCATATTTACTAATAAAGCTCCTTTCTCCCGGCGGCCTCGGATTCGACAAAGGTATAGAAACTCAATAAAATAATGATTATATTGATCACCCCTTTGACAAACTGCGGCATTTGAGGCACTGAAGAAACGGGCATCATTTCATTCATCAATTCGATTTTCAGGATCTAGATACCGTACTTCCGGCTGGCCACATTGAAGGTTAGTAATCTGCAATCCTCGTCCGCCAAAGCCCATACTACCTGGTCCATTGTTCCAGCTAGCTCTGCTATTTTTAAACGCTCGATGGCAAAACTACTATTCCCGGATGACAGGCTATATTGTTTATCGGAGCTAAAAAACAAAACTTAAACATTTTTTTGGGTATTAAGGGGAAGGATTTTCTATTTTTTCAGGGTGCTACGTTAAGCGGTAATTCTGGGTTATCTCTTGTCATTGTGAGGAATATGGCAACGTTTCATGTATGCTTTGAATATGTCAAACTAGAACATGAACGTTTTGGGCATCCGTAGTAGACCTAAAAATCCATTAATACTGTAAATTTATTTTTTCGCGAACCCTTAGCGCTGGAGTTCCGTATATTTCGTGTTAAGCCCCTTTGACTTTTCGATCGGGTATCGGCGGGCATTTTTCTCCAGCTTCTTATCGACTTCCGCCAACAGATCGATGTCGAATTCGGCACAAAGATATGCCATGAATATAAATACATCGGCCAGCTCTTCTTTAATCCGATCGATTTTGGCGGACGGCAAATTTCGTGATTCCGCTTCTGTTTTCCAGAGGAAAATTTCTTGAAGCTCCGCGGCTTCGATGCTGATTGCCTGGGAAAGGTTCTTGGGATCGTGATATTGGGCCCAGTCCCGGTCATCTCGAAATTTCAAAATTTTTTTGAGCAGCGCTTCCATGTCGGTATTCATCTACAGATTCCTGGTGATGGCAAAGAGTTAAGAGCAAAGAGTCAAGAGCGTGAATATTTATGAATCCAGCCTTGCAGGTTAAACAATCAGATCTCGAGTTGGTGTTAGGCCAGGAAGCTGGAAAGCTGATAAAAATATCGAGCCCCCAGGCTATCTCCCTTTATGGCTTAAAGCATTACAGCATGTTTTGGGGATTTTAGTCCCTTTTTATTTACAATTGCAGATAAACAGCTCTAGCCACTTGTTTAAATCTGAGAGTTATATTTAAAAGTTGTGTTTAAAGGAAAAGGCGGTGTATCCACCGGTAGATTGTTAGCAGCAGTCAACCGGCCACACTAAAAAGGAAAGGATACACCACCCATGAACCAGGATAA
>Ga0126334_10000243_pt1 | contig 16949 bp, 7 predicted proteins | sample InaspJWI49metaG_FD_94491 | JGI IMG/M metagenome (GOLD analysis project Ga0126334, IMG submission 94491) | Marine gutless worms symbiont microbial communities from Oahu, Hawaii - Inanidrilus sp. 2 OAHU.JWI-49 metaG | ecosystem: Host-associated > Annelida > Digestive system > Unclassified | place...
AAAACGGCTTTAACATTGGACGGCTCGAGAGTAAACGACCCTTAATCGTCGTCGGAGCCCAATAAAAGTTGTATAGTGAATAGACAAATTGGGGTCGGGGATTCCAAAAATGTTATTGTTTTTGACCCCCTACTCACGGGTAACGTGATTCGGCGCATGCGCAGTGGAAGCGTACGCATTTTCAAGGTAATCAATGGGAAACGTTATAACTCGTAACTCATGAACGAATAGTCGTAGGGTCTTCAAACTTGGTGGTAGGGTTGGTCACGTGACCCGCCATGTACGACAAGTGTTCAAGGTTAAACGGTCAAAGATCAAGGTCGCAAGATGATGCAAAGAAATTTACGCAATCAAGGGCTTTAGCATGGGTGAAGACCGAGAGTAAACGACCCTTAATCGTCATCGTAGCCCGATAGAAGTTGTATAGTGAATAGGCATATGGGGGTCGGGGATTCCAAAAATGTAATCGTTTTTGACCCCCTACTCACGGGTCACGTGATTCGGCGCATGCGCAGTGGCCGCGTACGCATTTTCAATGGTAACCAACGGGAAATGTTATAACTCATAACTCAAGAACGGATAGGCGTAGGCCAATTTGGTGGCAAGATTGATCACGTAACCCGCCATGTACGTCAACTGTTCAAGGTCAAAAGATCAAAAGTCTATAGGCCACCAGGTCACGTGACGTATCATCAGACAAAAACGCTATAACTCGGCAGTGGAATGGTCATATCAACTTCAAACATGGTGGGAGTCGACGCGTGTGGTATACTTTCTAAGTCAGTAGGTCGAACAAACCGGAAGTAGAAATATGGCTGACATTCAGCATATAAAATGCAAAAATCAACGGAAAACGTCGCCAAATCGCTGAAATTTTGCACTCTGATTGAAAAACTGGGTCGGCGAATCGAACGGCGATGTCTAAATTTACACCGGAAGTTTCTGCGCATGCGCAGTACAAATGTTGCTGAAAATGGCTGTAAATGCGACTAAATGCTCAACTTTTGAAGTTCAATACGGTAAATCGACGTCGACAAGAACGACTGCAATAAGACATTTTTAGGGCAACTTTAACAGATCGCGTGATTTCGCGCATGCGCACAAACTCATCTACGGCTTTTAACACAGCGCTGTACGCTGTGACGTAGGCCTAGGCCCCTAATAGGTAGTTAGCAGTTTTGCCGATTAGTATCATTTAGAGGACTAGGTTAATAAAGCAGCAAATATCATTGTAAAAAACTTAGGCCCTAACAGTTTAAAACATCTTGTCAGGACGACTGTGGCTAAATCATACAACTAAAACAGCAAATATCAAAAAGGCACTATTATGCTACTTGTGAGTAGGCCTACACTGACTACACGGCGATGTGCTGCTATAGCGCCTTTTTGATAATTGCTGTTTCAGTTGTGTGATTTAGCCACAGTCGTGCAGAAGCTGACCACATATTTATTCAGATGTACTTCAGAATGCACCATTTCGTAGTCAAATTTCCAAAATTTTCTTCGCCTCAGGCGGCAAGGGGGCATTGACCCCCCTAACCAAAATCCTGCGGACGCCCTTGTGAGTTTCGCCAGGTTATTGCTATCACCTGCATGTTAGTGTTTGATCACTAGCATATTTCTTTCAGAAACCGCCTGCCATCTGTGAACGTACCGTATCCATGCACTGAAGTCTTCACACGGACCTATAAATAGAACGCCAGTCCAGGACGTTCTATTCATAGGTCCATGAGTCTTCAATCCATTGAAGTTTGTGCACTGGCCTATCGATCGAGAAGAAAGACGATCGCTGATTGAGTCAATCAGATTGACTTTTTCACACACACACACCTAGTAGTCTACAACTGCAAAGTCCTATTCAGCTGCAAGATCAGTGAATGACAGCATAGGACATGTGCAAAATAGCATCAGCAGTCCACAGTTCATGCCAAAAACTAGCTCGCTCAATCTATATATCCGTTTAGACTTTCGAGTTTCGAGCTATAACTTCAAGTTCAAGATTCACAAATTGTCATGGTAAGTATTCTATGCTACTTCCGCCTTTCTTGTTGTTCTTTGGAAATTATGGTGTGTTGTCGTTGTTTAAAGCTTTGTTTGTTACAGAATTTTTGTATTTAAACGATCCAGTTTAGCATAACTTAATTACTTGTTTATCGAAGTTGCTGTAATGTTGTATATATTGAATTAATAGCTCGTGATTGAAGGCGTACCGCTGTTAAAGTACCCTCTTCACACGTGTGTTGTACAGACTAAAATGATAATTATACGCACAGAAAATAAGTAACGCTGTCATTTTATTTACCGTGCGCAGAAAATCTAGGGTGGTTGGCCAGCCTCATTTTGGATCAGCCTCTCCCACACCTTCAACAAGTATCAGCTGTCGCAGACGAACCTGCGCGATGGCTCATGACAGAGATTGACGATAGGTGCAGTGAACTAGCTGCCAAACGTCGCAGTATACTGCCAGCTTACTTCACTGATGACGGTCCAGTTTATCACTCTAGAAGCGTCCATCTTTGTCAAGCTAAGATGATAATACGTTGCATTTGCGACGATCACTATTCTGAGACAGTTTTTTAAGTCCGGAGTTTGGGACAACGTTTGAGAGAGAGAGAGAGAAGTATCGGTACTCTTCATTTTTTGACATGGTAATTACCACTGCATGAGAAGTCATATTCGTGCGGTGACGCACTGTATATAATTGTCTGAAACCTATGGAAAATATGGAATTAACAGTCAGCGTATTCGGAGTCGGTTCGCCGCCATCGAGTGTGCGGCGTGATGGGCAGGGCGTGTCCGGTTCGCCCCGACGCCGGTCCAAAACGCCCTGTGGTCGATCGGTCGACGTCGCGGTCGCAGAACGACTGCAATTTGCACGATTTTCCTCTGCACGCTGCAGCGTCGCGCGGTCCCTCTGCACGACGTGACGTCGCGCGGTCTCTGCACGACGTGGCGTCGCGCGATCCCCATGCACGACTTAGCGTCGCGCGGCCTCTCTGCACCACATAGCGTCACGCGGTTCCTCTGCACGCTGTAGTGTCGCGCGGTCCCTCTGCACGACGTGACGTCGCGCGGACTCTCTGCACCACGTGGCATCGCATGGTTTATCTGCACGTTGTAGCATCGCGCGGTCCCTCGGCACCACGTAGCGTCGCGCAGTCCTTCTGCACGACGTGGCGTCGCGCGATTCCTCTGCACGCCGTAGTATCACGCAGTCCCTCTGCACCGCGTGGCATCGCATGGTCCCTCTGCACCGCGTAGCGTCGCGCGGTCCCTCTGCACGACGTGGCGTCGCGCGGTCCCTCAGCACGCCGTAGCTACTGCGGTCTCTGCACCACATAGCGTCGCGCGGTCCCTCTGCATGACGTGGCATCGCGTTTCTCTGTACGCTGTAGCGTCGCGTGATCCCTCTGCACGCCGTAGCTACGCGCGGTCCCTCTGCACCGCGTAGCGTCGCGCGGTCCCTCTTCACGACGTAGCTACGCGCGGTCTCTCTGCGCCACGTGGCATCGCGCGGTTTCTCCGCAACACGTGGCGTCAAGCGGTCCAAAAGCTAAATGACGGCCCCCAATATCGACCTTGCATGGCCAATAGCAACGGCAATACTGGACTTAGAAAAACCCCGATTTTCGGTTTTTCGCCAAAGTGGCGGCTAAAACTACTTCCGGTTCCAATTCCGAGTGCATATTTCGACTTTTCGCACCCGGTTTCCTTATGTGGGATGCATTTTTAGACGTCTGTCTGCAAGTATTACTGATTTTAAGCGACTAACATTGTCAGCGTTCGGACTTAGTAATTTCGCCGACCAAGCGACAATATGACGATTTCTCCCAAGTTGTCGGGCCCGTAATTTTGCAACCGTGTCAGCTATGCAAACGAAACTTGGCACTATTGTAGTACGTATACGGTAGTATCGTAAGATGAAAGCAGGTCTGGAATATCTAGCTCACTAGTCCAGATATATGTGGCCCAATATGGCGCCAGACGCATATTTTTCACTCGGCATCTTCGTTAGGCTCTCCTGACAAGGGTAAGATGCCCTTAAGCTACGACCTTGAAATTTTGCACAAATACTTACGGCCATAAACTAAACTACGGCCCAAAATATAGACCTTCCATGGCCCATAGCAACGGAAATTTTGGACCTAGAAAAACCTAGATTTTCGGTTTTCGCCAAAATGGCGGCCAAAGCTACTTCCGGTTCGAGTTTTCTGTTCAGATTCGTGTTCTCCACCGTCGACTTGGTCGATTTGAGCAAAAATCTCAAAAATTTCTAAGGGACACTTTTTTTAGAAATTTCGCGTCAAAATTTAAAATTTTAAAAATTATTTAAACGAGTTACTAGAATTTTTGACTCGCGATTTTTTGACATTTTGTGGCAATTATACCGCCCTATCACTGTGCCAAAATTTAGCGACTTCGGTTTTGCACTGACATTTTTTGAGCCATTCACATTTTTCGGACTTAGTTTTTTTCGGCCTCATTTTCGCCCAAATTTTCTGGTACCAAATTTGACGGCCCATATCTTCCGAACCGTACGAGCTAAAGACGCAAAATTTGCAGGATTTATTTAACGTCCGGGGCTCTATAAAACGCACTAAACAGGTAGCCGATATCCCTCCGCGTTGGGGTAGGGGAGCCCCCAGAAATTGGAAAAAAATCGAAATTTCAAAATCGAAGCCGAGTTTGGTGGGCTCTGGGGGGAATGTTTCAGGGGTTTTGGCACAGGGAAGGGATATGTTTTAGGGCAGCCCATTGGCTAATGTAGGAAGAAATCGAGGCTGGCCTACTTAGTACAGTTCCGCCGCCAGAGGGCGCCAAGTGGGGGCCTATCGAAAAGTTTGCCCCTCCCCCACGCCAAAATTGGGGGTCTGGCCCCCAATTTTTATATTTTCTCTTGCGGGGACCCCGACCGCCTACAAATCCTGAAAATTTTGTGAAAATAGCAAGGCCCATTTTCGATAAAAAAAATTCAAAAAATTTGACGAAAATTTATTTTTTTTGGAGTTAGGGGAACTTCCCACTCACGAAAATTTCTGTGTCGATGCACCTCAAGTCCTCTACATGTGGTCCAAATTTGGTCCAGATCGGTTGAGGTTTAGGTATCTTTTTGGCCAAAAAACTATTTTTCGCCGTTGCTCCCGGGGGAATCGGTCCGGTGGCCATATAAATATTATATAAGGCAGATCGGACAAAAACTCTACAAACGGAGTCGGTTGATGTTGGTGACTAAACTCCTCAACATGGAAAATAACAATTATGTGCCGTATCTACCATGCACATGTGCACAGTGGATAATATTTCTTCAGTCCTTATTCACCATGTGTGTGCACAGTGAATATCACTATGAGACTAAAATCCTCTTTTGATGTAATAGGATAAACTCCTGTTGCGAACTGAGCTGGAGTTTTGCAGCTGCTTAATGTTTATTTGCATTTATGGACGTAATGTCTTCGTAACTGATTATCGATGTCAGTAAGTATAGATTACTTGCCACTAACTAAATTTGGCTAGTCAGGGTTGGCAGTGGCCAAAATGCGGATGTATGTATGCGACACGCTAACCCTAGCCTTAAACGAACCCTAACCATCACATCCATAGATCTGCGCCTCTGCATTTTACCCATAGTCACCAGCATTGGGGAGAAACGTGCTAGTGCAGTAGACCACATTTCACCAGTAAGCCAGTGTTGTTTCTTTTGTTAGTCAGTCTAATATCTCAACCTTGCAGTCAAGAATTTGCTGACTGGATGCTGGTTGGCTCAAGTAACTAGTAACTAATTCTTGGCTGTTGTGTGATTCGTATTTTGTTGCCACATGTAATGCATCTACGAGCATTACTGCTTGTAGTACTGACATAGACTACTAGGCCTGGATGGAACGGTGCAGATATCCTGATGTTGTCAGTGAATGTGGTTGCAGTATCTTGCATGATAGCAGTTAGTGTGTAGTGATTAGTGATAACAACAACAACAACCATTTAATGGCCGTTTGTCCGGGACAACCCGGGTAGACTGGTACCAGAAGAAACATTCACCCGCTCACACCCATCCTGGTCAACGTACTTCCTTTAGATTAGTGATAAATCTGTCAGAATTGAATATGGTAAGATTTTGTATAACTTAAGATTTCAGCATCAAGCTCGGAGCTCATTTCAGACCAAAACCCTGAGACTTAGGGTCAAACCCAGAGAGTTGGCAACCCTGATGAGAACATGCCGCCACGTTCTCGGCGACTGCTAGAACAGCTGCATGGTTTTCTTGTGGTGTACAGCAGAGCATCAGAGCATTTTTGTATCATGTTATGTCATGATATTTTACTCACTATTGTATCATATCCATCATTTCCTTAAGTACTGTATCCTGCCATCACTACTGGAAATAGATTTGTTATCACAAATTATATTTGATAAATGCTGTTGTAGGGTCGAGGTCCAAAGAAGCATTTGAAACGAATCAATGCACCGAAGCATTGGATGCTGGACAAGCTTGGAGGGGTCTTTGTAAGTAGCATTCTTTGTTATCACACTGGCTGAATCTACTCTGCAGAAAGCATAAAGCAATGGTCTGGTGTATATCTAGCCATTTGTCTGTCCCATGACTGAAAAAATCCACACACAGGAAAAACTGGTTTACAGTCTGCTAGTATAGGTATTATGGTAGGGTAAACCTGGCCCTATCCTCTTGGAAAACCTGTGCATAGGTAAGTGCAGGCTATAAGAGACATGGCTTTAGTGATATACATTTTCCCTTCTGTCTGAGCACTGATACGCTTGTTTTAATGATTACGTTGTTTTTGGTCATAAATACTTTCATTTTGACTGAATAAGATGGAGATTATAATGACAGTGAACGATGTGTGAAACTTGGACAGGCACCTCGTCCAAGCTGTGGTCCACACAAGCTTCGTGAGTGCCTGCCTCTTGCTGTGTTCCTGCGCAACCGTCTGAAGTATGCTCTGACGTACGATGAAGTCAAAAAGATCGTCAACCAGAGATTGGTGAAAGTGGATGGCAAAGTACGCACTGACAAGACATATCCAGCTGGCTTCATGGGTCTGCATTTTTCACTCTGCTGCTTACTGAGCTTCATTATAACCAGTATTTTGGTAGCATATAGCCTGGAAACAAAACCAATCCACCTGCAGTAGGCATGGCTTATCTCCTTTGTTAGTTAGGCCTTGTATGAAGCACTCATGTCTGTGATTCATGGCCAAGGTGACACAGACCTATGGTTAGGGCTGTAAATTTTTCGCAGCCATCACATGATTTGCAGAATTCACACATTTGTCTTAACTAGGGATGTTAACGAGACTCGAGTCTCAATCTTTTTTCTCGATCCCGAAAGGAATTTCTCGACTTCCGAGAATTGAGACGAGCGACCGTGCGACAATAGGCCTATTGTGAGCGGGATAATTGTCACCTGTTGCTCCGCGCTTGCCATCAGTCAATTGCTCGTTTGCTTCACCGCGGCTGTGGCCCACATACCAGACGCACGGATGCCGCGAAACAAAAGACAGTGGCATATCTAAGTGGTAGGAGACAGCAGCACTGATAACCCTAGTTACTCCACTGCATCGGCCCGGCAGTGCAAATGCGGTCGCTTCAGTCTGCCTCTATAGAAGCAGACTGAAGCGGCCGCGTGGGGAACAAAAAGAGCACTGAGATGTCAGCCGATCGTCTGGCCGCGTCCGATGGCGGGCCTCGGGTCTCCCGTACCCGGCGTCCGGGAGCCGGTCGGTGATCGCATCCCCCCATCGCGCTGCAGATCCACGTTTTGACAGGTGCGCCGTGGCACCGGAGACCTGGCCGCTGCACGCAGTTTCACATGTCCATCCTCCCGCGACGTCGACTGATTCTCTAGCGGCATCCGACGGCGGCGGGCATGGGTTCCCCGGTCCGCCGTCTGGGGGCCGATCGGCCATTGCATTTCCCCGGTCGCGCCCCCTGTAGCCCCCTCCCACGGCCGTTTTGTGACGTTTCGTGCGCACCACTGCCCGCTATGTCGATCGATCGATGGGGTCTCCACATCGGCCAGGAACGGCGTCTGGGACCAGCCGGTGATCGTCCCCCCTCACACCCGCGCCGGCGATCCAACTCAGATCACGCCAATAAAAGGTACGTATTCTGGCAAAATCGAGAGTCTGGATCAAGACCCGGGAATGTGATTTCCCGAATTAACATCCCTAGTCTTAACCACAGCGAATTCTTGCGTTTTGCTGCGAAACGTTGTGAATTTGACCACTTTTATCTATTAACGGCTAAATATCAGTATAAAACTATAAAAGGTAGCATGAAAATCATGAAACCAACTACTCATTCAGGCTTGCCGCAATGACTCGGTTCCCCCAAACACTTCTCTGTTTTAATGTGCCCGTTAGCAGACTTCCTAGACAACGGTCGTCGCACATTAAGACAGAAAACCTGCCAATGTACAGTCTTCTGTACCAGAACTCACAAAATTTATACACTTCCATTTACCTTGTTAGCTCATGGATAACAATCATACTCATCGCTGGAACAGCAGATTTTAATTAATTTGAAAACTGTATCAGTATTGCCAGTGAGTAAGTAACGTCATTTCAGTCACTGCTGTGCTGACTAAATTTACATTACTTACTCACTGAGGATTTTGATTTGTCTGCAGTTAATGTATCTTCTCTGACAAAAATAAAAAAATTGTTTTTGGCCAGTTTGTTATTTGTAACAGTAAGAATGATTCTGTCGTCAAAATAATGCACATGATTTTCATACGGTCACTGATAATCACATTAAAATGAAAAGTGTTTTAGTTTTAGGCCACACCTGAAAGACGGATTTGGGTCTTTTGTATAGTGTTACAATTATGACTACTAATTTGACATTTTTTTCTGTGATTCGGCCGTGGATTTTTGCATCTTTGGCCCTGAAAAATTCACAGCGTACCTATGGTTACCTTCCTAGCCATAGGGCATCACTACCATGTGAGTGTATCGATTTTTGTGACAGAAGCACATGTATCTGAACAACTTGTGTAAGCTTGACGCTTAAAGTGTTGTGACTGGGAGTCAAACATGCAACCTGTGAGTCACTAGCTCCTTGCTATAAGTACTGTAATCCTGTAGTTCTTAATTGGGCGGCTGGCTAAACAGGTTGACCTTATGTTGTCTATAAAGCACTTGTGCGGTGTCGTGTGATAATGTTTAATTTCTTGCTGTAGATGTGATCACAATCGACCGCACTGGTGAGAACTTTAGGCTGATCTATGATGTGAAAGGACGCTTTGCAGTGCACCGTATTACTCCTGAGGAGGCAAAGGTTCGTTATTTTGCCACCTTTGCAGTACACATCACTGGTATGTGACATGTTGCTAATTTCATGGCATAAAATGGCGGAAAACAAGCAGTGTACATAATTATTTATTAATGGACAGGTCTTACCTTGCTTTCATTTATGAATTTTCATTTGTACATATGTCACATTCAGTTTGTTTCAGTGCTTAGACACCGTTAATTGGTTGACAAGAAGGTCATTCATCCCGCAAAAGCCCTGTGCCACAGTGTTCACTTCTGCAAGAAGTGGAGGAAGAAAACTGAAGAGACCCAAGTGAGTAACCCAGATACCTAGAAAATGGCCTTAAACTGGAAAAGTAATGGTGTGGTGTACTGGTCGTATTTGTAACTGGTTTAATGGGTAGTCCTGGAAAAGGGGCCGTTAAACGGGTGTAGTGTAGTACACACACACACACACCCGTTTAACGGCCCTTTTTCCAGGACTACCCGGGTGGGCCGGTACCAGAAAGGCAAAACCAATCTGGATTTCACTGAAGCAAGAGACAGTGAGTGGCAGTGGCATCAGCTGGGCCATATGCAAGTCTGCACCTCATTCCAGACAGATAACCATGCCAGCACCTCACCACTCAGTTTTTTACAGGCCGGATGCCCTTCCTGCCGCCCAACCAACAGCATCAAAGCACTGAAGGTGTAGTGTAGTAGTAGTTCAGTAATGGTGGTAGTTGTCTAGAGATGCATGCAGCTGGATTCGTGATGCTGTGACTGTGTTGTGTTCAGTACAAACTGTGCAAAGTGAAGAAAGTGCTGGTCGGACTGAAAGGCGTGCCAAGTATCGTCACTAGTGATGGTCGCACAATCCGTTATCCAGATCCACTGATCAAAGTCAACGACACTGTCCGAATCAACATTGCAACCGGCAAAATTGAAGAATTCGTGAAGTTTGACTCTGGTATCATCAGCGCTTACTAAGATTTTCTTTGACTTTACACAGTTGCTGAACAGCAGTAACATTTAGTCAACTTATTCCCCCCACTATTAATGAACAAGAAGAGGAAAAAACGAATGGGGACCTTGTAACCCAGGGTCACTTGGAATAAAATAGTTGTTATGCATTGGGAACTTGACGTGCTTTCTTGAAACTGTATCGTACAGAATTATTTGTTAATGGACAGGTCTTACCTTGGTTTTCATTATGAATTTTCATTTGTACAGTATATGCATCACACAGCAATGTAGTAATGTCAAATTCTGGTTAGCTAAACACCTTAATTCTGCTCTTCTATTTTTACCAAAAGTGTTACACTGAATAAACACTTTGAGTGTATTGCTGCTGGCATCAGTCGGTGTAAGTTTGTTTCAGCGCTTAGACACTGGTTGACAGTGCTGTCGTGTTGTCAGTTTAGTTTCCATCTGTCCCGTCTCATGATCGATCTGCTACTGGCCAACAAGAAGTAACATGCCCCGATGTGGCATTGTAAGTTTCGGTGCTTTGTTTGAGGGCTGATACACTTGTATGATTGGGTCGTCACTTGGACTCTGTGTTGATTGTGTGTATGCCAGGTAACGTGTGCATGGTGACTGGCGGTCACAACTTGGGTCGTGTTGGTCTCGTGACACACCGTGAACGTCATCATGGAGGATTCGACATTGTCCACATTAAGGACAGCCTTGGGCACCAGTTTGCTACACGGTCAGTTGCCGTTGCCACCGCTTTCACTGTTGACTAGTTCTAGCCACATTACATAACATAAGCAGCTCCTTGTATACTGTAAAAACCTTAATGCTCATGTGCCCGTTATTTCACAAATTCTGTGGGCCTAACAAAACTGTGAAATTAGTGGTCATGAATACTGATATCGTGCTAACACTAATTGGCGTCGGTGTTGAAAACTTGCGATTGGCGCATCACTAAATGACTGGTTCACGTGGGTGAAAGGTGCTAGTGATGCATGTCTGAAAAGTATACTAGTTATTTTTGCTTAGAAAGACTTGCTTTGTGTGCTTTGATGTTTACTGATGATTTCAGTTTCACCTGACTGTTTGAATTGTGCAGGTTGGATTCGCCAAAATAAGAGATACCCAAGTGAATTTGAGTGTATTCACGAACTTTTAGGGCAGCCAAATTAAAGGGTTTTACAGTAGTTTGTACTGTTGTTTTCTGCTTCTTGTTGAGAGTAAGATTTGCTGACTGTTCTTGTCTAAATCTTGACTGCAGTCCCGTCTAGACCTAAACTCACTGTAGAACACTAATAGGAAGTCATACCTTGCCACTCGATCAGTAGCATCGATGTTCTTCTCCAATGACTGGAAATGCCCGAAATCTCGTTTTTGGTACCTTCAACAGTCACTGTCACCCACACTCAGGTGTTGTTTACATCATACATATATTACTTGATGTCCCCAACAGTGGTCCTGTAACTTTGCCAAATTTCCTAATTTAAAACATGTCTTTCACCACAAGACTCAGTAGACTCAGAAGCAAAATTGTATTGAAATCGTGTTGACAGATGCCATCACACAAAGCCTGGCTTAGGCTGGCTCCATAATAACTTATTAAATTCTGATAGCTTTTTGACTCAGTGAGTAGCTAATGGTCCATTATTTGGCCCACTCTGTGCTGTACAAAAACAGCTGAAGTGATCGATGTTGTTTGGATCCCAAGGAACGTTGCTTGCATGCATCCAGATCTCCCTGTGTAAGGGGCACTTTAACAGGGGGGACATATTCCTGGCAGCCCTTGCACAATGGAGTTGTCCAGTCTTGGTGCTTGCCACTGTCCAAATTCGACACAGCCGCAGTGTCTCCCAGCGGCAGTACAGCCTGTTGCCAAATTATCATAACCAAGAATCAAGTGATTTGAATAATTTTTGGTACTCAGAATCCTGAAGAAATTTCACATAGGTCTGATATTTAACCTGTCCACCAGACCTAAAAAATGTTACCTGTGTACCTTGTGAAAGTCATATCAAATTTCATTGCTTCCTTCAATAAATGGATGCACCTGAAATGACCAATTGTTATACCACATGACAACTGAAATATCAGACAAGTGACATTGCAGAAATTGTTAAAAGCGTGCACCAGAAATTATAAGAACAGACTGATTTTGATTGAAATATTGGTGGGCGTTTACATTGAGACACGGTGTACATGCTGTTTGTGTTGTGTTGTGAACACAGGTTGAACAACGTGTTCATCATTGGCAAAGGCAACAAGCCGTGGGTGTCACTGCCACGTGGCAAGGGCGTCAGGCTGAGTATTGCTGAGGAAAGAGATCGGCGCATTCAAGCCAAGGCTCAGTAGACAACAAACGACTACTGACTGGGGCAGAACACTTAGCATTGTTACAGACTTGTGTGGCTTTAGGTCTGGTGCAATAAAATGCCACATTTTCATCGGTGTTGTTGACATTGATAAAATTTGTAATCCTGTCATAAAAATATTAAAAAGATATTATACTTATGACAGATTTCTGACTTACAAAGAAGTTCAGCTCCGAGTTGCTTCATGGTCTTATGCACCTGTGACTAACATACCAGTGTCATGTCGTGATGCATTGTGACTGTGACCTCCTTGTTAACAGTCACAGTAACACTTCCATGAAACGTGTTTGTCACCATAAGAACACTTTAGTCGAGTAACAACAGCACTATACATTAAAACAGGAAAAGTACCAGTAACAGATGTGTACGATACTATCTATATAGTAACAAAATAGGCTCTACTAACTATAAAGGCCACTTCATTTCAAATGATAGCACTTACACAGAATTTAACCAGTTCAGAATATAAAAATAACCAGCAAATAAAAAGCTTGCATCAACGGCATGAAGCATTAATACACTGTGTTTCAAGACCAAGTGATGACATTTTTATTTTTTTAATAACTACAGTCAAAAATAGATTTTAATAATTTTTGGTATAAGAATCCTGAAAAAATGACATAAGCGGGTATGACTGTCCACCATACTGTAAAGCGTAGCCACTGTACCTTGAGAAACTTGTAAAGGTAACTGTTCCATGTAAAAAAGGTAAAGTTTTCCCATACTCGTTACTGAGCATTGGGCCTGGATCACGCCATAGACCTAGCAGTAGGCTGCCGTTACTTTCTGCCAAGCCGGTGGTTACCTCCGTAGCGTTCACCAGATGGCGCTACCTGTAAACTGCAGCACACATCTGATTCCAGCTTACTACTCATTTATCGACCCAGAAAGGCTGAGTTGGCCTAGTTGGCTGACCTGTAGCGGATGGTTTACCCACATTAGTTGTCACCTATCAGCTGCAGGTCGAGCGCAGGACAGGGAAAGTTCGCCCGTCAGAGACCGACGCTCTACCACTGTGCTATGCCACCAACCTGTTGCATGTACTACAACCATTTAACGGCCTCTTTTCCAGGACAACCTGGGTAAGCCGGTACCAGAAAGGTAAAAGTACCCCACCACTCTATTTTTCCTGTTTTTACAGGCCGGATGCCCTTCCCAACCAACAGCGTCAAAGCACTGAAGGCACCTGTTGCATGTAACCGAAGTGAATAATAATAAGTTTTGGTACACGGAATCCTGAGTAAATTTTGCAACACAAACTGGTACAAACGTCAAATCAAGAATGTTTATGAGCTTTGTTAACACATTCTGAAAGTGTGTGATTCAGCTGATCGGCATATCATTAATACTGCAGTCTGCAATGAAGTGGCGGTGCAACTGTCTTTACACCTGCGTCATAGCGGAGGGGGCATTTTCAACATGACTTTAATAACATGGCAAAGTTTGTTGCATGCAACCGAAGTTCGAGTTATTCAACATATAAAGATGTCATCACTTTTTGAAACAAAGTGTTCAGTATATATCAAAGGAACACCAACGGTGGTCATGCAATGTTTTTGATGCCTTCTGTCTGACTTAAAATAATTTGTTGTATTTTTTCCATATTGACAATACATAATGCTTGTATTTATGGCCATAAAATTTAACTCTTGTTTAAAGCCAGCCATATCCCTTCACCTGTAGCATCCTTCTCTTGGGATGCTGTAGATCAAGAAAGGATGAGGCCAGTGGATGATTTTTATCTCATTTTCTTGAACCTGGCAGTATCACCTCTGCCAGTAGTGGTCGGGTTTCACATTCCTTTAAGTGCTTTACACTTCGTGTGATGAAGGGTGGCTATAGAACAGACTACGTTTAAAAACACAGGTTCTGTTTTTTGGGAGTGACATGGCCAGACCGATTTCTACGTGAAACTAGTAGAAAATAGATTTCTATAAGAATAGTCACGATAAAAACAAAAGTACACAGGCACTGAAACGCACTGATAATGCTCAAAGCATAAAGTATATACAATGGAGGATTGCATTGTTTAACGTATAATGTCTGAAGCTTGAAGCAAATGATGTATGCACTTATTCACTGGAACACATGACGTGCAGCTGTAATATTCTACATAAAGTTATGAGACAATATAAAATATTTGTTCAGCATATTTGGTTGCCAGCGCAGTCGACTTCGTATCAAAAAGAAAAATCAGTGAAAAATTAAAAGCATTTGGCACAGATATCTGGAGGCAGGTTAGGTTAAAGTCAACATGCAGTTAGTAAGTCACGTCAGCTGGCAGCAACGTCAAATGGAAGTCTGTCGGATACTGCCTTGTCACTGCTCGGACTTGCGATAGAAGGACTTGAACAGCCAGTTGCTTCTTTCAACCTCAACAGCATTCCAAGCTGCAACATGAAATACTGGGTATATCAGCACGCTTTGTGTGTTATCACATGCGTAGATTACACCAAACTAAGTTACACTGTTGTTGTTGTTAAGTTACACAAAATGACTGCAGCTGTAAAACTAACAAGTCTGTGTTGAGCCTCAACACGATGCTACCCATGTTTGCTGCTGAATGCAGGCACCTGCAGAAGATATCGATCAATAGCTGATACGTGGCATGGCGCCCGCAGCTATCGATAGCTCATGCCCACAGGGCATAAGTGAACACAAACAATGCAAGAAGTTAAACAAACGTAACAAGTAAGTTTATGTGCATCTTGCAACCGAAAAATCTATCTACACTGTGAGTCAAAAAAAAGCAAGACACTAAACTTTTCCCACAACTTCCCCGAATGTTAACCGATTTTCACAAATTCTTTCACAGGCAGACTCAGTGGTAAATTAGCAACAAATTCACATTTTCATATCCCACCACACCTTAACTATGTCGCTACACTACCTTGTAAAATATCTATGTACAAAAATCGCCATGCTCAAGCAGTAATTGGAGCAAACTGCCATGTAAGACTTGAGTCACTCGCAAAACTTTTTAAACGTTTATGTAGTAAAATAATTATTATTTAATTCTGTAACAAAACGATGTTCACATCGGCCATATAAAAAATCTCATTATCGACTTTACACAACTGCTGTAACAAAGAAAGAGATGTTGCAGCAAAATGCAATAACGATTAGCAGTCGGTCAGTTACTGACGGCTTCAGTCTGTCAGTCATTAAATCAAAACTGGTCTACAGTAGTCAGATATTTGTTGATAGAAACTCACTGTAATCTGTCTGTTAACACAGCAACGATTCCCATCAGTTTCTGTCCGTTATACACAAGTTATTTTACATATCTGGCGAGTTCTGCATCTTTGAGGACAAACGTCTAAGGCGAATGGGGTGTATGACACGATCAACCGTTTTGCCTGTAACTTTGGCAAATGTTCACCGATTTCAAAAATTTTTTCACCAGGAAATTGAGTGATATATTGGTAATGAATTAACTCATTGTAACTTAAATGCTTGCCTATACTATGTATAGTAAAGTGATTTGTCGTTAATCGCAATACATTTCAGATTGCCACCAGTTTGCTGACATTCATATTTCACAAGGTAGTGTAGCGACATATTTAATGCATGCTGGGATATTTAAACAGGAGTTTGTTGCAAATTTACCATTGAGTCTGTCAGCGAAAGAATTTTGAAAATCAGTTAATATTTAGGGAAGTTATGGACAAGAGTTTATTGTCTTGTTTTCTTGACTCACAGTGTACATGCTTTTACAGCTGACTGAAAACCAGCCGTAAATTTTCTCAAGCTAGCCGTATACCAGAAACCGTAAGCTGTTTTTATGTTTGCTTAATTTCTTGCATTGTTAGCTTCGTTTATGTTCACTTATTTTTACATTGGCCGTTACATAGACCGTGCTGCACATACTATGTGAACAGCTGTCACTAAACAAATACTGAAGAAGACAACATTACAATCATACAAGTCGTACGCACCGACTCCACGGGGGAGATCGCCCCACAGTCAAAAACGTGTGGGGGCGATGCCATTATTTTCATCCCCACGGGAGTCAGTTGTACAAACAGACAGAATAGAAATTCAGCACCAATTTGTAATAAAATCTATGAAGTAAACACAAAAACGGACCAAGTAAAAACTGCTTAGTTTCAGCATCATACCTCGAGTTTAGGTGGAAATGGAAAGGAAAGAAATCGCCCAGATACTCATTTTCAAAAAGTCGGCACCTACGATATACATTATACACACACACACACACCCGTTTAACGGCCCTTTTTCCGGGACTACCCGGGTGAGCCCGTACCAGAAAGGTAAAACCAATCTGGATTTTACTGGAGCAAGAGACAGTGAGTGGCAATGGCATCAGCTGGGCCATATGCAAGTCTGCACCTCGCTC
>Ga0126334_10000246_pt1 | contig 16890 bp, 12 predicted proteins | sample InaspJWI49metaG_FD_94491 | JGI IMG/M metagenome (GOLD analysis project Ga0126334, IMG submission 94491) | Marine gutless worms symbiont microbial communities from Oahu, Hawaii - Inanidrilus sp. 2 OAHU.JWI-49 metaG | ecosystem: Host-associated > Annelida > Digestive system > Unclassified...
ATATCAAAGGGAGCATTGGGGTGAAAAGCCGGCTGTTTTTTACGGACTTTAATCAAATGAATATAAGCGGAAAATACTCTGGAACGAAACGAATTCGGGTTACCCAGAGCAGACACGATTTCTTCAGCCGCCAGTTTTTCCCGGTTTATCGTTCGGGCTCGGCCGGTTTGCCGCACCCCTTCATACCAGTTGCGGGAGCCCAGCAAGCTGTGAATATAGGTGGCGGGAACACCTGGCAGTGCATACTGAACGGCCTGAGAAGCTAAAAATTTCTCCGCCTGCTCCGATTCCTGGTCGGCTAAAATAGCATCGACATAGGTGATGTTCAATTCATAGGGACTGTCCGAACCATCGGAATTTTTTTTGTAGGATACCTGTCCACCGGCGGCCTCTACCGTGGCAATCAAATCGTTAATGTCTTCCGGCGGTAGAATCCCCTCCAGGGGCCGCACGCCGATACCGTCGTGTGAGGCGGTGAAGTTGAAAAACGTGGTCGTATCCGCATCCAGTAGCAATCCCTTGGCCCAATTGCTCAACACAGTGGCATCCTGCTTGATAAAAGAGTAGAACAGCAGCGGCGGCAGGCTGAAGTTGTAAACCATCTGGGCTTCATCCCGACCGTTTCCAAAATAGGAAATGTTTTCTTCGTGCGGCACATTGGTTTCGGTAATGATCATCACTTCCGGGGCTACTATGTCGAGTATTTTGCGAAATAGTTTGACCATGTCGTGGGTTTGCTTGAGATGGATACAGGTAGTGTCGAGCTCTTTCCACAGATAAGCGATGGCATCCAGTCGGAGCATGGTCGCCCCCTGTTTGACATACAGCAGGAGGACATCGATCATCTTCTCAAGCACATCCAGGCTTTTGAAATTAAAATCAATCTGATCGGCACTGAAGGTCGTCCACAGATGCACCGTTTGTCCGTCCTGCTTTCTATATTCCGTTAGCAGCGGAAGTGTCCTGGGCCGTGTGACCATCGAAAGATCGACCGCAGGATCAGCTTCAATGGCAAATGTTTCGAAACCCTCTTTGCCTGCCAGATAATTTTCAAACCATTTTCCCTGTGAAGAAAAATGATTGACCACGTAATCGAGCATTAGCTGGAAATCCTGGCCGATGGCATTCACATCTTCCCATGATCCAAGCTCCGGGTTGATTGAATGAAAGTCCATAACTGAAAAGCCGTCGTCGGATGAGTACGGAAAGAAGGGTAGAAAATGGATGGCCGAAATAGCTCCTTTTAAATAATGTTTGGCAAAATCGTAAAAGGATACAAGCGGCATTTCTCCCTGTTTGCAGAGAGAATCACCGTATGTGATCAAAACAACATCTTCCTGTGAAAAGTACCCCTGCTTTTGCCGCGCCCTGCGTGGAAAATTCTCGATCAGCGGTAAGATTTTTTCAAGTGCCCGGTTGCCCTTCTCCTCTCCATATATACTATGCAGTAAATGGCGAATATCTTCAACAGGGTCCATAGTGGTCTCCTTTGGAAAAAGGGGTTGTGCCCGTTGAGCCGGTTGAGCCTGTTAGCCGGTTTGGCCCGTTTGCCCGGCCTGTCCCGACCTGGCGGGATTGAGCCAGCTGAATACCGTTAGTTAAGAATTAGATGTGAAGTCCCGCTTCGCGGGGTTAGCCGGTTTGGTTGGTTGCATAAAACCGGTATCCGGAATCCGGAATCCGGCATCCTGATTCCATGTATCCAGTATCTTGTATCCTGCATCCTGTATCCTGCATCCTGTATCCTGCATCCTGTATCCTGCATCTATCATCCGGCATCAGGTATCTGGCATCCGGCAACAGAATCCTGTACCTTGAATCCCGAATCCTGGATCTTGCACCCAGTAAAACTATGAGCTATGAACTATCAACTATGCACCATCAAATCGCTACCTTACACCGCTCCGCGATGTAGTTTCGGAGTCTTCTCTGCAGCACCGAAAATGAAAAATTATTCCGGGCCACTTCATAATTGCGCTCCACCACCTGTCGGCACAACTCCTTGTCCGCAAGGATCTGCTTTGTTTCCTGGACGGCTTTGTCGGTTACGTAGCCATCAAGCTCGATGACGGAAAAGCCTCTAGGCCTGATATCTTTGGCATAAATCGAATAATTATTGACGACGATTGGTCTTCGGAAATAGACTGCCTCCAGAAAAGCGTTGCCGAAACCTTCAAATGTGGATGGATAGGTCACCAGGTCCGCATACGGATAGACATCGGACAGGGTGTAAATCTTTCTGCCGTCCTTTGTCAATCCTCTCTGCTCGTTGATAATATCGGATACGAATATGGTATCCACCTTCATAATCGCGGAGTATTCTTTGAGTCGCTGCTCATAATCATAGCCTTCATCGCCGGATGCATGGGAGATTACCAGCTTGGCTTTCATTGCCAGTCTGTGCACCAGTTCAATGGCATGCTCGATACCCTTGCGGGCTACCACCCGGGTCGGCTGCAAAATAAATAGCTCATCATCTTCGATTCCCAAAGCCTGTCGGACATCGGTTGTATATTCATCGGGCACCGGCGGCGGATTCTCAAAATCCATGATATTCGGAATCACTGTGGCAGAAATACCGGTGCGCAGACTTAGCTGCTCATCGGCAAATGAGTTGATAACGACATGATGCACGGATGGTAGGTTTGGTGGAAAGGCCATTCGCAGGTAATCCGAGATTGCATTGTGCATGAAACGGTCTCTTTCCCAGTAAAAGTCGTGGTGATGCGCAATGGTCGGGATGTTCGTTTCAGCAATCAATTCGGTGATCGCCAATCCGAGGGGGATATTGATCGGAATTGTCAGTGCGTTCTGGGGTATGAGCAGATCTATTTTGAATTTCTCGATAAAAGTATAAAGATGATCCTTCAGCTCAATTTTCAGACGTTGGATCTCACGGGTGACGTCACGCCCCCGGGCAACAGAGTCAAAACATTTGTGGTTAATCTCTGTAATTTCTGGGTTTCTAAAATGGGCTTTCTCCACCAGATAGGAACGCTCAGGATCTCGATCCAACTCCCCGGCAAAATAATAGCAGCTCAGGCCTTCATCCTCAAAAACATCGGCCCATTTGAATGTTTCCAGGGAAACACCGTCGGTCCCTGCGAGCCGGGTAGAAACAAAACCAACATTTTTTACTTCACCAAATTGTTTTGAAGTATCCACTGTCAACTCCTTCTGTCTGTAGGTCGGTTTGCCAGTTTGCCCGTTAGCCGGTTAAGCCCGTTTAGCACCGTCTGTCCCAAAGGCGGGATTGAGCCGGTTAGCCCGTTGGCCCGGCCTGTCCCGACCTGGCGGGATTGAGCCGATTTGACCGGTTGTACAAGATCGCTTATCCGACAACCAGTATCCGGCATCCGGCATCCTGGATCCTTTATAAAACATCCGGCATCCAAGATTCCAGAATCCTGTATCTTGAATCTTGCATCCTGGATCCTGAAGGACTATGAACTACTTCCACTAAGCGCCCGAAATCGCCGCCAACCGCTCGATCAAATCAACTACCCGGTTTGAATATCCCCATTCGTTGTCATACCATGAAAGGATGCGGATGTAACCATCACTTTCGGATTTGGTCGAAAGGGCATCGAATATGCTGGAGTGTGGGTTGCCGATAATGTCACTGGAAACCAGCGGGGCTTCACTGTATTCTATGATTTTGTGCATCGGTCCTGTAGCGGCTTCCCGCACAGCATCGTTGACGTTGCTGCGAGAAGCTTTTTCACGCAGCCGGCAGACGAGGTCGACGATGGACCCGTCCGGCACGGGTACCCGCATTGCCATGCCGTCCAGTTTGCCTTGCAGCTGGGGTAATACTTTACCGACGGCCCGCGCGGCTCCCGTAGTGGTGGGTATGATGTTTTCACCGGCCGCCCGGCTGCGGCGAAAATCCTTATGGGGAACATCGGCCAGCCGCTGATCGTTGGTATAGGCGTGGACTGTTGTTATGAATCCTTCTTCGATACCGAAGGACTGGTCGAGGATCTTGGCAATCGGTGCCAGGCAGTTGGTCGTACAGGAAGCATTGGATACGATACTGTGCTGTGTCTTAAGTTCATCATCATTTACGCCCATGACGATGGTGGCATCAATTTCGTCTTTGGCCGGCACCGTAAGGATCACTTTCTGTGCGCCCGCCTGCAGATGCTTTTCCAATGGTCCCCGGTTGCGGAATACACCGGTGGATTCGATGACAAATTGGATACCCAACTCGCCCCAGGGAATTTGCGCCGGGTCCCGATGGGCGGTCATAATAGTTTTTTTATCGTCAACATACAGAGCTTCCCCGTCCGAGTTTACCTCCCTTTTAAACACCCCCATAACCGTATCGAATTTGAGGAGGTAAGCGAGTTGCTCATTTTCAAACAGGTCATTAATGGCAACGACTTCCATGTCATTGCGCTCACTTAATATCCTGAATACGCTCCGACCGATCCGGCCGAAACCATTGATTCCGATTCGAATAGTCATTACGCTGCCTCCTTGTCCATATCATAAAATTTATAGATGAGATCGACGACACGATGCGCATATCCCCAGCCGTTGTCGTACCATACCAGAGTTTTGGAAACCCTGTCCTGCTGGACCATGGTTGCCTGGGCATCAAAGGTGCTAGAGAATGGATTGCGGATGATATCACTGGAGACAATCGGATCGTCCTCGTAGTTGAGAATGCACTGCCAGTGATCAGTTGCAGCGGCTGTTCGGATAACCTCGTTGATGGCCGTCACGGTTACCGGCTTTTCGTGCCAGCAGACCATGTCGACCACAGATCCGTTGGGAACCGGCACATTCATCGATTCTCCGGTAAGACGCCCTTCCAGTTCGGGAATCAACTCGGTAATAACCTGAGCGGCATTGGTTTCCTGGGGAATAATGTTTTCCGCTGCTGCTCGACCACGGCGCTTGTCTTCAGACGGAACATCGGCCAGACGCTGCTGATTGGTATACGCATGTACTGTGCTTAAGAAAGCCCGCTCAATGCCGAATGCGTCCTGCAAGATCTTGAGAATCGGTGCAGCGCAATGGGCAGTACAGGAACCGTTTGAAACAATGCGATGTTCCGCTTTCAAACGGTCATCGTTCACGCCCATGACAACTGTAATGTCCGGTGGTGATTTTTGTGGCACGCACAGAATCACGCGTTTGGCTCCCTGCTGAAGGTGGCGCTCCAGTTCTTCGCGGGTGCGTTGCCGCGCGGTGGCCTCGATAACGATATCCACACCCAGATCACCCCAGGAAACATCGCCCGGCTCTTCCTTCGACAGCATTGTAATCTGGCGGCCGGCGACATAGAGATGACCTTCCTTGATGCTGACTTCATCCGGAAATGGCCCCAGTATCGTGTCAAACCGCAAAAGGTATTCCAGAGCCTTGTGATCGGCGATATCGCTGATCGCCGCCAGACGGATGTCGTCGCTCCCGTAAAGAATCCGGAAAAGATTTCTTCCGATCCTCCCGAATCCCATTAATCCGATTCGTATCGCTGACATGATAGACCTCCTCTGCCTGAGTGGCAGCTAATGGTTTTGTTAGATGGTTATTATGCTGGCAGGCGTTTCTGTATAAATTCAAGCCTTCATATGTTCAGATGTGAATGATGGCCTTTACCGACATATTCAACGTAAATGATCTGGTTGCGCAAACCTATCGAATCTCAGTAGAGAATGCCACCAGTATCGGGAGCTTATGTACAGGAGAACAATGTTAAATATACAACCCAGTAGATAGTATAATCACTTTGCGCAGGGAAAAAACCGGTGGCCACAGGAATTAATCCCCATCTTGTTTTTGGCCGCTTGCTTGTAGGTAGGAGTGGATTCGAGTTGGACGGAGAAGCCGCTCCCACGATCTGAAAAATTATTAAAGCAACATCATTGGCAATAATCCCCAAAATTACGGGATCGTAAACCAATGAGTCGCAAAAAATTCTTGTTTTGACGGTGTTAATTCAACCGAATTAAATAATCTTTCTACCAGTCCGGCCAGCGCCATTTGGCGCGATCTTCTGCCGGGGTCTGTTGATCTAGCTCGTCCCGTTTCAGCAATCCACCCCAGTCGGTCCGGTCCCGCATTTCCTCTGTGGTCTTCGTGGAGACAAAATCCTTGCCGGCGCGGATCTGCCAACCACCACCCATGGCTTTGTACAGGGACACCAGATTCAAAACCACGTCACCGCTGGTTGCAGTCAGAACATCGGATTGATCCGCTAAAAACCGCTGGGTATCCAGCACACGCTGATAATCTACCAGACCTTCGCGGTACTGGAGCAATGACAAATCCACCGAACGTTGGGAGGCTGTGACGCCATCCTGCAGGAATTTTTCTTCTTCCTGTGTTCGCAGAAATCCAACAAGCGCATCTTCAACCTCCTGAAAAGCCCGGAGCACCGTGTTTTCGTAATTGACAACCAATTGCTGAAAGCGGGCATCCTCCACCCGCACACGGTTCTTGATGCGTCCATAGTTGAAGATGTCCCAGCTCAGGGCCGCACCGACTCCCCAGGTCAGGCTTTCCGATTGAAATATATCCCCCAGGCTGCTGCCACTTAAGCCACCGGCCGCTGTGGCGGCACCGGAGCTGGAAGCCAGTCCGATGGTGCCGAACAAACCAAAGTGCGGATACAGGTCTGCTTTGGCAACGCCTATCCGGGCACTTTGAGTGGCCACCTGCAGCTCGGCCAAACGAATGTCCGGGCGACGACGCAGCAATTCGGCCGGAATATCGATCACCACATCCTGGGATACGGTTGGAATATTACCCGGCGGGCCGAGAATTGCGTCGACTTCGCTCGGCAAAATTCCCAGCAAGATAGCCAGGGCGTTTTTGGCCTGCCTCAGTCCCGTTTGGAGTCGCGGAATCAACGATTGGGTAGTGCGCAGAAGCGATCGGGCCTGAACCACGTCCAGCTCACTCACATCCCCACCTGCAAAGCGGGCTTCGGCTATTTGCAGGGAACGCTCCTGTATTTTAACGTTTTGTGCGGCGATCACCAGCCGCTGCTCCAGCGTCCGGATGGTGACATAGGTCAGAGCGACATCCCCTGTCAGTGTGACGAGGATATCATCATAATCGGCGACCGAGGCTTCCAGGTTGGCTACTTCCGATTCAACCGCCCGCCGGAATTTACCCCAGACATCCAGCTCCCAGGCCGCATCAAATGCGAGATTCAAATTGCTGACAGCAGAAGTTGAGGCAAAAGAAGCAGGCGAGTTTTCACTGGGTTGACTTCGAGTAATATCACCAATTCCGGCTTGCTGCTGGGGATAGAGCCCTCCGACCGCAATTCCAAGGCGGGCTCTGGCTTCCAGAATTCGAATGCCGGCGATTTGAAGTGTCAGGTTCTGCTGGTAAGCCTTGTCGATGAGCGTATCCAGCACTGGATCGCTAAAAGCCATCCACCATTGGCTAACATCCACCTTATCGGTCTGAACCCGCGGATCACCGGTCTCGCTCCATTCTTTCTCGACCGCTGCCTCCGGTTTGACAAAATCCGGCCCCACCATGGCACAGCCACCAAACAGAAAAATCAGCCCCAGACCTGCCAGCAACAATAAGGTGCTGCTGTGCAATCGCCCGACCTTAGACCCTTTGTTGTCTAGTTTTTTAGATTTAAGACCTGTCTTCGCTCTGTAAGTGTCGTCCATAAGCGCCCCCAATAAGTTTTGTGGATTGTGTCCGTTGAGTCCGTTGAGCCGGCTGAACACCTCATTCTACAATCAGATGTGAAGTCCCGCTTTGCGGGGTTGAGCCCGTTGAGCCGGTTTGCCAGTTGGCCGGTTTGGTTGGTTGCACTAAACCGGAATCCGGCATCCAGTATCCAGTATCTTGCATCCTGCATCCTGAATCCTGCATACTGGATCCTGCATCCTGCATCTAGAAATACCATGAGCTATGAGCAATGCGCTATGCTCTCAGCGCTAAGCACTATGCGCTTCGCGTCTCCCCTTCGCGGATCCTAAAAAACACAGTATACAGGACCGGCACGAAAACCAATGTGAGTAGCGTAGTAAATCCGAGGCCGAACATGATGGTTACCGCCATGGAGACGAAGAATCCATCTTGCAGCAAGGGGATCATGCCCATGATGGTAGTCAGAGCCGCCATGCTTACCGGTCGCATACGGCTGACGCCCGAATCGATAACGGCATCAAATCGGTTTTTGCCCTGCCGGATTTCCAGATCGATCTGGTCGATCAAAACGATGGCATTTTTAATCAGCATGCCCGATAGGCTCATCAGTCCCAGCAACGCCATGAACCCGAATGGCTGGTTGAATATGAGCAACCCGGCCGTTACTCCAATGAGCGACAGTGGCACCGTCAACCAGATGATGGCCGGCTGTCGAAAGGCATTGAAAAGGAAAATGACAACCAGAATCATCATACCGAAGTAAATCGGAATCGAATTTGCCAGCTGGGCGATCGCATCCGCCGAATCCTCGCCTTCGCCGGACCAGGCAATAAAATATCCGGGCTTGTCTTTGATTGGAATGATATCGTCATACTTTATGGGTATGGTACTGGCCGTATACTTATCATTCGGACCGAATGTTTTACCCAGATACGTCTCGGTGTCAACCTCCAACGCTTTTTCGATGGCGGGTTTAACCCGCGCCATGACCTCAGATGGCAACCCTGTGCGGGCATCGGCATGCAGTTTGATCATCGATCGGCGATTGTATCTGGAAATCCGGACGTCTTCGTTTACGGTTTTCAACTTATCTATAACCTGCAGTACGGGTACTTTTTCATACGTGATCGGACTGATGAGCGGGATATCCAGCATGTCCTCCACCGTATTACGATCCTGGGCGGGCGCCCGGGCATAAATCGGGATCAGTTCAATACCTTCACGGTATATACCGGCCATGGTTCCGGAATAAGTAGCCTGCAGCGCCTGGGAGACCATTGTGCGATCGATGCCAATTCTGCGTGCCCGGTCTTCGGCCAGTACCGGACGCAGGGTTTTGACCTTATCGCCCCATTCGTCGCGAACGGCTTTTGAGTCCGGATCTGCCGCGAGAATCACTTTGGTTTTATCGGTCATGCGGCGTAGTTCCGCCGGATCGGGGCCGTTGATGCGCAGTTGAATTTTACCGCCGCTGCCGGGACCAAGGCTGAATTTCTTAACGTTGATGACAGCATCCGGAAACATGGTTTCCAGTTCAGATTGAGTCTTTTGCGCAATCGAATCGATGAGCTTCCAATCCTCCACGGAAACCAGAAGTATGCTGTAATGGTTTCCGATATCAATCGGCACACTGTAGGTCAGCAGAAAACGGGGATGCCCGGCGCCGATGGCGGATGCAGTTTCGGTGATACCGTCGATTTTAGCCAGGTAAGCTTCGATCTGCGCCACCTGTTTTTCGGTATTCTGGATATGAATGCCTTCTCGGAACTGAATTTCCACCATAAATTGAGGCCTGGTAGACGGCGGGAAAAACATGTTTTTAAGAAAACCAAATCCGAAAAGTGCCAGGGTGAACATGCCGGCAACAATCCCGATGGTGATCCAGCGATAACGGATGGCTTTCATCAGGCTGTTGCGGTAAAGCTGGTAAAATTTTCCCGCATAGGGATCCACATCCTTGTCAGCGGATTTGCCCGATGATCTGGTTTTCAGGAAGGTCTTGGTCAGAAGCGGTGTCGACGTTACTGCCGTCAGCCAGCTCAGGGACAGGGAAATTAAGATGACGTAATACAGCGACCGGCAGTACTCCCCGGTGTTATTGGTCATCCCTCCAATAGATGCAAAAGCCAGCACGGCCACCACCGTTGCGCCCAGCAGGGGTATCGAATTCTGCCCCACCACCTCTTTGGCCGCTTGGGTGCCATCCATGCCCTGCTCTATCCTGACCTTCATACCGTCCACCACCACGATGGCATTATCCACCAGCATCCCCAGGGCGATAATCAGAGCGCCCAGAGAAATCCGCTCCAGGGTTATACTGTAATAATCCATCACCACGAAGGTGGCCGCAATCGTCAGGGAAAGAATAAATCCGATGATCAGTCCGCTGCGCAGCCCCATGAAAAACAGCAAGACAATGATCACAATGGCCACCGCTTCGATCAAGTTGATCACAAAACCGTTAACCGCTTTGACGACACTTTCCGCCTGATTGGAAATAACTTCCATATTCATCCCCAGAGGGATCTGGGGCATCAATTCACGGACGCGCTTTTCGACCGCCTGACCCATAGTGACCACGTTGCCGCCCAGGATAGTGGAAATGGCAATCCCGATGGCCGGCTGGCCATTTATCTTGAGGATTTGATTCGGCGGATCGACATAAGCTCTGCGGATGGTGGCCACGTCCTTGAGGTAAATCAATTTGCCGCCCTTGCTGCTGATAAGCAGGTCACCGAAATCTTTTTCAGATTTATAGACCCCGCTGGGATAAATGGGGAGATATTCACTGCCGATTTTAATGCGACCAGCGTCGGCCGGAATATTCTTGGCGCGCAGTGCTTGAAAAATCTCCGCCGGAGTGATGGCCAGGGCCGCAATTTTCGTTTTGGACAATTCTACATAAATGGCTTCCGGTTGCACACCGAAGAAAACCACCTTTTTGACATCGGTAACGGTGGTCAATTCGCGTTTGAGCAGCTCGGCCACTTTCTTCAACTCGGCAAAGGTGAACCCCTCACCGCTCAAGGCAAAATAGACACCGTAAACATCCCCGAAGTCGTCATTCACAACGGAAGGTCCGGCACCGGGGGGCAGCTCCTTTTGATAATCATTGACCTTGCGCCGGAGTTCATCCCAGACCTGGGGCAGAGCGTTTTTGTCATACTTGTCTTTGATAACGACCTTGACCGTTGAATTTCCTCGCGCAGAATAGGATTCGACCCGCTTGAGCTGTCCCAGCTCCTGAACCGCTTTTTCAATTTTCTCGGTAACCTCCTTTTCCACGTCCTGTGCGGAAGCACCTGGATAAGGCGTCAGTACCACCGCTTCTTTGATCGCAAATTCGGGGTCTTCCAGACGCGGCAGATTTTGATAGGAGAAGTAGCCCAATATCAAGAATAGAATTGTCAACGTCCAGGTGATAACACTTTTTTTAATAGAGAGTTCCGCTATATTCATAGATTCCAATTCCTCGACAGAAATGCTTACATAATGCTGATGCTCAATACTCAAAGTTCAGAGCAGGCAGCGCACAATACGATTGACAAGGTTCTTTGAACTGCCGTTTCCGCTTTTTCTATTGCTTATCCCAAAGCCTTACCCGCATGCCTTCCTGCAATTTTAGCATCCCGGCAACGATGATTTTTTCTCCCCCCTGCAACCCCTCCAGAATGTCGATATTCTCAGAACCGGTCAGGGTACCGACCTTGACGTCTTTTTTGTGAACCGTCATATCTTTGCTGTCAACAACCCACACGTAATTGTTGCCCTCGGGACTCGCGACTACCGCAATGGCGGGGATGAGCACCGAACCCTTTTGCAATTCTTCCTCCGGCGTCGAAAAGGATACAGTGGCGGTCATCCCCGGAAAAACATTGATGCCATCCGGTTGCGGCATCACCAGAACGACCTGGTAGGTCTGGGTAGCGGGATCTGCATCGGTTGAGGCTTCCTTGAGACTCAGGTTAAACTGTTTATCCGGCGCGGTGGGAAATATCGCCTTGGCTATATCCGTTTGTGCACCTCTGTCTCTAGCCATGGCCATGACATTTTCGGGTACATCCACCAGAAGTTCGACGCTGGTAATATCCTGGATGCTGACGATAGGCTGTTTTGGTTTAACCTCCTGGAAGTTATCCACAAACCTTCTGGCAATAACACCGTTAAACGGCGCCCGCAGATAGGTGTACCTCAATTTGTTTTCAGCATCTTCCACCGCGGCTTGCAGCGATTTGAGCCGCCCTTGGGCTTGGGCCACCGCTTCACGTTTGCGATCAACGGATGCCCCACTCACGGCCCCCGGGTCTTTTTCCCGAATTCGAAGCACCCGGTCGTACTCGGCCTTGGCCAGTTTCAGGGACGCTTCAGCCTCTTTCAGTCGTCCCTGGGCGTTTTGCAGATTGACCTGGAAATCTTTTGGATCGATACGGGCTAAAAGATCACCATTGCGAACCTCTTGCCCTTCCCGGCCCGCAATGGGGAGTTCGATTAGCCGCCCGCCGACCAGTTGGAATGCCAGGTCCACCCGCTGGGTGGCTCTCACCTTGCCCGGAAGCTGGAGACCCAAAATATCGCCGCCGGCTTTGACGGTGAAGGTTTTTACCGGCCGGATCACCTCCGGAGGCGGTTCTTCTTCTTTTTTACCGCAGGAAATTAAAAGAAACGAAGCAACAACCACCAGAACCACCGGTACCACTAATTGACAGTGCAGTATTTGGGCATACTCGCCTCTCCTGCTTCTCTTCATATTGTAACCTCACAGTTTTACGATTTAATGAAAATCTTAAAAATATAGGACCAGGCTTTCGATCTTAGGATGAACAATTATCGCTTGTTAGAACATCCGGCCTAGAATTTCAATATGAAACCCACCTTAGAAAATAAACAGCTATTCATCTCCGGCAACATATCTGTTTCATTGATTTAGCACATTGCATAAAATAACCTAAAAATGTGGGCTAATCTTCCTGTGGTTGAATATCACAGGCCATCGTGCTGCATATGTGCTCCGCAAATCCGGAACCAGCCTCAGCATAGAAATTAAACGCGGCATGAACACCGACACTTTTTAATTCTTCCAGTTCATCCTCAAACTCGGCGATAGCGGCAATGATACCGACGTATTTGCTTTCAGCCAGCCTCTCTGCTGCATATAGGTTGGCGGCGTGCGATTTCATGGAGAGCAGAACCATGCCGCCCACCGTCTTGCTAGCGCCCATCTTGACTCTCTCCCAGAAATCCGGATCGGTGGCGTCGTCTTGAATGACATTGCGTCCGGCATCTGTGTGCCGCCTGACAACCTCCGGATCATAATCTAGTCCCAAGACCTTTTCGCCGAAACGCTTGCGCATATATTCATAAGCGCCGGTGCCGATGCGCCCCATACCAAAGATGAACACTTGCGCATCACCCGGGTCAACCGGCTGGTCATCGGGCAGTCGCTCTCTGGTTTCAAAGGATTTCATTCGCTTATCAATACGGGCACAAATCGTGTGGGCAAAAGCATTGAGCGGAGAGGCTAAAATAAACGATATGGACAGGGCGATAGCGATGATAATCAGCCATTCACTTCCCAGCCAGCCGCTGCGAACGCCTACATAACTGACCACCAATCCAAACTCACTGTAATTAGCCAGGCTCAGCGAGGTCAGAAAGGATGTACGTGCCCGCAACCTGAAGCGGGTTAGGAGCAGGAAGAAGAGCAAGACTTTAAATACAACGATGAAGGTCAGCAGCACTGCAATGCCGAAAGTTTCCAGGTTAGGTATCCCGAACAGACCGATCGTCAGAAAAAAGGCTACCAGAAACAGATCTTTAAAACTGAGAAGGACATCGGCCAACTCTTTGGCCTTCGGGTGCGTAGAAACCAGAATCCCGATAACTAGGGCACCGAGGTCCGGTTTTAATCCAACCCACTCGAACCCTCCTGCTCCAAGTCCCAGGGCCAGAAGAAAAGCGCTCAGAAGCAGAAGCTCCCGATGACCGCAGCGATCCAGAATCGCGGTTATAATCGGCCGGATCCCAAAAAGAACAACCGGCACTGCCAGAGCCCAGACAGATGGTATCTTGCCGGTCGAAAATGTTAGAAAGACAACCGCATAAATGTCCTGCATGATAAGGATGCTGATCGACGTACGACCATGCATAGAAGCCATCTCCCCGCGCTCTTCCAGCACTTTTACTGCAAATACGGTGCTGGAGAAACTCAGCGCAAAGGCAACCAGAATAGTCAGCTTGATGTCAAGATCACCGAAAACCGAGAAACCGATCAAGCTCATCAGGTGGATGCCGCTGCCGAAAACGATGACTGTAATCAACATGTGCAGTGAAGCGCCAGCCCAGATTTCCGCTCTTAACAGGGTTCGAATCCTCAGCTTTAAACCGATGCTGAAAAGCAGGAGCATCACCCCGAGATCGGCAATCTCGTCAATTGTCTCGCTGCCCTCGACACCCATCGCCTTGAGTACAAAACCGGCAATTAGATAACCAACCAAGGGCGGCAGACCGACCCGCGTGGCGGCAAAGCCCAGAATAAATGCAACAAGAATCCAGAGTGGATCCACAATCGACCTCCGATGGATATGGTTGGCAGGTTAAATACATGCATTCATAAATATGTTGACACAAAAATATCAACAGAAAATTTTGACTAAAGCTCGCCCTGGTGCGATTTGTTTATTTATATTGGCATGGCCTATCTATTATTCCAGACCTAACCTTGTATTACACAGTACCAGTAATCTGTCTGGGCTAGGGCTGTGGAATTCTTTCGATTTGATAAAAAAGATGAAGCGACGGATCAGCCGGCAACAATACGCAGTTGAATGCTGATGAGATCGAATACCACATGCATACCCAGATGTTCGAAAAAGCGGCTGGATCCGTAGATGATATTCCAGCGCGTGCGATCGATGTCAAAATGGGCTTCGGCAGCGATGGCGCCGTCGGCCAGGGTGCTGAAAGTGGCGGGGAAGCCTATTTCCTGCCGGACACCCCGTATCTTGAGGTCACCTTTTATTTCAAAATTGGGCACGGTGACCGGCTGTCCGGATACAGGCGTGGCCGAAGTGATGGTAAAAGATGCCCGGGGAAATAATTTAGTGAAAAAGAAATCATCAGATTCCAGGTGATCGATTAAAACCGGATACAGCTCATCGCCCTCGAGATCGAGGTTTTTAATTGAAGTCATGTCAATCTCGAAAGTGCCGCTAATGCCCGCATCCCCTATTGTCACCTGTCCGCTCGACAGCCGGAGGGAACCGTAATGTTTACCATTTGGGTTGCGGCCGGTCCATTCGATCACACTTGCCTGTGTATCAACTATATAGGTTCCCTCTACCAATTGCAGTGACGTGGCCGGATCGGTTGCCTCATGTGGGTCCGTTCCCTCCAGCGGATAGCCGGCGGCCTTCCACCCGGCCAGTCCTCTGGATAACACATACACGTTATCATATCCAAGTCTCATCAGCTTTTTAGCCGCGACTGCCGCATCCTGAGATCTTTCACTGGAACCGTAGAGCACGACTTGGTGATGCTTGTCGTTAATAATCTCTACTACCTGTTGCGCAAAGGAGACTTCGTACACGCATGCGTTGGCGGAGGAGGGAATGTGCCTCTTGGCGTGTTCTTCCCCGGGTAAGGTGTTAATAATGGTTATCGCTCGGCCTTGTACGATCCATTTTTCCAGGTCATCGGGCCCAATCTTCTTCGAGTCGGATTGCGCTTCCATATTTTGCTTCCTCCAAATCCAATGTTGTGTTCATTTTCCAGCGGTATGGTTAGCTACTGCCCGACCATTAAGACCAGGGTGAAGACCAGAACGATTTGGGAGAGCCACTTTGACCGGTTCCGCCCGAGGTGCCCGAGTAGCTGAAAGCTATTGAATGAGCGTCCGGTGGCAGCTGCAGTTCGTTTTTAAAAGGTATTTCTTTAATTTCCTGGCGCCCACCTGAAACCACCAACCCCTGGACGCGAAGCACCGTTCCCGCCGAGTCGATTAAAACGATGCTGCAGCGAAAATTAGCCAATTTTTTTTCTTTTTTGAAAAGGATGGTACCCATAATCTGCAAATCGTCTTGCTTGCGTACATACTCATATTTTATATCGAGGTGTCTGCCCTGCCAATCGCGGGGAAACGGACCCCCTTCCTTCAAATCAAGTCTTCTTTCCTCGGCTACAAATTTTCCCTCTGCGGTAAACATCTGACGTGAACAAGCGACTGCCAGCAGCAGGAATATGACGAACACGAAGTTGAATTTTAATTTTGACTTAGAATTCATTGAATGCCCTCCTTTGCATGTCTGGACCGGTTAATAATATTACCTCAATTGAATGGATCTCCCCACCCCAGGCTACAGGATATTGTCAAGTCAAATATAACCTCAACTTATCATCCATTTTCATGCAAGATTCAGGTTGTTACTGCCCGGCCTTTAAGACCAAGGAGAAGACCAGAACGAGCTCGGACCGCCGCTCTGACCGCCTCCGCCCGAAGTGCCCGAGTAGCTGAAGGCCATTGACTGAGAGCCAGGCGGCAGCTGAAATTCCAGTTTGAAAGGTATTTTTTCAATTTTCTGGCGCCCACCGGCAACCACCATCCCTTGCACATGAAGTACCTTTCCGGTGGAGTCTAATAAAACGACGCTACATCGAAAACCCTGTAGTCTTCTTTCCCTTTTGAAATTTATGTCACCCATAATCTGGAAATCGTCCTGCTTGCGTATATACTCATATTTTATGGCGAGATGCCTTCCCTGCCAGTCGCGCGGAAACGGACCACCCTCCTTTAAATCAAGTCGTCTTTCTTCGGCTACAAATTTTCCTTCTGCAGTAAATGTCTGCTTTGAACAAGCCGAAACCAGTATCACAAAGATCAAAAGCAATGTTCCGAAAAATATTATTGTTCCCGGTTTCATTGAATGCCCTCCTTTGAGTATCTTGACAGTGTCTCAACAGTTGTTAGTCTTGCAGAAGTAATGTAAATATCAGCACAGTAATTTCAACCCGCAACGAAACAAATCGGCCCCGGAGTAAATACATTATGGATGCAAGAATTCGATATAAACCGCTCAGAGACAAGGTTGCAGATGCAACCGCGGCGGCCGCCCACATAGTTGATGGCAGCAATTTATTCATCTCCGGATTCACCGCCGGGTACCCCAAGTTGATTCCCCAGGAACTTGTCCGCCGGGCCCACAGCGGCGAACGCTTTCAAATCAACCTTTTTGCCGGCGCCTCTACCGCAGATTCAGTCGACGG
>Ga0126334_10000248_pt1 | contig 16831 bp, 10 predicted proteins | sample InaspJWI49metaG_FD_94491 | JGI IMG/M metagenome (GOLD analysis project Ga0126334, IMG submission 94491) | Marine gutless worms symbiont microbial communities from Oahu, Hawaii - Inanidrilus sp. 2 OAHU.JWI-49 metaG | ecosystem: Host-associated > Annelida > Digestive system > Unclassified...
TCAAGACGTGGACAGGACTCTCCGTGGAAGAGTCAATCAGAATGACGGAGGACAGGGATAAATGGAGAAAGTACGTTCATGGTGTGGCCAACCCTCGGATCGAGGACGGCTAAAGAACAGAACTCAAAGTTTCTGTGAATGGGTCCATATTCAGTTCACCGTGAAGCATCGCGGTCTGCTAGCAGGTGTCCGCTGAATAGGGCTGTATACTGTATGTCTGTGGTGATAATCCAGCCTCTGGCTGCCATAATACAATAAATCATATCATCGTACCATACCATAATCAAGAACTATAGCGTACCGGTCGTCGGATGAACTTGGGCGGCGAGAGACGCGGCACGGAGTACTGTCGCTGAGAGTTGCGCGACCAGCCGCCGGGCGGAGCTCGCACCCACGGCCGGCGCGGCGCCTTGACGGCAGGCGACGGCGAGCGGAGGGCGCTGTGCATGACCGGCGTCCGGTAGAACGGGTACGGCTTGCCGGCGCCGGCCTGACCGTGCACGTCCTCCTCATACACTGTCTCCCAACCACTGTCCGTCAGCGCCGTCTGCAGCACCGCCATACAGGTCTCCGTTGAGCCTCGCACCTCGGCTCTCAACATGACGCTACCCGCAGCTGCTCGGGCTCGCCGAATTGTCCCTTTCCCCGGGGGGGGGGATACTGGCCCTATAGTACAAGCTCGACCGCCGACGAGTTTTGTTAACGATCCACATGTCGTGGCGAAATTTTCCAAGTCCAAAGTTTGGGACAAAGTTCCAGACGGCAGTATCCTTAGGCCCCTATTTCTGCTGGAACTCGAATTTCCTCAAAACGCAGTATAGGACATCTGATATCTGCTGCCCGCGACCCGTTTGTGGCAACCGGCGGATGTCGATCGACGAAACACAGGGGACAGACAAACGGAGGGACGGACACCCAACCGTTGCATAGACCCTGCACCGCAACCTGCACCGCATACTGTGGGGACAGCGTCGATAACCACTGGGGTCGTGCCCTTGAAGTCGGCATGTGACGTTTTGTGTCACGCGAGCGGGGAAGCGCGGGCAGTGTGGTGATGTCGTCCAGCGTTGTATAACTTCGACGAACGCGAGTTTTCGACTTCAAAATTCATTTCTAACATTGAACAATGAACACAGCATATTTTGGTTAAATTTCTCTATGCACTTAAATCACCACCCAGGGATCACTGACTACTAATAGGACTGTAAGGAAAAGCGCACTGACGCCATCTCTCCGCCGCTATGAAGTGATGAGCAAAACTAAAATCAAATCTTGTCCTCACATCTCAAATCTTTCCACAAAAGATTTAAGTCATTTAGCCAAATCTCAAATTCGTATTTTTTCTTCAAATCCCAAATCTTTGAAGTCAAATCTCGAATCACAGCGGCGCAATGTCATCAATCGTCTCTACCCAGGGAACAGTAGCGTGACACCAATCGTCCGCGCACCTGCAGCAGCGGTGTGAACGCGTCGTCGGCCGGCCGATTGCCAAGGATCCGAGCGCGTTGACGGGTGATGTCGGCCAGAGTTGGCGCCTTCGTGATGGACGGCTTCAGAGGAATGTCCGCCACGCCGAGAGCGCTGGAACGCCGCGCCTGCCTGGTCGCTGAAGGCTTCATTGGAACGTCACTGACGTCGAGCGCGCTCGAACGACGAGACTGCCTCGTCATGGACGGCTGTGCTGGCACATCACTGACGTCGTGAACACTGGAACGGCGCGCCGGCTTGGTCATAGAAGGCTTGCTCGGGACATCGGAGACGTCCAGCGCACTGGAACGGCGCACCTACGAGTTCAAGTCAGGGGTTTACGTCTCACTCAGCACCAAATATCGGTCATTTCGTCGAAGACGTTCTTCCCAGTCAGTCTCTTGGCCTGGTATACTGAAGAAACTAAATCCGACACAACAAAATCAAACAACACAAAAACAAACTGATCTAAGCTCACACAAAAATACGCCTGAAACGTCTAACGTTTAATGCCTCTCTCTTCTAATAACGTAAATAATGCAACGATGAGCACTGTGCACGATGAGCACCAAACGAAACACACAACAAGAAATCTAAATCTGACACATACAATGATACATTTGCTCACATTTGTATGCGTATCACTGTGCACAACTGTCCTACACAACACAGCACAGAGCAGTTCTGATTATCTTTCCTCTTAGCCTCCAGACAATCACCATAGCTCAGATGCTGTCCATTAAAGAAAATGGTGGAGGATGGTGGAAGAGATTGAGGAAAAACAAGTCGGTGTTTAGCTACTACGTACGCTGACAACGTGGCACTACCCGCATTCGCACGCCGCGCTGCTGTGCGCCGTGCAGCAATCAATCGATATCTCCTGCTGGCCGAGTCACAGCAGCAGTTTGGAGCTGTGGCCTATGCTGGGACAGATAGATGGACAGACGGACGGACGGACGCCCGATAGATGCATAGAGTCTGCTCCGTATACTATGCCGGCAGTGCTAACAGTAGGAATGTAAACAAAGGAACGGGACGAGAGGGCGGGGGAAAGGGATCGAGAAAAGAGACGTGGAGAGAAGGGTATAGAGGAATGAGGAAAGGGAGGAAAACGGGAGAGAGCGGAGAGGGCGGCGCGCGCCTGCTTGGTGGCGGACGGCTGTGCCGGTAGGTCGGCGGTGGCGAGGTCACGTGCTCGTCTCTGGTGAAGTCGTGCAGCGTTGGACGTGGTGGTCGACGGCTGCTCAGGTACATCGATAGAGGCCACGGACCGCACACTCAGTGACTCCCGGATGCGCTGCAGCACGCCAGGCTCGACCGCCTCGGCTCTCTGCCTGTTACAAACAAGCGGTCGAAGAATTTTGACAAAAGGCCGCATCACAAAGGGATCGCCGAATTGTTCCTTTCCCGGGGGGGGGGGAATACTGGCCCTATAGTACAAGCTCGACCGCCGACGAGTGTTGTTAACGATCCACATGTCGTGGCGAAATTTTCCAAGTCCAAAGTTTGGGACAAAGTTCCAGACGGCAGTATCTTTAGGCCTCTATTTCTGCTGGAACTCGAATTTCCTCAAAAAGCAGTATAGGACAGGTAGAAGGAAGCCACCATGCCAAGACCAGCTCAACTCGATGCTTCTGAGCTTATTCATTTTTACTTTTTAGTTTTTCTTTTTCCACTTTTTACTTGTTGGTTCGGTGCGGTAGATTAAACTGACATGCTAGCTTTTGAGCGCACGTTAAAACAGCATTTCGTATCGTATCGTATCGTATCGTATCGTGTCGTATCATTCCATTAAAATACCGGCGTGTGACGGACGGACCGACCGACCGACCGACCGAGAGACAGACAGACACACGACTACAGCACATACATGCGACAGCCTAGCGTCGCGCGGTAAGAACTGGTGCAGCTCACTGGGCTGCCGACCGGGAGCTGAGTGACGGGTGGACGCCGGGCAGCTCGACGGCGCGCTGTTTGTCCGGCAGACTCAGCGCCGTCACGAACTCGGCGGCCGGCGTCGCGGCCACGTCGGAGTCCAGCGTCGCGCGGCTCACTACCGCCGCCGGCGTCGTCGTCGCCTCCAGGGCAGGCACGACGCTCGGTAGGCTCGGCATCGGCGTGAGCGCCGGTGTCGCCGCCGGTACCACGCTTGCCGAAGACTCGTCAGCGACGAGCAGGTCGACGGAGGCCGGCTGGACGGCGTACGACAGTCGCCTCGCGGTCGCCGACTCCGCCCCGTCGTCGGCCGGCCCCACCACCGCCGGTTGCTGCTCCGCCTCCGTCCCGAGTCCGGCGTCGAGCAGCATCGAGCGCAGCCGGCTGCCGGGCGACGACGCTCGCGAGCCGACGATCCTCTCCGCGCGCTCGTCGTCGTCAACGAAACCTTTCAACGACGTCGTCACACCTGAACCACGACAAACGTCTTATGTCCTAGACTTTTACTCGCCAAATGCAGCTTTGCGGTCGTCAAAGTTGTTATTAAAGAAAGTTACCACTACTACTGACAACGACGACTACCGTTTAACGGCCTAGGAGTACACATGGGTATATAAGCCGGTACCAGAAAGGTGGGTGGCTCCGTAGCCGAGTGGTTAGCGTGCTGGACTCAGGCGCAGAATGGCCCGAGTTCAAATCGCAGTCGTGACGCTGTCGGGTAACAGTCTTAGGCAAACTGTTCACACCCATAGTGCCTCTATTCACCAAGCAGCAAAAAATTGGTAGCAGCCCTCTTAAGGGTTGTGGGGGTAACTGCAGGCCTGGCGAAAAGTAATGGCAGCCTACCGCCGGGTTTATGACTCACATCACCTGCAGGCTGACTGCTAAGAACCGGGATCAGCTCCAGAACCCTACGCTCGGCAATCGAGTATGGGCTACCTTTACCTTTTTTACCAGAAAGGTAAAGCCATTCTGGATTTTAACGAGAAGACAGACGACGGGGTATCGGGGTGGCAGACTGCACGCGGTCTGGTGCTGCCCCATGCTGGGTCAGTTTGAGTATATGCCATGGTGTTAAATCCGTGCTGCTCCCTGTTGAGTAAGTAAATAAGTAATGTAAGAGTATTTGTATAGCGTATGATAATCAAGAGTTACAATGCGCTGCGATTTCTAGGAATGTGTTTTATGATGTTGCCTAAACTGTCCCTAGCTGCAGGGCCGGATTTAAGTGTGTGGAGGCCCTGTGCAGGATCATTATTAGAGGCCCCTATACGGTACCCACCCTCAAATGCTATAATATACATGCATTATTTTCTTTGAAGGCCAATAGCGGTTTCCTGTTGTTAATAAAGTAGGTGTTATCAAAAATTTGCCTTCAGTGCTTTGACGCTGTTGGTTGGACGGCAGGAAGGGCATCGGGCCTGTAAAAGAGTGGTGGGGTGCTGGTGTGGTTGTCTGTCTGGAGCAAGGTGCAGACAACTCTATGATCTACATATAAACTCTCATGACCTACACGCTATTTTTTGTTCCAGGTTATCAGTTTCAAAAAGTATTTGTATGTTTCGTTAGGTAAAAATTTTTTCACTGTTTTTTTGTGGAGGCCCCTTAGTTGTGGAGGCCCTGGGCAACTGCCCAGTTTGTCCCCTTCTAAATCCGGCCCTGCGTAGCTGGTGATCTGTCTTATAGTAGCCGGTAAACTGTTACATACACGCGGTCCTGCGACAGCAAAACTTCTGTCGCCGAGAGTGGTACGTGTGCGTGGAACAGCGAGTGTTCTGTAGGAAGATGAACGGAGATGACAACGACCATGCTGAGAGACGAGTTGAATGTCGACAGATAGATACGTCGGTGCTGTTGACGTAATCGATTGGTGTGCCACGGTATACACTGTACGTCTTTTTGCGTTGCCTATTCCTGGCCATTATGTGCGAACATGACGTCATCCATAAAACCGGAAGTACACAACGTATCGCAACGCTGCCAGGACCAAGCAGTGGCCGTCGCGATAAATATAACCATCCGCGGCGAGGTTTAAACCTGGGTCCTCTCATGCCGCGGTCGAACGCGCTAACCACTAGACCACCGCGACCTGCAGTAGTAGTAAAAGTGGTGGTTGTGATGGTGGTGGTGGTAAACAGGAGTTGAACAACTGTTGAGAAACTGTGACCTGAGCCGTCGTGCAGATCGACGACAGGCTGTGGCAGTGGCTGCGGCGGCGGCGGAGTGGCACCGTAGCGTGTCCCTCGGCGACGGTCGTAGTAGCCGTACTCAGGCGACCTCCTGTCGACTGCCGGTGACGACGTCGTCACGCCGGCCAGCCTCGCCAGCGACCGGTCGCGCCGACGCGTCCGCTCGCCGCGCGAAAAACGCCGCCGAGACAGGCGCCGGATCGCGTCCGCCGTCAGCGGCGGCCAGCCGGGCGGGTACGCGGAGGGACCGCGCGACGACACGCGACTGGAGTAGTCGTCGTCGACGAGCGGGTCGTGGGCCGGCGGCTGGGGCGTGGGACGCCGGCGCTCGACGTCGCTCGGCGCCTGGACCGCAGTGTCGACGCGCGCCACGCTGATTGGCTGGCGAGGAGCAGGTGCGAGCGGCTGGGTGACGGTGGGCGGCGGCGTCAGGTCGGGCGTCTTGTCCTGCTGGTCCCAGCTGCAGCCACACACCGGCCCACGCTAGTGGGACAATGAAAACTTAGGCCTAAGTTAACTAGAACTCGACCGCAAGCCGGGAATGGCTCCGCCCAGGCGCTAACAGACGCACGTACGCCGGACAGAAAAGTCGAAAAAAACAAGTCTGTGTTCAGCAACCTACGTGCGCTGACAACGCGGCACTGCCCGCATTCTCCCACCGCACGCCGCTGCTGCAGCAATCACAATCGATATCTCCTCCCTGCCGGGCTCACAGCAGCAAACCTGCAGCAGCGGGGCGGGTTTGCTGCTGCAGGCCAATGCCGGGACAGACAGACAGACGGACGGACACCGTACCGCTTCATAGTCCCTGCTCCGCATACTACGTGGGCAGTGTCAGTAATGCCGCTGCGGCCCATAGGATGGGCGGCGGCGGTGGAACCAACAAGTTACACATCCTGCGATTATTATTCACTGGCCTTGCAGCACAAAACACTAACCACGCGCTAGTAACAGTGCAACTGCAGAACGTGACCACAGTGACAGGAGAAGGTCGACGAAAAACGTGGAAATAAGTGTCCAAAAACAAGGGTGGCAATTCATGACTGGAAAATGTGGGACAAAAGATTGCACAGGTGAAAACACGGGACCGATCTCGCATATACTTAAAATGTTCTATATTAATGAATGAATGAGCAAAATGAATAATAGTATGATGTAGAGTCGGTAAAAGTAGCTGTGCAAAAAAACGTCTTCACTACTTCCACAAAACACTTACGACTGGTGGTTGCCTATGCACATTTGTTGGATTTTCAATCAATAGGCTAAGTTTTAAAGAAAATACTGTGTGATATTTACATCAACTTTCGGGCAGATGGTTGAACTCGATACAAAGCAGCATTCACTATGTGAACACGTACTGCAGTATCAACTGACCAGAGGCAGCAGCAGCAGCAACAGAGCAGCGCGACCAACGCCGAGATGACCGCGGCGCCCACTTGCAACGTCCACGCACTGATCACCTCTGTCAGTTAATTCCATCACAACAGATCATTTGTTATTCTTATCAACTGAGTGATGGTGTGGTTATTTGACTAGAGCGAGGTGCAGACTTGCATATGGCCCAGCTGATGCCACTGCCACTCACTGTCTCTTGCTTCAGTAAAATGCAGATTGGTTTTACCTTTCTGGCAGTCCCAGAAAAAGGACCGTTAAACGTGTGTGTGTGTGTGTGTTACTCTTATCAATATGTCTCAGCTGCTTAGGATTAGTTTATGTGCTTGGTGTATGATGTACGTTGTCTGCATTGTATTTGAACTTTTCGTACTGTTGTGCCAGAGTTTCATAATAAACTAAATGCAAGCAAAGCTTGACTGCAGCCCACACGGCTATCCCCCTCAGCAGCGTGCAGCAGTTGCACTCACAGACATATTAATAGAACACTTCTGTTAACAGGCCTGTGGTTGCACTACTCGCCGCACGCCGAGATCTCGTGGCAGCACGCGAACTCAAGTCAATATGTGGACTGACCGTCGATTTTGCCCACAAATTTGGTTGCCACGGCAACGTCCCTTGAGGGATCGAAAAACTAACTTCAAATCGCTCATCTGCAGCCGTAGTTCTACTATCCCTGCAAATTGGGTGAAGATCGGTCTGGTAGATGTTCAGATTATTGGTCTGACAAAATCGTTAGAAAATAAAAAAGAAACACGAGCATTTCATAAGCCCACCTTCGTTTGCGCTTCGCCCAACGTTAGCCCGCCCGACTGCACCACTAGCCGCCTGCGTCCAGCGACACCCATGCACTAACTGATCACCTTTGTAAGCTATGCATTTCACTATTTTCACCACACAACAGCGATCGATCAACAACGGCCATCTCCGCTGTATTTGCCATGTATCTGTCAAATATTTAGCGTGCGTTTGACATGCATTTGCTTAACAAGTCTGTGTTCAGCCTTCTACGGCGGCTGTAAACGTGATGCTGCTCGCATTTGCTGCTGACCGCCGTGCTGTGGCAGCGCCGTTGCTGCTGGGTGCCCGCCGCTGTCGATGATATCGCCTGCCCGCAGGACGCCCAGCAGCTAACCTGCCGCACGATGCTGCAGCGGCCGACAGATGGGACGGACAGACGGACGGACACCCGACCGTTACATAGACCCTGCTCAGCATACTATGCAGGCACTAGCAGTTCCAGTAACTGAAACGCATACTCCTCAATGTAGGAACTCAGCAGCTTTGAAGCAGTTAAAATTACTGGTCAAGTGGAAATCGCACAATGTCCGCACCTTTCTGACAGAAGTTTCCGTAGAAACCAATTCGACAAACGCACTTGAATCGCTGCAGTGGAGTGACCTTTGCCGTTGACGGCGTGGTTTTCATTGTGCGGGTAGAGGGCGGCACGGCACGCCCCCGCACGCACCGGCCGCCGTACAAGCACGGATTCTCTTTGCACGTGTACGCAGCTCGAACAGCACAGAAATACGCCAACGTCACTTCACAAACAACTAGATTCACGGCAAAGCCCAACGTTAGCCCGCCCGGCTGCGCCGCCAGCCGCCTGCGTCCAGCGACACCCATCAGTTCTGTGGACAAAGCCAACAAAAAAATTGGTTGCCATGGCAACATCAAAAAATAATAATTTCGGGTGATCATCTACAGCCATAGTTCTACCAACCCTGAAAATTTGGCGAAGATCAGTCCGCTAGGTTTGGAGATAATTGATCTGACAAAATGTCAAAAAATAAATAAAATATAAGAAACAGCAGCAGAACATATAGCCCACCATGCCTGATTTCAGCAGCCGGGGAGACTAAACTAAAGTCGACGGCACGCCGGTCGGAAAATGCCTGCGCCCGGACACGCACGAACGCACACATGCAGGTATATGTATGTACGTACGCACGGACGGACGGACAACCCCAAAACATAACGCCTCTGACCCCACCTACAGGACGGGCAGAGGCATAATGACTGTTACAAATATCTCAATGCCGCGACTGTTTATGTAGTATTTGTAGCATGTACAGAATGAAGCAAATATGAATACACGAATGAAAATGAAAGTTTATTTATTCCAGTTCAGACAAGAATCTGTTCAGTACTACTGTAGATAAAACGTGTTAGAAATAAAACCAGTTGCTTCAGTAATGGCAGCAACAAGTGGCATAGCCGGGGCCGTCACAGATCGATCCAACGTATTCGCCAGTTGGCGCCAATGCACACCCCATCTAATGCATGGTTCCTTCGGCCTACGCGAGACTGCCCCTCTCCCAGGCCCCTAAACGCTGACTTCAGAACTTGTGCATGATTGACACGGGCTAGATTTGTATAAATCTGAGGCTTTCTACAGGCGGTTCTCATTCTTCAGTTAGGGGCAGACATTGCTCACATGGTCGACAGACGAATCGTCCCCCGGGGGTGGGGCTCCTAGAGGGATGATCTCCCACAATAATGAAGTAGAGCAGAATAGACCAAGCTTGGCGTCTCCGGTGACCAGTCGGTTGTCGTGGGTGACCATGACGCAGTGATAAGTGCCGACAGTTGCCTCTTCAACACTGTAGACGAACAGCATGTGACCGCGCACCTCGTACCTAGCACAACACCAGCAATGCATAACATAACGAACAGAACTAGAAAGTGTGCAAAACGCTGACATACCGCTGCAGATGCTACAAGAGATTAAGGCTTCAGCGGCTGGTTTGTGACGTAGCGACTGGAGATCTCTCAAAGAGATCTTGCATTCAGTAAACATTATTAGCCCATATCTCCACACGCAGTGCTGGATATGGGCCATACGTACAGTGTATGTCTTGAGGTCTGTGTGGTGGTCAAGACCGTGAAACCTGCAAAAGGTTCGGCCGACTGAGGTGCCCAAAAGGCACATCGTTGCGCGGAACCGCGTCTTTCGACCTATTTCGCGTCAAAACAGGTGCGCGTCTTGGCTGCAGACAATTGGAAGAACCAAAAAAAACGAAAAAAAAGCCGAGACAATTAAGGGGTGCGCAAAATCACGCATGCGCAGAAAGGAAATCCCCAATCCGATCTGGATAAAATTTGCCGGGGTGATAGCTATCTCGGAGGTAATCATGTATGTAAATTTTGGCGACGATCGGTTGAGGGTTTTTTTGGGGTGGCGGGGGTTAAATTTGAAGGCAGACCCACGTAGGCCCAAGGAACCATGTACTAGATATACCATGTACTACTACAACTACTACAACCATTTAACGGCCTCTTTTCCAGGACAACCTGGGTAAGCCGGTACCAGAAAGGTAAAACCAATCTGGATTTCACTGGAGCAACAGACAGTGAGTGACAGTGGCATCAGCTGGGCCATATGCAAGTCTGCACCTCGCTCCAGACAGATAACCACGCCAGTACCCCACCAATCAGTTTTTTTACAGACCGGATGCCCTTCCTGCCGCCCAACCAACAGCGTCAAAGCACTGAAGGCACTTAGATATACCATGTACTACTACAAATAAATAAAAAAAATAGATGGGCCCAGATCACCCATCGGAAAGGGGGGACTTTACGCTGTGTGCAACAGACACGTCTAGTCTTCGCGCCAGGTGGACGCAACAGATGCACGCAGCAGGGGCGTCAAGCCGTGGCGATGCGTACTGTCGCTACCATGACTGTAGAAAGTGGTTAATTTTAATCATAACAACATCACGCAGTTATACGCATCGTAATCACGTCATGTCAGCTACAATGTATGGCAAACTAGCTGCAGCCTATCCACGTACACGCCACAGCGTGGGCAAAGCCTGATCTCCAACTTTATGATAAGAAAACGTACGCAAAAAAAGCTGACAGATAACCAGCATGTAGCCATAACCAATTTATTGCATGTAACCGCAAGAAGACAATAACAGAAAAAAGTACTAAAACTACAAGTCTGTGTTCAGCTTCCTACGTAGGTTGACTACGTGGCACTACCCGTATTTGCCCGTGACACGCCGGCGCGCCGCGCTGCTGTGCGCCGTGCATTTGTTGCAGCAATCGATCGATATCTCCTGCCGGCCGAGCTCACAGCAGCAAACCTGCAGCAGCGGGTTTGCTGCTGCTGCCAAGGAACGCTACACTGCAGGCACTTCAACGCCTGTATCCAGTATGCATTCACATGAGCACAAAACTCTTCAGGATTAACGTCACTCACCACGGATTTGTAGTGATGTTAGAAGCAATCTTTTGTCCGGACGGTGTCACCCAGAACAAGTCCTTCGGATGACTCCCAATGTCTTGCGGGCATTGTAGCGTGGCAAAAGAGCCGGCGAACACCGAAACTGTCGGCGCCTTGTGTCCTGAATACCATGCCAACTTAACTTGTTAATCAGTGCACAGCGCGCCTAATACAAACAAGACTGGTCTGTTATGTAACTTTTGTTAATATAACTACAGTGTACTTGCTGTTATTACTCCTGCAGGCAGGGGGAGCAGAGGATTGTGACCAGTCTCCCTGTGGGTCTGTCTGTCTGTCCGCGAGCATATCTCTAGAACCACACATCCAAACTTCACCAAATTTTCTGTGGCTCAGTCCACCTCTGGCGGCGTTACAGTGTTATATACTTCCCGTTTCGCAGATGAGGTCATTATTTTCCACAACGGTCCATGTTGCGCTTGCCTTGTTTAGTAATGTAAGTCGACTGTAGTCAATTGACAATTTAATCACAGTTTTTTTAACAACAAGTCTGTGTTCAGCTACCGTCGCATATGTTGACAACGTGGCACCGCCCGCTGCAAGCCGCTGCTGCAGAAATTGATATCTCCTGCCCGCCGGGCCCACAGCAGCAAACCTCCAGCAGCGGGTTTGCTGCTGTGCGCCCGTGCTGCGATAGACAAACAAACGGACACCGTGCCGTTTCACAGACCCTGCGGGCAGTGCCCAAATACCAATTCTACGTGGCGAAGTATACAGGCCAACCTGGACGACAAGCTTCGCGCACACAGACGTTCCTCTGTACAGTCTCGCACGCTGCTGGTGGTCCCGGCGGACACGAACGATGACGAGTTATTACACCGGCTCCACACGTCACGCTGCATGCTGACCAGCTGCTCCATCGCCCTACAGCAATACAGTGCTTGCAGCGATATCCCACAAACTCCTTCATGATGCTCTTTCTGTTCCGTGACTTTTTGGACTATGCGTCAGTACTCACGTTAATGTAAATTCGATTACTAACTAACTACGTAACTTTTATTTCCTTCAGTGCTTTGACGCTGTTGGTTGGGCGGCAGGAAGGGCATCCGGCCTGTAAAAAACTTGAGCGGTGTGGTGCTGGCGTGGTTATCTGTCCGGAACGAAGTGCAGACTTGCATATGGCCCAGCTGATGCCATTGCTCAACCGGGTAGTCCCGGAAAAGGGCCGTTAAACGGATGCTTGCTTGCTTGCTAAGTAACTATTATATAACGCGCATTTCAAAAGTACGACCGCGTCAGCTTGGACACGGCCGAAGCCATTAACGTACCGGGAACTACGTCCTTACCTCAGGAGTCCAGCAGTCCAGCACAATGAAGTTCGCGAGCGTTTTCCTCAGTTAGCGCAACAGGACGCCAGTAAGAGCATTCGGATACATTTTTTATAGCAATGACCACTAGAAATCACGACAACAGCAACAGCACTCGTTTCATTGCATTTACCAGGACAAAGATGCCAGCACCACTGCACCAGAAAAGTAAGCTATCCTGGATGACGGGGTGGCAGAGGTATTAGCTGAACCATATAAAATTACTTTATATCTCGCTCCAGAAAGATAACTAGGCCACCACCTAATCAACTAATATTTTAAAGGCCAAAAGTACTGTAGAGTCGTCAACAAAAACGGGGAGCGGACGTGAATCGGCGTTTTTAAAACCACATCGACCAAAAGATATTTTCACTACAATTTCGAAACAGCAATTTTTTGCGCATGTTACATTGCCGTGGTTTGGTCCTCTGCTGGCGACGTTGCGATGTTTGTTACTTCCGGTTTTATGGAAGACGTCACAACATCATAATATTCGTTATTTATGTTATGACGTCATGTTTGCACGTAATAAGAGTATAGGCTTACTGACAATTTCTCAACAGGGGCAGCATGGATTTAATACCGCGGCGAATTCTGAAACTGAAAAGGGGCAGCACCCGACGGGACGGTCGCTGATATCTACGATTGCTATGTTGTGTTACAGTGTTTGGATATAGTATTTAACAATTATTTTATTTTACTCCATACAGATGATGGCAATTGACAAAATTACTTTGAACTCACCCGGTGACACTCTGCGAACGATTGGCCTGCTTGAAACTACGTACAACTGTAACAGGTACACTAATATATTAATCCGCCAAATACGAAGGCAGCCTAGTTTCATTTTGTCACCAAAGATAAGATTTCGAGTTAACTCCACTTTTATTTCTTACCAACGCTAAACAGCTGACAAATTAAGAATGACGTATTCAATGACGTCAGTGGGATTGTAAACAAGATGCTTTTAGTAAGTAACGAAATGTTTCTTTGCAGATACAAGTAACATACTACACCGTGAGTCAAAAAAAACAGACACTAAACTCGTGCCCATAACTTTCCCAAATATTAACCTTTTCAAAATTCTTTCGCTGACAGACTCAGTGGTACATGTGCAACAGATTCTTATTTAAATATCTCACCACACCTTAAATATGTTGCTACACTACCTTGTGAAATATGAATGTCAGAAAACTGGCGGCAATCTGAAATATGTATTGTGATTAACGACAAATGGCAAGGCAGTATAGCCAACCATTTAAGGTGTGATGAGTTACTTTACTACGCGTTTATCATTCAATCTGTTGGTGAAAGAATTTTTAAAATCAGTGAACATTTTGCCAAGTTACAGGCAAAATGGTTGATTGTGTCGTACACCCCATTTGCCTTAAACGTTTGTCCTCAAAGATGCAGAACTCACCAGATAAGTAAAATAACTTGTGTATAACGCACAGAAACTGTTGCTAGTTGTTGTTATATTAATAGACAGATTAATGTGAGTTTATTATCAACAAATCAACAAATGTCATACTGGTGTAGACCAGTTTTGACTTAATGACTGACAGACTGACGCCATCAGTAGGCTAACTGACCGAGCTGATCATGTACGGCATATTGCTGCAACATCTTTATCTTTGTTACAGCAGTTGTGTGCAGTCGATAATGGTATTTTTATATGGCCACTGTGAACGTCTTTTTAATACTGACTTGACTAATAAATATTTTACCAGGCAAATATTATACCAGATATTTTTGAGTCGCTAAGTCTTACATGGCCGTGTGCTTCAGTTTCTTCTCGAGCACGGTCATTTTTGGAACATAGATATTTCATAAAGTAGTGTAGCGACATATTTAAGATGTAGTGGAATATTGAAATATAATTTTGTTGCAAATTTGCCACTGAGTCTGTCAGTGAAAGAATTTTGAAAATCGGTTAACATTTGGGGAAGTTGTGGGCAAGAGTTTAGTGTCTTGTTTTTTGACTCACAGTGTACATGTTACACGTGATGTTTGCCTTTGCCAGTATAATTACTGCCAGCATTGCGCGAAGCGCAAGCTGCGCGGTATTCAGATTTGTCAGGGGCGATTTGAGGTTTTTCGCCACGCAGGGGCGACACACTCTCCGATAGGTGAAATTTGGCGTACCGTACCTTTAAAATTTGGGGAGACTCGCCTAAGAGGTTCCACATTCCACAGTCATCGGGATTTACAGGGGGCCAGTTACTTCAATTTTTAGCGCCCCTAGCGTCGAAACAAAACGTTTTAGAGGTGCAAGAACGTGCTGGACGTCAGATAACTATTAGACACGTATTTCTCGTTGTAATCACTGTTGAATGAAGAGCAGTAGTTGCGGCATTGCGCCGACAGCGAGGCTCAGTAACCGGCGATCAATGATGCTGAACTGCGGCGGCTGCTGAATGCTGAAGATGCTAATGCTCTGGGATGCAGTCAAAACAGTGCAGGCGGCGGCTGCTGTCGACGGGCGGAAATGATCGTCACTCGTGGCTGACGAAAAATACGAACATTGCGCATTTAGCCATTTACATTGTGTGTTCGACGTTCGAGCGTCGCAGGAAAATTATGCATAGGCCCTACGATTTGGAAAGAGTTCGTCGTGTTCTAACTGCAAGAACCGAACTAGAATAGCCAGTAAGATGTTTTGCTGTGAGCTGACGTCATTGTCATTGTGCTCAGGTGTGATTTCCGGCTTCGTGCAGGATATACCTGTATTGGCTTTTGATCGTCGTCAGTGATCAGAGGTAAGCTTAAACATATTGCACCGTAATGACGATGGAGAGCTTCTGTAAAGACGACGTGACGTCATCGAACAACATACCATGGCTGTACGACCTGGACACGTGCGGTGATGACGGCGACGACGTTACAACGACGTTGACGGTAAAAACTGACAAAATCGTTGGCGATGACGTCATCAAGCTTCGCGCAGAAGATTCGTTATTTTCAGTTCCGCTTGATCCGCCATTCCGTCAGCCTATCGACCGAGTACTGAGTGCGAAAATGTCCAGAGACGAAAGCTTCATCAAGAGCTTCAGCGAATCTCTAAGTAATTCCGTCGTCGAGGATGCGTACGACGGGGATCTGTCGGCTGGAGACGCTGCGGCCGTGTCCAAGCTGACGCGGCTGTACGTTCGTAACGTGGCTGTGCTCGGTGTCGGGACGATGCTCAGCCAGGCGCCGTTCTTTGGCGTCCGGAGCCTCCAGTCCAGTCTCGGCGGCGGCGGCGGCGGCCGCTGGGCGCTCGTCGTCTACCACGCCGCGGTGACGCTCGCCGCTCCGCTGCTCCGCTCCGCCGCCGTGTCCTCGCGCTGCCGCCCCAAGACAGCCGTCGTCCTCTCCGTCGTCGCCGGGCTCCCCTTCGCCGTCGTGGATAGCGTCGTCCAGTGCCACGAGTATATCGAACTTCGCTCAGCCCACTAGAACCCAATAGCGAATAGCAACAAACTGATTCATAACCATTGGACAGTGTCTTTAAAGTTGAAGATGTCGGCGGCTCCCCTTCGCCGTCGTGGCTGCCTTCCGACCTACCTCGGAAACCTCGGTACTTCTTCCGATCACAGCAGCGGCGGCAGGAGCGGCGACAACGTGGCTGTCGGCAACGCACGACGCCTACGTCACGAGCCTCGGCGCGTCGTGCGCGGCGCTGTCCAACGACCTTCCTGGCGCCGGCAGAGCAGCAGCTAGACACTTCATCAAAGTCTTCAGTCACTATCTGCTCGTCATGCAACAGCTGGCTTTACTTGTCGGCAACTTCGCGTCTTCGTCCGTCTTTCTCATGACGCGTGACCCCACTGCACCAGCTCTCTCCACTTCTCCTGGTAGTCAGTCAGATAAGTTCTAAAGTTGTGCTAAGCAGTGATCGGTGCAAAGCCTAAATGACATGAACGTGCTTGCAATAATTGCTAAAGGGACAGGGTTTACTGTCGTCTGTACATTGTACATTGAAGAAATAGTGTTAGCCATCTTTATGAGTTTAGTTACAAGAAGCTCAGCTATCGCCGAGTGACCGCGCGATGCGTCTTGTCAGTAGTAATCTTGCCAGTTGCCACGCAACAGTGCAGATACTACTTACACGACAAGTCCTGACCAAACTGATGGTATGAAATTGGAGGTTTAGTCGGAGGCAATGTGTCATGAACAATGTGCACTCGACCATGACGCGACCGAGTCGGCTCCCATTGTCTCAGGTGTCATAAACAAACCGACGACGGTCGAATTGTGTATATCACCTGTATACCGACGACTTGCTGTGGCGAAATTTTCTAAGTCCACAA
>Ga0126334_10000250_pt1 | contig 16803 bp, 14 predicted proteins | sample InaspJWI49metaG_FD_94491 | JGI IMG/M metagenome (GOLD analysis project Ga0126334, IMG submission 94491) | Marine gutless worms symbiont microbial communities from Oahu, Hawaii - Inanidrilus sp. 2 OAHU.JWI-49 metaG | ecosystem: Host-associated > Annelida > Digestive system > Unclassified...
AATACAGCGAGGATATCTCGCTCTTCTGGACTCAGATGTTTATAGGTTTTAGGCATAATATCGAAAACATACCGCAAATGCCTTAAAACCTGAAAGTGTTGCACTTACTTATTGAACTCGGGCGTCGAATTTGATCACTATCGTTTAGAATATTCATACAATCCGTTGCAAGAGGAGAAGTTGGTTTTATCAAGAGTGTTTCACGGCCCGAGTTGTAGCGCCAGTTTTAGCGTTTATCTAAGTCGGTTAGAATACGAGCCGCGCTTTTAGGTTCTTCATAAGGCCGGTCACACCCGATTTAACTCTCCCTATCCAGTACCAATCAAAAAAAGTTTAGCACTGGAACGATTGAGGTTAAGCAGTGAGTTTATTAGCGATTAGATTTAAGTAATCGTTTTTATCAGCGTACATAACCTTAATACAAAACCGTACTGAGGAAAAAGCACTGATCACATTCATAGACTCAGGATCCGGTCGCGCAAGTCAGATACAAACGAAGCAGGGTACTTGCCCTGCCCATTTCTCCTCAACCAGGAAAAGAATGAAAAACCTTATAATAACAATTCTATTCATACTGATGCCTGTGGCATCACAAGCTGACAACCCGACCTATGCGACAAATGAAATGTGTTCAATATTACCATCAGATGAAACGCATGTACTAGCGGGTGACTATCACGAACACCATGAAATAGCTTTTGATTGGAGAAATAGTCAGGGGTATGACATCTGGGGGCAACCCTGTGGAGAACTGCGCTACAATACAGAATTTGCATTGGATGGCTATATAAATGGAGTTATAACCTATAGATATACGATAGTAAGAAATAAGTGTACGGGTGGTCGGTTTAGGGTATACTATCCTTTGGTTCCCGGTTGCATCGTGCCCTATGGGGAAGCGGACACAGACGGCGACGGCATTCTGAATGTTGTTGACAACTACCCTTATGGTACGGATAAAAAAAAGAATCTTGGATTAACCAGCCAGAGTTGTCAACTGGTAACTCAAACAGATAGCCCAACAAATTATGCCACCGGCAATAAATACAAACGGCAAGTTGATTTTGAACTAAATGGGGCGACCCTTCCTTTCGGCTTTACAAGGTACTACAACAGTCAGAACGAGGCAGAGGCTTTTTCTGGCTATGGGTGGACCGCAAGCTATATAGAGAACCTGTCGATATCAGGCGATACAATTGTCCTAATTGCGGCCAATGGAACACAAATCCACTTTAAAGACAATGGCCAGGGGACGTTTATCTCCGAAGCGGACATCGTCAGAAAGATCGTCGCCGTAACAAGCGGATACACACTTACCGAACCAGACGGCCGCACCCTCTCTTTTGATATCAGCGGAAATCTTATCCAGATCGCGGATAGCAACGGAAACACCCAGAATATCACCTACACAGGCGGTAAAATCAGTTCTGTCGACGATAATTTTGGACGGCAAATTACCTTTCAGTACAACACCCAGGACCAACTATCCACCCTGGTAACCCCGGTAGGCGACTTTTTATACAGGTATGATGCCAACAACAACCTCACCCGGGTGGACAACCCTGAGGGCACTTTTAAAACATATATCTACGACGATCCCAACGATGTACATAACCTGACTGGCATCATTGACGAAAGAAATATCAGAGTCCTAACAGTGGCCTATGACAATGAAGACCGGGCCATCTTTTCCGAGGGCACCAATGGCCACAAGCGCGTAGATATCGTTTACAATGGCGCCATGACCCGCCAGGTGACCGATTCCCTTGGCAATATCACCGAGATTAAACTGCAGGAAAAATACGGCATCGGCCGCGTGAAATCCTCATCCGGCACCGGCTGTGGGAGCTGCCTCGCCTCTCTGGGCGAGAGCTACGAACTAAACGACCGACTCCAGATGAGCGAGGAGACGGATGGTGAAAACAATATCACCCAATACCCCGACTACGATGACCGGGGCAATGTGCTGACTAAGATCGAAGCTGTCGGCACGGACGAGGAACGTACAACCATCTACACCTATCATCCGACCTATAATTTCGTGGCCACCATCACCCGTGAAAGCGTGGCCAAGCCCGGCAGCAAAACGGTTACAACCTTTACTTATGATGCCAACGGCAACCTGGAAGACACCACTGTCACCGGATACTCGGAAGGTGCGCAGACTTCAATCTCGACCGGTATGACCCATAACAGCTATGGCCAGGTCATCTTCATGGACGGCCCCAGGACCGACGTGGCCGATATCGTCGAATATCGCTACTACCCCAACGAGCCTGCCCAGAGCCTGAACCGGGGCCAGCTTGAAAAGATCATCGACCCGTTAAGCCGCGAGACGGTCTTTACCGACTACACGGCCTTTGGCAAGCCGCAGGCGGTCACCGACATCAACGGCATGGTCACCACCCTCGTCTACGACGCCGCGGGCCGCCTGACCCGCAGCACGCGAAACGGTTTGACCACCGTTTACGGCTACGACGAGATCGGGCAGCTGGAGACCCTGGACCTGCCCAACGGCCAGCAGATTACCTACCGCTATGACGATGCGGGCAACAACACCCGCATCACGGACAAGCTTGGGAACTACATCGTCTACGGCTACAACAGCGAAGGCAAACGAGACCGGCAGGAGATCCACGATGCCGCCGGCGCATTGAAAAAATACACGGACTTTCAGTACGACACGGTCAACCGTCTGTGGAAGACCATTTACCCGGACACGACCTATGCCGAGCTGCTGTATGACAACAACAACCAGGTCACCCGGCTTACCGACGCCAACGGCAAGGTGACCGACCAGCTGTATGATCACCTGAAGCGGCTCGAGGTTGTCACCCAGCCGGGCGTCACGGTCACCACCTATGGCTACGACGTTCACGACAACCTGTCATCGGTGACCGATGCCGAGAACCTGGCCACCGTCTACCATTACGACGATTTTGGCCGCGTGGAGAAAGAGATCTCGCCGGACACCGGCACCACGACCTACCGCTACGACGCGGCCGGCAACCTGACGTCCAAGACCGATGCCAACGGCACGGTCATCACCTATGCATACGATATTCTCAACCGCCTGACGGATGTCATATTCAGCGACCCATCCCAGGATATCACCTACAGCTACGACGAAGGCGCCAACGGCCTGGGCCGTCTGACCGGCATGATCGATCCGTCCGGCACGTATGTATACGGGTACGATGCGGACGGGAACCTGGACTCGGTGCAAAAGACCGTGGCCGGCGTGACCTACACCACCGGGTATGACTATGACGCGGCCGGGCTGCTCACCGGCCTGACCTACCCGGACGGCCGCACGGTGACGTATGCCCGGGACGACACCGGGAACGTCACGGCTGTCACGACCACCAAAGACGGCCTGACCCGTACCGTGGCCGCCACCGAGGCCAGCGAGGTCGAAGTCCAGGTCTCCACCGATGCGGGCCGGAACCTGGCCGGTATTCGGGTCTATGCCTTTACCGACACCGGGGCCTATACCGGCAAGTACGCTACCACCGAGGATGACGGCAAGGCCACTTTTGCCCTCGGTGAATTTGCGGATGGCGACTACAAATTCCGGGCCGATTACCTGGGCGACCGGTTCTGGTCGCCGGTGATCGCCGTGCCGGGCTCCCTTGCGACCGCGGTTACCATTGCCGAAGAAACCACCACGGTCCAGGTGACCCAGGGCGGAACATCCAAGGAAAGAGTGAAGGTATACCTGTTCAATGAAACCGGCGCCTATCTGGGGCTGTACCAGACCACAGACACCAACGGCGAGGTATCCTTTGTGCTGCCGGAAGGCCAGGAGTACATGTTCCGGGCCGACATCACGGGTGGGCAGTTCTTCTCCGAGACCGCGACCGTGGTCGACGGCGGCACCACCGTGGCCATCAACAGCGGCGGCGGCATTTTGACCTTGAACCTGTCAAAAGGCGTGGACCTGCCCATGGAGGGCATCAAGACCTATTTGTTTACGGCCGGCGGTTCTTATTTAGGCCATTCCTCTACCAGCGATGCCCTCGGCCAGGCCGGCTATGCCGTGCCGACCGGCAGCTACAAGATCCGGGCGGACTACCTGGGCTACCAGTTCTGGACCAATGTGACTGGCGTGACCGCGGATACGGGCATCAACCTGGAGATCCCGCACCAGGAAGTGGTGATTACGGTCAACGGTGACGATGACGGCGATGTCCAGGCGCGTGAAGGTTTGAAGACGTATCTCTTTGCACCGTCCGGCAGCTACCTGGGGATCAACACTACCACCGACGCTAACGGCAAGGTAACGTTCAACCTCCCGGTTCGGGAATACAAGGTCCGGGCGGACTATCTATCCAGGCAGTTCTGGTCTGATGTTTTCATGGTGCAGAATAAAACCATCACCATCCCCGAGTGCCGGGCTGAAGTTTTGATGACCCGGTTGAATAATCCGCTCCAAGGCGTGCCGACCTATGTGTTCAGCGAAAGTGGTTCGTATTTGAGCCTTAACGGCATCTCGGCTGCCGATGGAATTGTATCCTACCGGCTCCCGGCCGGGACCTACAATTTCCGGGGCGACTATCTGGGCAGCCAGTACTTCTCGGGCAACACCGTGCTGGTGGCCAACCAGGCCAACCCAGTGGCGATCTCCACCGGCGGCGGGAACTTCACGCTGACCGTGGAAAAGGCGTCCGGTGAACCCATGGAGAGCATTAAGTGCTACCTTTTCACTGAGACCGGGGCCTACCTTTGCCACACCACGACCACCAACGGCCAGGGCGAAGCGCCCTTTGAGTTGGCCGATGGCAACTATAAGATCCGGACCGACTACCTGGGCTACCAGTTCTGGACGCCGGTGTTCACGGTGCCGGACACAGGTGCGCTCACTCATACCATCGCCCACAGCGATGTGACCATTACCGTGGAAAAACAAAACGGCGCGGTCAGCGAAGCCGTCGAGGGCGTCAAGGTTTACCTGTTCACATCTTCAGGCTCTTACCAGGGCATCAACAGCAACACAGATGCACAGGGACAGGTCACGTTTAACCTGCCGGCCACCGAGTACAAGGTCCGGGCCGACTATCTCTCCGGCCAGTACTGGTCGGAAGTCTTCAACCAGGCTGACCAGACCATCACGGTCAGTGAGGGTACGGCCTCCATTACCGTGTCCAGCGGGGGCACCGATCTGGAGGGAGTGAACGTCTATGTCTTCACTGCCGCAGGGTCGTACCTGGGAATCAACGGCACCACCGATGTTAATGGCTTGGTGGACTTTGTCGTGCCGGCCGGGGACTACAAGTTCCGGGCCGATTACCAGGGCAGCCAGTACTGGGCCACGGAAACGGTCACGGCCGACCAGGTCAATGTCATTGCCCTAAATACGGGCGGCGGTACGTTTGTGCTCACGGTTCAGAAGGCGGCCGGGGTGCCCATGGTGGATGTGCCGGTGTACGTGTTTACACCGGCGGGCAGTTACCTCGGGATCAATGCCCGGACGGATGGTTCCGGGCAGGCGAGCTTCAGCCTGTCTGAAGGCAGTTACATGTTCCGGGCCGATTACCTGGGTTACCAGTTCTGGTCCAATGTCAATGTGGTGCCGGGAATGCTCTCGTATGCGCTGACCATAGCCCATACGGATGTGACGGTATCGGTCAACGAGGTGTACGGGGTGGACAGCGATCCGCTCGAGGACATTAACGTCTACCTGTTCACAGAATCCGGTGCCTACCAGGGCCAGAATGCCCAGACCGATGTTTTCGGGCAGGTGGTGTTCAGTCTGCCGGACAAGGCCTACAAAGTCCGGGCGGATTATCTCGGCGGTCAGCACTGGTCCGAGGTATTTACTTCTTTCGATACAGCCGTCGATATTGCTCATGGCTATGCTAACTTGCACGTGACCGAGACAGGCACGGATGTAGTGGATGCACCGGTGTATCTGTTCACCGAGGCAGGTTCCTATTTGGGCCGCATGCAGCGGACCGATGCCGGTGGGTTGACGTCGTTCCTTATCCCGGCCGGGGCCTACAAGTTCCGGGTAGATTATGGTGGGAGGCAGTATTGGTCGGATGTGGTCAATATCCTGGCCGATGAAGAGACGGCGGTCGATCTGGCCCTGGATCTGTTGGCCATGGACGGGACCCGCAATCCGCATCCGGTGCGGTTCGATGGAACACCGCCCAAGCGTGAGCCGGTCTTATTGGCATCGTTGATGAGTATCACCGGCATCCTCAACCAGTCGGTGGTTGCGGCCACAGGGCCGGATGCGCTATACTGGTTTATCAATGATCATCTGGGGACGCCCCAGAAGGTGGTTGATGCGGATCAGGCGGTTGTCTGGGGAGTATCACAGGCGCCCTTTGGTGACACGACGGTATCGGCCAATACCCTGAACAACAAATTCAGGTTCCCGGGCCAGTACTTCGATACCGAGCCCGGACTGCACTACAATTATCATCGGTACTATGATCCTTCCTTAGGTCGTTATCTTCGCCCAGATCCCATTGGGTTAGCAGGAGGCCTGAACTTATTTAGCTATGCGCATCAGAACTCTATTAGCTTAATTGATCCTGATGGCATGATTCCTTTAGCTTTGCCTGTATATGGAATCGTTAAGTGGGGTGGTGCAGCCCTAGTTGCAGCAATTCCTGTAAAAGCTGTAAAAGAGACAGCTGATGCTATTAATGACACCTCATCAAGTAAAAGTAGCGCTCCCTGCAACAAGGACCCTAACTCCGAAAAATGCAGACGACTTTCCGAGAAGATAGAAAATCTCAGGAAGGAAATATATGAGAAAAGAATTCCGGATCTACAAAATAATCCTGGCAATTTACCGGAAAGAATTGGGCCTGGTGAAAAACTTCGTGACACTGTGAGAGGACACCACAAATTGCTTAATCGTCAGTGGAGGCGTTTACGGGAACTTGAAAATAGATACGACAAAGAGTGTTTATAATAGTAATAGGAGTTAACGATGTCTCTGCCTAAATATGAAGATCAATTGCTAAGCTGCGATCAGCGTAATAGCGAGAGCGTGTTTCAGAGTGTTGCTGATAGTTACGAGGATGACTTACTTGAGTTTAATGAATTTCCTGATGAGTACATAAATTTTGTTTTGAAATTGTTATCTGATAGCAGGTTCTATTCTAAAGCCGGAGTCTGGAATTTTCTGCTCGTTCTGGGGACAGAATCCCATAGACTGAGATCTCGTCATTATAAGAGTTTGAGTGATACGATAATTGACAATTTTAGAGATTATGATGATGAAGATTTGTGCTTGGTTGTCTGCGATTTTGTTGCAAGAAACTATTCTTTCAAGGAGGCTGGTATTATTTTTGATAGCCTTGAGGCTATTGAAAACCAAAAGCCTGAAAGCCTGCATGGATTTGTAGCTGATGGTCGCAGAATAATGATAGCCGAAGAAGAGAGGCGAAAAGCCTAAACTTTCAGATTCACCATAGATAGTTAAGGCTAACTGAATCTCCGAGAATAGCGAGGCAGAATAGAGTGGCCATTATTGCCTCACCATAGGTATGCCTTTGTCAGAATATGGTACCTGTGTAGAAAAAAATACTTCATATATTGATCTTTGAAAAATTGTGCCCAAAATGACTGATATATCAGGAAAAAGATATCAGAATACTGCCGGGCCAGTACTTCGATACTGAGTCCGGCTTTCATTATAATTACCACCGATACTATGATCCTTCCTTAGGGCGTTACCTACGACCAGACCCCATTGGATTATCTGGTGGGATCCATCCGTATGCTTATGCAGATTTAGATCCTATTAATGCAATTGATCCCTGGGGGCTTAAAGTTCTAAACCCAAATAATTATCCCATTCAGCCAAAAGTGATGAGTGCATTAGTTCGTTTCAATAATTTCATTGGAACTGATAAAGATATTGTAATTCTGGGTGGGGACCGTCCAGCTAATTCAAGCTTAGGCGCAAGAGACAAAGGTCAACATTCTCCACAATTCAAGACCGCTGCTGACATATATGTCAAAGGCCAAGTACATCTCCAAACTGCAAATCAAGCCATTGACTCAAAAATATTTAGTGGTATCGGTTGGTATGAGGAAGGGTACAGGGGCCCTCAGGGAGAGGGGCCACACGTACATGTAGATTTACGCACTGATAGAACTGTGAATAACCCTGCTAAATGGGGATACACTAAAGACAGTATGAGTGCGGGGCCAATTCCAAAGTATATTCCCCCGAAAAATGAAAAAGAATGCCCTTAAGGAGCAAAGCAATGATTCATAGATCAATTATATTGATTATTTCTTTAATCGTTTTCAACACAGGCAATACTTGTATGGCTCAGAATTGTGAATTTGACGAGTACCATATAGTTCCAATGATATTAGATTCACAATACTTTCTTGAAAAATGTAAAGTTGATATGGAACCAGTGGTTTTCAAGGATGCGGTATCGTTGGTGAATATTTATTGGGATACAAGGACTTCAAATATTGAAAGGTATGCTTTGTTATCGGAATCTTATAAACAAAGGCTTTCAAAATATCACCAAATCAAATCGGAAAGCCAATATTCTATCCCCCTAGCTGAATACGAAAGGGTTTGGTTTGGGTACAAGATTACAGAGATAGTAATTGTTGAAGAAAACTTGATCCAGGTTTCAGTGCAACAAAAATGGTCGCAAGAAGGTTATAAAGGCATTCTAACTTATATAATGGGTTTGAAAAAAGAAAAAAAACCTGGAAGGTACAGAACATTCATTTTTAAAAAGTAAGATTCTTACTACTACACATCTTGGTTACCAATCTGAGTAAGTCGTGATAGCGAAAGAAGTCGACGCTATTACTTCGATAGAACATTAAGGCGGTTAAGGGATTTATTCTTTAATCGCCTTTTAATTATTTGCTTTTAGCAACATTGCCATGATTGAACCCTAAAGGATGTTTCCATTATAGGATACACCGAAAGGGGGCTATTATGGACAGATATGGCCGATGCAAATTCTGTAGGCGAACCTACCTGAAAAATCCGCGTGTCAAAAATCAACAATACTGCAATAAAGCCGACTGCCAGCGGGCCAGAAAACGCCGCTGGCAGCGTTATAAAATGGCTACGGATCCGGACTACCGGCAAAACCAGATCGACTGTGCACGGCGGTGGCGCAAACGCAATCCTGGTTACTGGCAAGAATACAGAAAACGCCGCAAATCATATTCGGAACAAAACCGCCGGCTGCAGACTATCCGTAACCTAAAAAGAGCTCTCAAACCCATGATTGCAAAGACGGACGCGTCGATTTCAAAACTTTCCTTCATTCCCGGCGCTTACTACCTGCTCAACAAACAGGCCCTGATTGCAAAAAAGGACGCGTTCTTCCAGAAAGTTTTCATATTGCCAGCCACTTACACCCCCGCTCCAGCGATTGCAAAATAGGACTCGATAGCCATCCAGCCAGGCAGCCTCTATATTGAGGCCAACAGAGGTGCCCGATGTCCGCAATTTCCATAGAATCCAAAAAACTGCTTAAACGAGTGGCCGACTTTTATCGGCAATCCCTTTCGGAAGATTCGAAGGTGATGGCGTATCTGCGCGATAAACTGTTTGTCCACCGGAACGTGGTTATCGATGACCTTGGCCTGGGTTACAGCAATGGCTCCCTGGTCGACGCGCTTCCCGATGATCCGGCCCTGGTATCGCAACTGTCATCCCTTGGTATCCTGGATCAGCGGGGCAATGAAAAACTGTCCGATTGTCTTGTCGTACCTTTGACCGACCAGGCTGGCAATATCATCAATCTGCACGCCCGTAGCATAGAAAAGCGTCATGCCTGGTGTATAAATCTGTCAGGCTGCGGAATACTGAACTGTCGGGCGTTCAAGGCGTTTGAAGCGATCATGCTGGCGCCAACAGTAAAAGATCTGCTTGTTCTGTATGATCAGGGCTACCAGAACTGTGCCTACATCTATTCGCGCAAGGAACTGGAAGCATTTGACCCCCTGGCCGGTGTTCACAAGCTAAAAGTGGTTACGCTGATCAAATTCGGATCGGCACAGAGAAAAGGCAGTTTAAAGGAACTTGAACCCTATTTACATAAGAGAAGAATCATCCTGCAAAGATTGACGGTTCCAGGCAGGTCCGCGGTTGCCTATTTCCAGAGGCATTCCAACGAGGCGTTTGACGAACTTTTGCGGCACAACCGACGCGTGTCCCGGCAACCGACTCCAGATAAAAAATTCAACCAATCCCCCAGCTATTCAGAAACCGCCTCCGGATTTCTCTATATCGACGGCAACCGGAAATACGAGATCAAAGGCATCCAGAAAAAGAGCACCCAGTTGAAGGTTACGATCAAGGCCACCTTGGAGACCGGCCATAACGCACCGTTCGAGATCTCGACGGTGGATATGTATTCCTATCGGGCCCGGGTCTGGTTTGCCAAATTGTGCGCGGACCTGTTTGCGGAACCGGAGGATCTGGTCCAGGTAGACCTGCACCGCATCCTTGAACATGCCGAAGCCTTCCGGGCTTCCAAAAAGCAGGCCACGATCCAGATGTCGGCTGAAGACAAACAAGAGGCACTGCGATTTTTACAGACCCCAGACCTGATGGATGAAATCCTCGCCGATTTTGAATCCATCGGCGTTGTGGGTGAACGCACCAACAAACTGGTCGGATACCTGGCCGCAATTTCCAGAAAACTCAGCGAGCCCCTGTCGGTCCTGATCCAATCCCGGAGCGCGGCCGGCAAATCGACCCTGCAAGATGCCATCTTGAAACTGGTCCCGGAAGAAGATGTGATGAAGTACACCCGGATCACGGACCAGGCCCTGTTCTATTCTGGCGAAAATGCTTTTTGCCACAAGATCCTCGCCATTGAGGAAGGACCGGGCATGGAAAGGGCTGCCTACTCCATCCGTAACATCCAGTCGGCCGGTAAAATCACCGTTGCTGCGGCCGGCAAGTCTTCTGAATCGGGCGGGCTGCAGACCCGTGAATATACGGTCAAGGGCCCTGTCTCGGTGATGGCCACGACGACCGCCACCACCTTGGATGAAGAAACGGCCAGCCGGTTCATTGTCCTGACCATCGATGAAAGCACAGAGATGACCCGGGCGATCCACGAGCACCACCGCGTAGCCGAAGCCTTGAACGGTATGCTTTCAAAACGCAACAATAGAAAGCTGGTTGCCAAACACCACAATGCTCAGCGTCTGCTAAAACCGGTCGTCGTCATCAACCCCTATGCAAAGCATCTTTCCTATCCCACCGGATCTTTGAAAACCCGCCGTGACTTTAAAAAATACCTGGGGCTGATCAAGGCCATTGCGTTTTTACATCAATATCAGCGTGAGCCCAAAACCGCCTTAGAAAATGAAAAGGAGTTTGATTATATTGAGGCCGAGCTAAAGGACATTGAACGGGCCAATTCTCTGGCCGCTCAGGTGCTGGGACACAGCTTGGACGACCTGCCGGCGACATCCCGGCAATTGTTGAAACTGATCACAAAAATGGTTTCAGAGACGTCTTCTGAATTAAACGTTCCTGCTCAGAAAGTCACTTTTACCCGTCGAATGCTCCGGGCTTATTCGGGCTGGACCAATTGGCAAATCCGCAATTACCTGCCGCCTCTGGTAGAGCTTGAGTATCTGTATTCTCAAAGCGGCTCGCGGGGTCGCCGGTACAATTACACTCTAAACACGACGGATTCTGGAGGCTTTAATGCTGACACCGGTCTTAAACTTACCCCAATAAGTGAACTTAAAAAAATTGTATCTGATAGAAAGTCTGAAAGGCAAACGTTGTGAAGTTTGCGGAACTTTGCGGTGAAGGTATTGAGGTATAAGCTATTGATAATGATATGGATAAGAGCAAACTTTGCGGTTTTTAGAAAATGATGGGTGCAATACCATGAACGTCATCATAGCCATAAATAGATTTCTAAAACACTTAGCGGCCTGCGGCTACGCTCAAAGCACCCTCAAGGGTTACGCAAGAGGGATCCTGGCATTCGGCCGGTATCTCGAACAAGCAGGTATCGAGGATATCAAGCAGGTGAGTGAAGAGACCATGCGACAGTATCAGTTATCCCTTTTAAACAGCCGCCTTGCACCGGAATCGAGGGCCCTCAAAGTACGTCCGGTAAAAAGGTTCTGCGAATACCTGGTTCAACATAACCTCCTGCTCATCAACCCGGCCGGCAACATCGTGGAGGTCTCCCGGCGGCGGCGAAAGTTCGGCCCTGTTTTGAGTGAATATGAAATGTCCGTCCTGTTGAATCAACCGAATAGGAAGACCCTGGTCGGGATGCGCAACCGGGCGATCATGGTGCTGCTTTACTCGACCGGTATCAGGTTAGGGGAGCTTCTCGGCTTACAGACCAACGATGTGGATATGGAAGGCGGGCTTTTGTTTGTCAGGCGGGGCAAAGGCGCCAGGCATCGGGTCGTGCCCCTCGGAGAAATGGCTGCCGATTGTTTGTCAAAATACCTCCGGAAGGTACGGCCCCATCATCACAACAGTCATTCAAATGGCCAGGCGCTATTTTTAACTGCCTGGGGCCGTCCATTGTCAGAAGCCGTGATCCGCTCTTTATTCAGAGACTACAAAACAGCGGCCGGCATCGATACGCCGGTATCTCCACACGTACTCAGAAGGAGTTGCGCAACGCACCTGCTCAATGCGGGAGCCGACATTCGGTATGTCCAGCAACTTCTCGGGCACACCTCATTGAAGGTGACTCACTCCTATACAAAGGTATTGCCGGTGGATCTTAAAAGAACTCACGCAAAAACACATCCGGGGGTGGCAGATGCCGTCCATTGATCTTTTGGCAACCGAGTATGTCAGATACCTCGAAAGTATCGGGCAGTCCTGGTATACCCTGCGAAATGCAAAGACGGCCCTGAAACGGTTCGGCCGTTTTTTGCGGTCCCTTGGTATCCGAAAGATTGAAGAAGTTAACCAGCAGGTGCTTGAAAGCTACCAGCAGGCGCTGTGTTTTGATACCGGGAACAACGGCAGGCGGCTCTCCGTCCGCAGTCAGGCTCAGCTGCTGGGGGTCGTAAAGGGGTTTACCCGGTTTTTGAAAAAGCGCCATCATTTCGTCACCGACCCCGGGAAGGCGATCCGGCTACCCAAAAAGCCCAGACAACTGCCCAGGGCCATTTTGACCAACGAGGAAGTTTGCAGGATCATCCTCTCCCCCAATATGGCCACAAACAGCGGTTACCGTGACCGGGTTGTGCTGGAATTGCTATACGACACGGCCATTCGCCGATCGGAACTGAGTGCCATGCAAATAAAGCACATGGACCTTGAGGGCGGCTATATACACATCCACGGGAAGGGGGACCGGCAGCGGGTGGTACCGGTGAGCAAGCGGGTCTGCGACCTGATTTCAAACTACGTCCAGGTGGTTCGGCCCCAATGCGCTGCCTTAAGGGATAGCGGGCATCTCATAATGAACCGCTTCGGCAACCAGATGGGACCGAACGGGATCTGGGCCATAGTGAAAAGACACGCCAAACAGGCCGGCATCCGGAAAAATGTCAGCACCCATACCTTCCGGCATACCTGTGCCACCCACATGATGAAAAACGGAGCCCCGGTGCGCCATATCCAGGAACTGCTGGGGCACGAATCCCTGGAATCGACCCAGATATATACCCGGGTCACCATCAATGACCTGAAAAAGATCCATAGTAAGTTCCATCCAGGAAATCGTTCTGCAGAATTTCATTCAGACGATGGTTGACAATATGTCGAATATGACATATTGTCATATCAAGTCATATTGGCAAATCAAGGACGGCAACAGTTTTACGAAACTCGATCTCCAACTCTTAAAGGCAGCCAGTATGAGTCCAAAAGATAAGCCACTGGTTTGGTTGACCAAAACAGTTACGACACCACCTTTTTCCTCGGAAGCCCGGATTAAGGCGGGGTACCTGTTGAGAAGGCTTCAGCAGGGTGAAATACTGGGGCCGCCCGATGCCAAGAAACTGTCCGATCTTTGCCCCAGGTGCTACGAACTGCGGATCAAGGATCGCGATAAATGGTATCGCATCATAATCAGGATCGACCCGGATGCAATCGCCATTCTTGGATGGTTCGAGAAAAAGTCTAATCGAATACCTAAAAAAGTCTTAAAGGCATGTGAAAAACGCATGCATGATTATGACTCTTGATAGACTACGTTTCCAGATTTATTTAGTGAGAAATGGAGTTAGCCATGAAAACAGCTAAAAAGAGAGCCTTGGAAAAAAAAGGATATACCGTAGGTAGTGTTGAGCAGTTTCTAGGTTTATCCAAAGAGGAGTCTCAAATTATAGAAATGAAATTAGCTTTGGCCAAGGGAATTACAAATTATCGCAAACGTAAGAAACTTACTCAAGTTCAACTGGCGGGGATAGTTGGATCAAGTCAGTCTCGCATTGCTAAGATTGAAAAGGGCGATCCTTCAGTCTCGCTTGATTTAATGGTTAAGACTTTGCTGTCGATGGGTGCAAAACGAAAAACATTAGCCAAGTTGATTGCCGCTTAAACCTATAGTCTTGTACCAATCCCTCTCAAATATGTAGGAGCATATAGAACCTTGGAACTCCAGGCCCACGCGAGTTTTTAATACCGTTCAAAAAAACCTGTAATTATTTATTATTCCTTGATATTTCTTCGATATTACAATAACTTTATTCAAAGTTCTTTGAAAATCTGCCATTTCATTATTTTGAGTTATAACGGTCTGTAATGTAAGGATAAATAGATCGGAATACTGCCGGGCCAGTACTTCGATACCGAGTCCGGGCTGCACTACAATTACCATCGGTACTATGATCCTTCCATCGGTCGTTACCTCCGTCCTGATCCGATTGGGTTAGATGGTGGGATTAATTTATACATTTATGGCGCAGGTAACCCTATTTACTATATTGATCCGGATGGCTTAATATTGAAAATTGTTGGTGATGCCTCTGAAAGAGCATTAATAGAGCAATGGTTAAGTGAAATTGTAGGATCAAAGGTAAAAAGTGACTGTCAGGGTATTGTTTCAAACGACTTCAATTCACCTGAAAAGTTTCAAGAGTTTGGAGATTGGCTAAGTGAAATTATTGGTAGCGATAAGACAGTAACCTTACAGATAGGGCCAACAGCTTTTGGTGGTAAATTTAAAGACGGTATAGTTACTATTGATCCAGTTTTTAAAAATCCCAACCAAAAAGAACTTTCATATTCAGCTGGGCTTAAAAATCCTTATTATACAGCTAAGGGGATGGTTACGCACGAACTTATGGGACATGCCTTGGATTGGGTTCGAGGCGGGCCTGGTAGTATAAGCGGACTTTCTTCGAGAGCGAAGGCAAAATATGAGGCGGTTGCAAAAGAGAGAATAAATAAATTACGAAAAATTTATAATTTGCCTTTACGGTATTAGTTGGGGTTTGCAATGATGGCCTCATCATCTAAGAAAGCCCTGATTGCTGTCTTCACGCTTATTTCTGCTATAACTGCAAGTGGAATTTTATTCAGAACTGAAATCTATTTCCACTATAACGCATTTGTGTATGAAAAAGAAATTTCCTATGCGAGGAAATGGGTATCACTACTAAAAACAGCAAACACTGAGGAGATAGAAAAGATATTTATCGAAAATTCAAAGTTTCTAAAAAATCCAGTGTACATAAAAGAGACATCAGAGTTTTTAAAAGATGTTGATGTAGACGAACTGGTTTTAGAGAGGATATCATCTGGCGTCGAGGATAATTCAGAAGTTATTTTTTTAGATTTTTTCACTCCCGACCGAGATGATACAAAAAGTATAAGGCTTAAAATGATAAATAGGCCAAACGGCTGGCTTTTATATTCAATAATGATTGGCTGATTTTTTTTGATATGAAAAGCGGTTTTTTGAAAAATTGCGCTCTAACTAACTGATACATCAGGAAAAAGCAATCAGAATACTGCCGGGCCAGTACTTCGATACCGGTTCCGGACTGCACTACAATTATCATCGTTACTACGATCCTTCCTTAGGTCGTTACATCACGCCTGATCCAATTGGGCTAGTTGGGATGGACCCCAACATCTACGGATATGCTTTAAATAATCCCGTAATCAATACTGATCTCCATGGGCTATTTCTTGGGAGTATCGGATCAAAAATCTTAGGCCCATTACTCGGAAGATCTACTCAAGAAGCAACTGTTGCGGGAATGATGACTGATTCAACAATCGCCATTGCACTTGAGCAATCAGGAAAAGCTCCAACTTTTCCTGGAGCCGTAGGGCATTTAGCCGATGTGGTACAGATCCAAGGTGGCTATCAATTAGGCATGCTTGGAGGAGCAGTCGCTGCCCAGGGTACAGTTACTCCACTTGTGCCAGGCATAATGGCTTTGGGGAGCGGATACCTAATTGGGTCAGCACTGGATCACATCTATGAAAGAATAAGAGGCCAGACTTTAGGTGAAGATATCTACTTAGGTGTGGAGTCTTTAAAAAGGTGGCTCAGAAAGGATGGTGATCCATGCAAATAGAAAAAGAAAAGAAGAAGGCTATAAAGCTTACTCCCCTTGATATTGTAGAGCTAATGGTCGGGGGGATAATTTTACTTACACTATTTTCTATAAAATATGTATTTCCGAACAACCCTTTTGTAAATAAATGGTTCAGCGGTTTCTCTGGATTTGCGCTCATTGTAGTTTTTTTTATTTGTATCTACATATATGATTCCCGAGTTCAATAAGTAAGTGCAACACTTTCAGGTTTTAAGGCATTTGCGGTATGTTTTCGATATTATGCCTAAAACCTATAAACATCTGAGTCCAGAAGAGCGAGATATCCTCGCT
>Ga0126334_10000251_pt1 | contig 16798 bp, 9 predicted proteins | sample InaspJWI49metaG_FD_94491 | JGI IMG/M metagenome (GOLD analysis project Ga0126334, IMG submission 94491) | Marine gutless worms symbiont microbial communities from Oahu, Hawaii - Inanidrilus sp. 2 OAHU.JWI-49 metaG | ecosystem: Host-associated > Annelida > Digestive system > Unclassified | place...
CCCGGCAACCATGGCACTTATCAACATCAATTCTGATTGTTTTAATTATTTTTTTCTTATTCTCACCTGTCACGGTTGTACTCCCTTCGCTTTATTCCTGCTCGTTTAAAGGAGCATCCTCACCATCGATTAAGATCCCCCGTTTTACAAAATCTTCATGCACGTAATCCAAACCCAATTCTTGCAAAGACTCTTTGGTAGGAATACCCTCGTTATTCCACCCCTTGAATTTGTAATACGTATCCAAAAGCTCCTTTTCGAGTTCGGGAAATCTTTTCTTCCAATGGTTTTCCGGCGGCTTCTCATCTTTTCTGCGCATGCCTCTCCTTATATTAGCAGCCCTGACTAAAGTCCGGTACCGTTTGGCGCCTTGCGATAATTTGTCTTCATCCATATCGATCCCGGCTCCTGCAGCCATAAATTTCGGGATATTGTGTATATGATACGGCGGCTTCAGGTGAAATGACGACAACCCGGTGCACATTCCGAGGGCGTCATCGATGTAGTGCATCCGCTCTTGCCAGTCGACAATATCACAAGTCATATCAACATTCGGGTAATAGGGCATCGAGTTTTCTCCACGTGGTTCCCAGTCAAGAAAATATTGCTTAAACCTGTCATCCGGAACCTGGAACCAATCCTTTACAAACTTTTCTCTGTGCTCTCTTTTGGGAAAAGGCGCCTGGGGGAACTGGCCTTCAATCTGGGTAATGTTCATCTTCTCGCCGGTAGAATACATCAGAAAATAGATGGGATTGAGCATGCTTAGCTTGAGCGGCAGCTGCTCATGTTTTTTAATGTTGTTATGCGCATATGCCTCTGCGCCCTTGCCGATCTGTTTGGCCGCCCAATAGGTGCCGTTGGCCAAAACATCTCCAATCCCTTCCCGCCGGACGATCATGTCGAGCAGCCAGTGAAATCTTTCATCGTTATCGGACGGCATCCCCGACATGTCACCATCGGTTAAAATGCCGTTTTCGTGCAGTTCGAGGGCGAAGGCCATCACCTGCGGGGTTGAGTAGCCGTCCACGCCATATTCCGTGGCACGCTGAGCGATTCTCAAACCAAATTCCAGGTCTGACATGGCCGCCATTGTATATGTCAGCTTCGAGAAGCATTTCATCATATAAGTCGGTTGTCCCGGGGGAGATATTGTTGCCGCGCATTGCATTGGACAGTTATAGCAACTGATTAAACGTGTCCGCATCGTATCCATCGTCTCCATCCATTTCGTTGAGACTTCTTCGGTCCAAAAACCTTTTCTGCGGTGACGGGCATTTCCCCAGGAGAAATTTTCGGTGTGCCACTTCTCATCGTGGATTGCCATCTCCTGCGGTGACCCAAGCACGGCTAAAATGGGTATGACTCCCGGAATCGGATTATCCTCCCGCCATTTTATATATTCCATCACTTCGTAGCAAAGCTCCATGAATTCGGCCGGTCGGGCAATATTAATGTCATTTGTTCCGCGAACGGCAATCGCCTTAAGCCCTTTGTCACCCATAACAGCCCCGATTCCGCCGCGGCTGGCACTGGATCTGCCCTGCTCGATGGACGCAAAATAGACCCTGTTTTCACCGGCCAGGCCAATCGCCGACACCTGGGCTTTCGGCTCCTTTAACTCCTTTCGAATAAGCTCTGCAGTTTCATTTGCGCCTTTTCCCTGCAAATGGGAGGCATCCCGTATTTCGACTTTGTCATTGTTTATCCACAAATAAGCTAGATCAGGGGACTTGCCGCGAAGGATCACTTTGTCATAACCGGCATACTTCAATTCCGGTGCCCAGAATCCCCCCATCATGGAAAATGCCCCGAGTTCAGTCTGAGGGGAGATAGTCGAAACAATGGTACGATTACAACCGATAGCAGGTGTGCCGCATAAAAGACCGGCGCTGAATATCAGTAAATTTTCAGGCGAAAAAGGCTCGACTTCAGGCGGGACCCTGTCCCATAATAGTTTGGTGGCAGTACCCAGACCCCCCAGATAAAGCTCCGTGTCTCTCGGATCCGATTGTACCCTCTCGATGTTTCCTCGGGTTAGATCAACTTCTAAATTAACCCCTGTCTCTGCGTACCTCATTTTTTTTCCCTTCTAGATTTCGTGAATCCGTAAAAACCAATTTGATTCATCGTGGGTTTCAGGCACCTCAAAGCGACCTTGAACCGTCGGATGGAGATTTACGCGTTAGATGTGATTATAATGTAGCTATATTGTAATTATGCGTCAAGGGAAAAGTGTATCACCGTTAAAGGCCATTGCACTATTTGCATATCTTGATCGATTTCAGGGATATTCCTGTCTTCATCAATCGATGCGAATAATTTTTACGTGCTTGCCCACCCATTCCAGGGGCAGATAAACCCGGCCGGTGTTTCCGCTTGGTTTGACTATCTTTTCGATCATTTCCTCCCCAAAGACTCCGAACTTGGCCTTGGGGGATTTGCCTGGATCTTCCGGTTTCCCGCTGGTTTTTTTCAAGCCCATTTCTCCCATAAGTACCGCAACACGATGATTTCCTTTCAGCCCTCACTCACCGGTGTTCCTGGTTCGAACCGACCGCATTTCCGATGACGGCTGATAGGTGCTTTAAGCGATCGAATTTGTTAAGATTTTACCGGGAATCCGCCCCGGCCTGAAGGTCGGTTATGGCGTGTTTCCAGCTATAAAACAACTACAATTTAGCTATAAAGTATCTATAAAAGGTTGCCAAAAGTTTGTCAAGGAAAAATATCATCGGACGCGGTGTGGCATTCAGGGATTGTAAAAACGATCGTCAACGATTAAGGGTTGACATCAAAAAACGGCCGTGCCCAAATAAAATCGTTTTACTACTATATAAAACGCGGCTGCGCCGCTCAGTTGGCGATAGGCTAAAAAGTCTAACTCTGTAACAATCTGCGGGGTGTTTTGACATTTTTGCCCCAGCCCTTCGGTCTGCCGCAGCGCACTTTCGCATTAAAAAGGCAATCCGACAATCGAAGGAGGCCCCATGAACGAGAGCACCATTAAGTATAGACTTATGAAGGCTGACGATTTTGACGCTGTGGTCGGGATTGACGAAAAAGTTCTCAAGGCCTCCCGGCCGGATTATTATGAAATGAAGTTCGAAAAACTTTTTAAATCCAAAGATTATTTGCCCACCTCGATTGTGGCAGAGGCAGAAGATGGAACGCTGGTGGGATTTGTAATGGGGGAACTCTTTATGGGAGAATATGGTATTTTCCAGGCAGAAGCGACTCTGGACACCATCGGCGTTGATCCTGATTACCAGCATAAGGGTATCGGTGAGCAGTTGATTAATGAATTTGTGGATCATTTGGGACAACTCGGCGTTAAAAAAATAAACACCCTGGTCGACTGGAATGACACCAAACTGGTACATTTCTTTAGCGCAAACAAATTTAGCCCCTCCAAGACCATTAACCTGGAACGAAGCCTTTGATGTCGGTGAGGGATTGGTGGCGGCAAAGACACGAGTACGCACGTGTAACATTGAGATGTGAAAGGATATGAATAAGGGATTGAAGACCCTCCGTTCATATCCCCTATTTAAATGATTGGTACACCCGTTGAACTCCTCAATATCTAAAATCAAGATGTGAAATCCCGTTTTATGCGGGGTTCCGCTCCGCAATTTATTAAAACAAGATGCAAAATCAAAAGGTTGACTATAAATCACGGCAATGCTTATGCTATGTCAGCGAAGCCCATATCTTGTTGCGCCACATGGTCAGTACCACAAGCCGAAATTTCCAATAGACCAGACTAGAAAAAGCAAGTTCTTATCAATTCGGTAAAAGAGCATATATCGGCGTTAATGCGGTCATTCTGCCGGGCGTTCAAATCGGCGAAGGGGCTATTGTCGGCGCCTCCTCACTCGTAAACGGGATATCCCGGCCGGCGAGGTCTGGGCCGGTGTACCGGTGAAATATATCTGTAAGGTTAAGGAACTGGCTGAAAGACGGGCACAGAATACAGATGAATTTACGGCAAATTTTGATTGGATGCGGGAGATCGAAAAGCTGGAAATCGACTATACAAAAGTCAGAACAAATTTTATTGATGATGTCCGAAAGTATTTTAAAAAATGAATTTTATCAGACCATTGATTAGAAAATTTTTCCCGGAAAAATTCAGACCGTTTATCAAAACCCTTATGTATTACGGGAAGAGAGTGGAATGCCCCTGCTGCGGCGTATGTTTCCGAAAATTTCCAGACTATAGAGACAGGCCGAATGCCATTTGTCCTGTATGCGGCGCTCTGGAGCGCCATCGGCTATTATGGCTGTATATAAAAAACAATACAGATTTTCTGGGGAAAAAAATACGGCTCCTGCATTTTGCTCCCGAGCATGTTCTTTCCGGTCTGTTTTCATCTCTTCAAAATATACAGTATGTCAATGCGGATATCGCTTCACCCCGTGCGATGATTAGAATGGATATGACAAATATGTCGTTCAATGCGGAAACGTTCGACGCCGTTATCTGCAGCCATGTATTAGAACACATCGATGATGATATGAAAGCGATGAAGGAAATATATCGCGTTCTTAAGCAAAAAGGATCAGCTATTTTACTGCAGCCTGTTGATCAAACCAGGGAAAAAACTTTTGAGGATCCGACGGTTATTGATCCTCAAAAAAGAAAAGCCTTGTTCGGCCAGGAAGATCACGTGCGTATTTACGGCAGAGATATTATCATCAGGATAGAAAAAGCAGGTTTATCGGTATCGATTGAAGATTATCCATTCCGTTTTTCTCATGATCTGGCTGAACGATATGGACTGCATAAGGACAATCAGATTTATATCTGTAATAAAATATGAGGCCCACATTTATGGTCTTCTAATTTAATATGCGGCCATTAATGCTCTCTACAAAAAAGCATATCATACCAAATCTTCTCAGATGGGCGGCTCACCATATCAGCCCCCTCCGGGGGATAAGGTTGGTCAGGTGCCTGCCGGGCTTCAATACTGATTTAGAAGCGGAAACCAAGTTCCAAAGTTTAATGTTTCACGAAGCACAATTTCGTCGCCACGGCGGAAAATTTCAAGCTCTTTGCTCCTGACGGAGAATTCCTTATCCGACAGACTTCCTTGCGGAAGACAGAAAATGATGCGCCGCTTAAATTGTTGGACTTTTCGATAACCCCTTGGTTTTTTGACAATCCCGCCGAGAAATCCGCTCAAGTCTCACATATCTCTAACCGATATAGATTTTATCTGCATCAAAGCCAATGGCATTACTTTATCCAGACGGTCCATTCGGATTTTTCCATTAGGGTAATATCCATGGATCTGTACCGATAAAATCGGTTCCGACAAATTATTGATAATTACAATAAACCACTGGATTAGAGGCCTCTTGTCAAATGGAGGATGTTCGAAACCCGCAGGTAAGTGCGAAAAATGTTTTCGGCCGACTGATCGGATTCATCATTGCGCACTTTCTGCGGCTAAATATAGCCAATAAATTAATTCTCGGATACAGTTCGCTGCTGGCTTTGCTGGTAATTATTTCCGTATATGCCCTCATGAACTTGAATCGATTAAATTCGATAAACAAGAGCATACTGCAGACCGATCTTCCGGTAATCCTTGTATCGGAAAAAATGATCGATGTAATTCTTGCACAAGAACTTTATACGCGGCGCTATATGATTTTTCGCACCACCGATGTATATAACATTTTTTTACATAAAAAACAGGTATTTGAACAGCTTCTCGGTCGAATAAAATCTATCCCGGAAAAAAGCAAATTTCCTGTGGCTAATATAGCATCGCTGCATAACCAGTATATCAACCTGCTGCTTGAAGGAACGAAATCTGCCAATGCGCCTTCATCTTCAATGTCTAAAGAGTTTGAAGATAAAATCAAAGCACATCAGGAAAATTTTATTGCGACTATTAAAGCAATGGCTGCGGATGCGCAGCAGGATCAAAATGAAAAGACCGGCATGATCGCAGCCATCGGAACAATCGCTTTCAAAGCCGCGACGGTACTATGCGCATTGGGTGTCATCCTTTCCTTGGCTGCCGCTATGATCATCACGCGCAATATTTCCGGAGCCATAAAAAAATTAAAATTTGCCACCGAGATGATTTCAAAGGGACAATTTGATCATAAACCGGACATTCGCAATAAAGATGAGCTGGGAGATCTTGCCAAAGCATTTGTTACCATGGCCGGGCGGCTAAAACATCTGGAAGAGATGAACCTGGACTCCAGTCCGCTTACGAGACTTCCGGGTGGCACAACCATTGATAACGTATTGAACAAACGCATAAGCGCCAAGGCGCAAATTGCATTTTGTTTAATGGATATTGACAATTTCAAGGCCTACAATGATCACTATGGTTACGCCAAAGGCAATAAAGTAATTCAAGCCACCGCCGATATAATCAGCAAAGCTGTGGCTGACCATGGAAACGAAGGTGACTTTATCGGGCATATCGGGGGAGATGATTACGTGGTCATTACCACACCTGATGCCTACAACAAGATATGTAAGGCAGTCGTTGAAACTTTTGATAAAACGATTCCCGAATTTTATGATGCCAAAGACAAGAAGCGTGGCCATATCACCGGGAAAAACCGACAGGGAAAAAAAACTTCGTTTCCGCTGGCCACAATATCGATAGCCGTGGTGACCAACGAAAACCGCAAGTCCCTAAATCATATTCAGTTTGGTGAAGCGGTCGCTGAAATTAAAAAACAGGCCAAATTAAAGACCGGCAGCCTGTTTTTGGTGGATAGAAGGAAAAGTGAAAAAGGTTCTAAAAAAATTCGCCGAGTGATCAACAATAAAAAGCGTAAACCCCATAAACGAAAAAAGGCATCAAAAGGCAAATAAATGGGCAGAATACCGATGGTAATAAAAATTGGGTTTGTTTGGGCAATTATTTCTTTCCTTATCGGATGCGCCCAAACTCAAGGATGGATATATCCAAAATATAAGGGTGAAATTGATTCTGATGAATATTCTGTAGAAATTGACAGATTGGAGACCATTATTTCAAAAAACCCCGATTCCTCAAAAAGATGGCGGGCTCATTCTCAACTCGCGCAGCTGTATATCAGCCACAACAATCCCAAGAATAATTATCAAAAAGCCCTGGAGAACTTAATATTATACTTTCCCCATCATCCGATCTTTATGGATGACCATGATTTGCTAAATTGGATTTCGGTTTTAAATGAGATTAGAGACCGGTCCCAAAAAATAGAGTCTAAAAACAATAAGATTGAGCAGCTGACCGTGAAGCTCAATAAATCCAGGCAAGCAAATCGTTCATTAGTACAAGAGAAAAAAACATTGAATATCGACAAGTTAAGGTTGATGAACGCCATCAGCAATCTTGAAAAATCTAATCAGGAATTGGCCATGAAAATTGATATGCTGAAAACCCTTGATCACCGTGTTGAGGAAAAGCGCAAAAACTACAGTAGTGAATAATCATTTTCCAGGAGTGTATTTGGAAGATGCGGCCTCTTCGAGGAAATGTTAGAGCAGAGACATATCTGGCAAAAGCATGAATTTTCAGCGAATGTAATCGAAAAAATATTGAAGCATTTAAAGATATGGTTGCCGCAAAGACAACCCTCACACAAGGCCAATGGCCCGCCAATAATACCTGAACCATCGCACATTCCCTCCGTTGATGATCCGCTTTCGCCCAAATTGCTTTGGCGCGACAAATTAAGTGATAGACCCTGATCGTTCGACCTTGTCATTTGACCCTGAGGCCCTCGAAGGGAGGCTCTCGACAGGTTATCTCATTGAGAGCTGGATGAAAATAAATTTCCCCGCGGCCAGCCGCGGAGTATCCATGAATGATCTATTCTATCCTAGCGCAGTCCCGCTAAACTGAAGCGGGACGGGGAATCAAACCCTGCAGATGTCGCAATCTCCATCGCACATTCATAGTAATCTGCGTAATGTGCCTGCCCTGTGAAATTCGAAGACCATTTCACCGGGGCCTGCCCTGTGAAATTCGAAGACCATTTCACCGGGGCCTGCCCTGTGAAATGCTTGTCCAATGAAATGCCTGCCCAATGAAATGTTCATCCTGTGAAATGCAGAGCCTATTTCTCTGGGACGAAGCCTATTTCATCGGGGCGTAGCCTATTTCTCTGGGGCGTAATCTGTGGATTAAAAAAACAGTATTCGGTTCTGCAAGGCAGGTATGCTCAAAAATGCCGGAAAATGGAATGTTTTGCGAGGCTAAGAGCAAAATCAAAATGTTGACTTAAAATCGCGACAATGCTTAAAAGAAGCCATGTCAGAAAAGCCCATAAATAGTTGCGCCACATGGGCAGTAGCACAAACCGCGCGTTCCGACTTACCTGACTCTAAAAAGCAAGATTTTATCAATTGGTTTCAGCCTACTGGCCCGCCTCGCCGTCTTGGGTAAAGACGATACAGCCTTGACCATTTTGCGGGTTTCGGGCCACCCCGAATGTTATGGGACCCCGAACGACGTGGGTTGGCGGTGTTGGCCGCAGGGAAATGCCGAGGCAGTTTTCCAGTTCCGATCGGCGTTGTCGGGTTAGTGGGGTATCGAGATAAATCCCTCGTGGGGAAGCAGCGATCAGGGTGAGTTCGATACCCGTTGTGTTGATTATGACGGGTTTGGAATGAGTGGACCAGAGACTGTGGGGTGTCGGGCCGGCGATGGGCGAATTGCCCGCTTGCCATTCGGTGGCGGCCAGTGTTTTTCGCAGCTGCTGCACACGCCGCAGGGTTTTATCGAGCTTGCCGAGGCCGATATGGTGACCGGCGCGGTTGAGTTTTACTGCCAGTTCGTCGCGCTTGAACAATAGGGTTTTGGTGATTTCCTCGGCAACCTCTTTGGCGGCCTCAGTGGAGTATTCCCGGAGTGACGGCCAATAGGGCCTCCTGAAAAATTTCCCGTATGGCCACAGCGTGGCGAGGTCGAAAATATTCTCCGGAATTTGTTCCAGGACGGGGTCCACAGCCTGACCGTAAATCACCTTTATCAGGGTGTAATAGTGACCGACGGTGGGCACTGCTGAGATGGCGATATCCCCTGCTATAATCAATTGGTCCAGTACTTGATAACTGACGTGGTGAAAGCGCCGGTCGTCCAGGGTGCGAAAAGCCGCCTCGACGGTAACCAGCCAGTCCTTATTGGCATCGGGCAGGTTGGGAAAGGCGGCGGCCGCTTGGTTAACGTATCGTGCGTAGGCCTCACGCAGGGCTTTACCCCGCAGCGTATCGGCCGGAGTCAAGAATTGATAGGCAAACATGGGGTCGAGGTCGCGTTCCAAAAAGCTCAGCAGGGAACCGTCCGCCTGTATCCAGTAAGCGCCGAACGCGGTTAAAAAGCGGTAGGTGTAAAGTTGCCCCTGCATAAACTGTGCCCGATCGAAATTGGAAAATCGGGTGACTGCACCATAGAAAATTCTCCCTTGCATGGCTCGAGCGGAATTTCCGATGGCCGAGCGCCACTCGCGGGCATCGAAATCGATATGGTTGAGCCAGCTCGTTGCCAGTTGCCGGCTTTGATCGTCGTTGAGTTTTTCAAAGCGTATGGGGGAGAGATTGGGATAGTCCGTTAAAGTGATCTGGCCGCCAGCGGTCGGCGTCGGCAAGTGCTTAATTGCCTCAAGCAGTGGATTGTCGATCAATTGTCCTGTGAGTTTTTGCGCTTTGGTGTTTAGCTCGGCGTCCCGCCTTGCCGTATCTTCACCGGCGAGTTCGCGCGCAGCAGCCGGTATAAAAGCCTCCCGGGCAAATTCCGCCAGCAGATCAACGCGCTCACGTAAAATGGCGGTTAACTGGGCGCTTTTGCTTTGGTGGTCGCCTGCATTCCGTCGCTCTTGTTCAAGCAGCGCCAGATCGATGCGGCTGGAATGCAGCCGGTCTTCAAACTCGGTAATTCGGTTTTCCAGGCTGTCGGATTGGGTGGCCATCACCTGCCGCTGATTTTCCAGCTTTTTTGCTTGTCCGATATAATCCATTTCCAACCAGAAACCACGGGCAAATGCCTTCCAGGCCAGATTGAGTCCACTGATTTGGCTTTCCAGAGATTCCAGTCCCTGCGCTCGGATGCCCAAATCGCGATAGGATTTGGCGATGTCGACAATGTCACGCCAGCCTGCAATAGCTTCAGCGTCCCGCAGCGGTTGCTTTGACAGGCCGGCTTTCAGTTTTGCCAGCGCAGCATAAACCTGTTGATGATCCGCACCGTAACTGCTTTTCAGGTGGGCCGCAGCGTTTTCATAGTCGAGCAGCATGGCTTCTCGCGTAACAGCGTAGCCTGCTTCCAGTTTTGCCACCCGCAGTTCAAGCCGGGTTAACCGATTGCTGAAAGATTCCTTGATGCGCTGCTCGCGGATAAGTATATTATCCATGGCCTGCTTGTGTTGCCGTTGCAGCACGCGCGTCTCGTTTTGAGCGAATTGCCGGGCTTCCGCCAAAATGGGCCGGTGAGCCTGAATGGCGGCCATAACCTCGCGTTGGCGCGATTGATAAAGGGCTACTAATTCGCGGCTGCTGTTTCGGTTTTTTACGAATTTGCAGCCGGGTTTGTGACAATCGTTGCCGCGGTTTTCGGTTGTGTTGCACTGGGTCAGATGGTTTTCCAACTCCCGTTTTTTTTGCTCGAACTCTTGTTGGGCCGATCGTGTATTTTGGCGGAAATTGCGGAGTTCGTTGTTCAGGCGGGACGCATGATTTTGTTCCTCAGCCAGTGACTGTTGCACGGCGGATAAATCCGCATGAGAACGCTGCTGCAGCTCAGCGCGTTGATCGGCGCTGCTCTCCAGTTCCAGAGCCAACTCTTCATTTAGCTCGGCAGAGAGTGCTCTCAGGTCACGCATTTCGTCAAAGCGCTCTCCCTCCAACTGCGAATAATCTTTGTCAAACTGTTTAATCTCTTTTTCCAGAAGCCGCAGCTCCTCCCGTGCAATCCTTATATTATTGGCATGCGCGGCCACGCTTTCCATAGCGCGAACGGTTTGTTCGGCTTCTGCGGCGCGCCGTTGTTGCGCAGCGGCGGCCGCTGCGCGGATTTGAATAATCCGATGGGCCAGGGCGGCGCGATCTGCCTTAAGGGCAGCGCGCCGGCTAATCGCGTCACGAATTGCCCTCTCTTCGGCGTCGATGGCGTGGCGTTGTTGATGGATTGCGCGGTCGAGTTCCGGTGTTGCAGCGGTCGTATGAGACAGCTTGCGAACGATTTTATCGACGTGTCGATAAGCGTTGTGTTTTAATTCGTTGATCTGGTTGTCTATGGCCGGCAAATAGCCGCCATGGCTATCGGCATCCAGGTCGCTCGGATAAACGGGATCGATGAGAGCATTATCAACGGCCGCCAGCTCAAATTCGATCGGTGAGTCATCCAGTTCGCTCAGAGCGTCATCCAGCACCGGTCTGAATTCTGATCTGTTTTGGTCTTGTCCCCGGAGAATATCGAGCGCCGTACGACCGTCCGGTCCGGCCAAATTGGCTTTGGCATCATGATCCAACAGCAATGCAGCGATTTCCAGCTGACCCGTTTGGGCCGCCACAATCAACGCCGGCCGCTGCTGAGCATCTTTGCCATTGGGATCAGCGTTGTGTTCGAGCAGCTGTTTTGTCAGGGCTGTATCTTTGTTGGCCACGGCAACACCAATGGGGGATTCGCCGCGTCGATTGGATTGACTGGATGCAACGCCGTGCGCCAGCAATGTCGATACAATGTTGGCTTTTCTGTGACGGACCGCCTGAAGCAGAGGAGTGTTGCCGTTTGCGTCGCCAAGGGTTGTATCCGCGCCGGCTTCCAGCAATCGAACAACCGCGGCTTGATTGCCGCGATTGCTCGCCACGATTAAAGGCGTCGCGCCGAACCGGTTTGCCGCGTTCGCGTCTGCGCCGGACCAAAGCAGAACATCGAGTAAACGAGTGTCCGTAAGCACCGCCGCGATGCTGATTGGAATTGCGCCAAAGGCATCTTGTTCTTCAAAAAACTCTCCGGTTTCCGCCAACAGCCTCACCAAGGCAGGATCAACAGGTTTTACACCGGACAGCGCATAGTGAAGCACCCGTGAGGGTCGATCAGGGCCGACCGAAAATCGCCGAAAATGATCGTATTGTGCGCAAAGCGCATCCCGATTCCTATCCAGCGCCAACTTGCGCCAGTTTTCCAGCGTCTGGTACGTTGGCGTACCGAGGCTCGCAAATTTTTGTTGCAGCCATCCTTTATTGCTGACATGGGAAAATTTTTCGGTATTTCGCCCCCAGCGGTCCAATAAAAAAGGCGATGCACCTGCATCCCACAGGATATTGAGCATACCCTGATTGTTGGCTCGCATAGCGGCCATGGAAAGAGCGCTTCGCCTGGTCGCATCGCGTGCATTGGGATTTGCTCCCTCTTGAAGCAGTTGGGTGGCTCGTTGGGTGTTGCCCGAACTTACGGCGGCCATCAGTTTGAGAGCGCCTGGTGCTTGTTCAACATCCGTCGCGATGCGCGTACAGATTTGATGGGGGTCGGCAATTGCCTGGGTACCTGTGGCAAACAAGAGTATGCACGGAATGAATCGTTTTATCACGAGCTTCGTGACAACCGGCAAAAACTGCAAAGCAAATATCCACTCAAAAATTCTATTCAATTCCGGCGATCCTTATCGAGCGTAGCCAAACCTTATTGAACAGGCGTGCAACTAATATCCAACTCACTTTGCATACGCGACCGGCGTATCGGCGCCGGATCACTGGCCAACCATGCATCGTAACCGTCCTGTAATCGCTGGCGAATTTCCGGAGATAATTTGTCAAGGATTTCCGGGGAAGGCAAGATTCTCGACTTAATCGTCTGATCGAAGCCACGTATGCCACAAAAATACTGCTGAAAAGGAACTTCTTTGCTGTTTACCACGACTTTGTCAAAGGCAATGGCATGTTCCTTCATCGGGGCAATACAGGTATCGCAGGCTGAAACAACCACATAACTCAAAGGATCAAAACGCCGGCCGCCAATACCAGGTGCCTCAAGATAGAAATCCGCGCCGGCCGCCAACAGGGCATTCAGCAATTCACCGCGATTTTTTTCAATGGCAATCATTACCGGCGTTTTTTCGGAATTATCTCTAATATTAAGGTCGGGATCTCGTTCGAGCCAGTTTCTCAGACCCTGCAAATTCCCCAGATAGGTCAAATGATGCAGCCGTGTTTTGCCGGACGTATCCTGTGCGTTCTGATCCACCTCGCCCAAACTGTATGAGCGATTGTCCACCACTAGCAACCGGCTGTCACAATCATTGGTTGACGTCACTTGAGAAACAACCGGTCTGCCGGCGTCCGGCACTGACCAGACTCTAAGCTTTTGAATGTTATCTTTGACCGTGCGCTCGATGATGGCATTGTCGATGCGGCGTGTTGTCGCCATGGTCGGCAGCGTTTTGGCCTTTGAACTCAAAAAACTGGCCTGGTGTGCGAACATATCGTACCTGACAAAAGGCTGCGACGTCGACGAAACTGGAGGCAGATTGCCGATATTCGCCACTGCGAATCCCCAGTCACCGTTAATTTTCGAGGCGTCAAAACGAATAGCAAACTGTTGGTGAAAATTTTCTTTGTGGGGCGATTCGAAGGTATCCGTCGGCGTTTGTTCGAGCATCGGACCGTACATCGATTTATTGATGGGCGGCGACGCCATATAAAGCTGAACAATACCCGGTGTGTGAATTGAGCGGCTGAAAAAGAGGTCGGCGTTGTTCATTAATGCAAATTTCAAGTTTTTGCGACTGACATTTTCGGGTTTGCCGGTATCGACGTCGAGCTCAATGATATCAAGCCGCAGCAGAATATCTTCGGGCTTATTGTCATCGCTGGAGTCGGGTGCGGACGTCGCGGGCTGGTAGGCCAGCAATAAAGAGCTTTTATCGAGAAATGCCGCCCCGGAAAACGGCAGGACCTGTTCCCTCCTTTGAAAATTCAGCCTACCCGTGGGAGCAGGGGGCAAATCCAAAGTACCAAGATACCGGATACCTTCATCATTGACGATGTAGGAACTGATTTGCCGAGTGCTGCCCAGATGCAATCCGTAGACAACCGGCAGGCCCTGATCGTGGGCAAACATCTCGTCCGGTTTATTGGGCAGGGGTATGGGTGGCGAGGTCACAGCAATTTTTCGCAGTTTTAAATCCACCTTATAGCTGGTTAGCATCGTGCGATCATCGTTGCAGGCACCGCGGTCATCGATCGTCAAAAGAGCCACGCGTTCAGACTGATCCTGCGAGCAGTCAAGTTGCACCTCGCCTGAGATCGTAACGGCTTTTATGGTGAGACCGTATTGAGATCGCAGCGCGCTCAGTTGTTCTTCCGGTTGAGGGATCACCAGCCCATTGGCTCCGGGGGGCAATGAGATACTGCCGATGTAAGCGGGCATAACAGGATTGCCGAGTGCGTTGTATTGCACATCCACCGACGCAAACTCACATTGCGAAGCCTGAGAGCCCGCATTGGAAAATACAAACTCAACAGCGAGTCCATCGACCCCGATGCGAGCCGTTGCGCTAACCTGGGCGAAAGCCAAAGGCGCTGACAACACCTTCAATAAAACGATACCCATCAGTATACTTTTCATGGCGCCATCTCCCTGCGTTGAAACGTAATGGAATGGTATTGGCCCATACCGGACCAGGCCTGACCGGGCTGTCCGTGCGGCCCGGGTGAACCCGCTGTGCGGTCACTGACCGGCCAGCCGCAACTGCGCCCTCCGTGTCCGTCGCCCCCTTGACCCGCGGGGCCGCCCCATCCGCCCTGGCCGGTTTGCAGCACCACTGTCAAGCCCACCGGTTGATCACTGCGAAAAGACGGAACATCCGCACCCACCGGCCACCACACAACAGCAAGCGGTCCGGCAGGCCCGGGCGGCCCTCCAGCGCCACCCCTGCCGCCACGACCGCCATTGCCGCCGTCTTCACCTTGATTGCAGGAGGCGCCACCCCCAATACCGCCTTTACCGCCATTGCCTCCGTGGCCGCCTGCCTGGGAGCGCAGCAATATCGTTGCAGCCTCAAGCCTGGCAATGCCTAACTCGAGGCGAAGATCCACCGTGGGCTTGCCTGTGACACCGACGCCGCCGTTGCCACCGGGCCCACCGGTTTCTCCATAGTCCGGCTGACGTCCTTGGGACCCGTGTCGACCCTGGGCAGCGCGCTTGGAAAAATATTGATGAATTTTTGCGCCTTTTTCCGCCTCGAAGTGATCCGCCCGCAGAATAAGTCGTTTACCGCTATAGGATTCCGGAATCACGAGCGAGGCTCCGGATTTGAGAATGAGTCGACTGTATTGGATGCGGTGTTTCCCGGCCGGCAGACTGGCTTCCTGCCCGGCGGCTACGGTGAGATTGTTGGCATAAGTATTGTTGATTGCGAACAAAAAACAGATGGGCATCAATCCCTTAATTATTGTTCTTGAAGCTTTCATTAACGCAACTCCTTGGTATTCGATCATCAGTACTTATTTTGCAGCGGGCAGCATAGTGCTCTTTTCCTCAGATATCGTCACAAAATCCAGGATTATTAGCGTGCACGCAGGCGGCACTAGGCAACAGCCAGTCAGGACCATGTCCAGTAAAGGCTCGACGGACACTCCTTGCAGGATGTAAAAAAGTCAATTTTTAGGGGTGAAAGTATTGAGAAAATGTCCCAGTGTGTCAAAAGATAAAAAGACGAAAAGTTGCTTTATTGAAGCGGATAAATGAAAAATGGTGAAGGGTATACCAGTTTTTACTTCCGCCTTCGCTGAAGCTTGGGGCTTCGCCTTTAGGCTACGACCCCACAAGACGCCGCGACAAGTCCGACTTCGCTCTACAAACTTGAGGTTTCACCATAAGGCTACAACACCACACGACAGGACAAGACAGCCCAACATATTGAGGCACCCATTTACGTAAACCATAATCATCTGATTAATCAAAGCAAGTTTTGCCCACAAGATTAATCTTTTGCGTAGATATAGCAATTTCAGGTCGCTTTGAGCACCGCCCGCGGCGGATTTGAGGATCTTTTTTGCGAGCAGTTGATCCTGGATAAACGAAATGATTCTATCTATGAATCCAAGGATGGCAAGACTTAAAAACGTTTGATGCCCTGGATTGGCCCCGCCAGAGAACGACAGGATGGTAGCACTTGCTCAGCTCGTAAAGCACATCCCGCACACGGGCGAATCCCTCCGCGGCGAGTTTACTATGTCATCCACGCAAATAAATCGATGGAGCTTAGAAATAAACCAGGAACGAATGGCGAAGAGCCGTCCCTGATGGAATCCTATATTACAAAATTTTTATAAGGTTGACTTGATTTCACGACAATGCCTAAAATGAACCATGTCGGCGGCGCCCCTATATGTTGCGCCACGTGGGCAGTACCACAAGCCGAACTTTCCGATAGACCTGACTCGAAAAAGCAAGTTCTTATCTGTAAAACGCTGTTGCTGAAAATTCCGATTTAACTGGGAAGGAGATAACTGGCATGGAAAGCAGAAGTAAATCACGGTTAGTTTTCGTCCTGTTGTTGCTTGTTGGGGTAATTGTCGGTCTCGCAATCGGTTGGTATGGTGGGGCTCGCTTTGGGATGTCCTTTGTCTTGGATGAATGTCTATACAAAGATGCCAAGGAGGTCCAGACTCAGGTTGCTATACTGAGGCATTTTAGAGCGGATGAGAGAGATATAGTCAATAGTTGTGTATGAAGAAATTAGGCGGCAATCCGTTTTTCTTCGACACCATTGACAAATTTAACTCCTCTAATTACTTCTGCCAGGCGTTGCGGATGGTGAAGTCGAA
>Ga0126334_10000256_pt1 | contig 16616 bp, 14 predicted proteins | sample InaspJWI49metaG_FD_94491 | JGI IMG/M metagenome (GOLD analysis project Ga0126334, IMG submission 94491) | Marine gutless worms symbiont microbial communities from Oahu, Hawaii - Inanidrilus sp. 2 OAHU.JWI-49 metaG | ecosystem: Host-associated > Annelida > Digestive system > Unclassified...
CACATCAATTGAAAAAGATCGAAAAATGGCTTAACAATCGCCCTAAAAAGTGTCTAAATTTTAAAACACCGGCCGAAGCCTTTAAAGCCGAGTGTTGCACTTAAACGTTGAATGCAGGTATGATTTATCTATAATTTGAAATCTCTTTTATAAATCAGTTAGTTGTTTTGACTCTTGAGATATCCCATCGCTTCCTTTTTTCCCACAAATTTTTTCTGCTAATACCAAGTATGGCCGCAACCTGCTCTTCGGTATGGTCATTTTGAAGGGCAATAATTGTTTGTTTAGTATAATCGTCGATTGAAATGAAGTTTTGAGGTATTCTTGAATTTTCAGCATTACTCGAAAACTTATTAGGAAGTTGTTCATTTTTTATGGCTTGCCCATCATCGGTGAGGTGAAGTGCGTATTCAATTGTATTTTCAAGTTCTCGGACATTGCCACGCCAATGGTAATCCATTAGTTTTTTAAGTGTTTCAGAAGATATGCCGGTAACCTTTCTATTATGGGTATCACAAAGACGTTGCAGCAGGTGAGTTGCAAGCAGCGCGATATCCTCCCTTCTCTCACGCAGAGATGGCACATATATCGGTATTACACTCAATCGAAACAAGAGATCCTCTCGAAAGACACCGTCTTTGACAGCTTCCTCAAGATTTCGATTTGTTGCTGATATTATCCGAACATCGAATTTCTGAACACGAGTTTCGCCGACTCGCCGCGATTCGCCTTCCTGTAAAAAACGAAGTAGTTTCACTTGAAGGGATAATGGTATTTCACCAACCTCATCAAGGAAAAGGGTACCACCATGAGCTGTTTCTATTAAACCTTGATGATCTTTAATTGCACCTGTAAACGCCCCCTTAACATGTCCAAATAATTCTGATTCGATTATATTCTCTGGGATAGCCCCGCAGTTAACAGTTACAAAGGGCTTCTCTTTACGATCGGAATGATAAACAATAGCCTTCGCAATAAGCTCTTTTCCTGTTCCCGATTCTCCCGTTATCAGTACTGTGCTGTTAGTCGAAGCGATTCTTTCAATCAATCGAAAGATTTCTCTCATTTTATTTGATTGGGTTATTATGTTTTCAAATTGGAATCGACGTTGAACCTCTCTACGAAGTGTAACACATTCTTTAGTTATGCGAATCTGTTCTGTAACGTCCCGTACCACCTCCACGGCACCAATTATGTTTCCATTTTCATCCTTGAATGGGCCTGAAAAATATTCTGCCCATAAAATAGTCCCGTCAGGCATTTGAACATCTCTAAGGGCTCTCCGAGATTTACCATCCATTAGGACTTTCAGAACAATGCAGTCGTCACAAGCTTCTTCACGTCCACGGTAGGCTTTATAGCAGTACTCTCCAATTTGGTTGCCGAAATTCTGGCACATAGCCTCATTCTGGAATATGATTTCGAGATCCTTGCTGATAACAGTTATACCGTCGCTGACAGTATTCAAAACCGCATCAAAAATAGCCTGGTCATATTTTTGTATACCTTGAAACATAATCGCAATGTTTACAATTAGAGGTTACCTGCATTGTCCCTGAGCCACACAAGACTCATGAATACTCGCTGCAATCTTGATTTTTCTTGGTCCTTTTATTCTATGCCACACTTGTATTATGCACAAAATTTATAAAAATTCAGGATACTAACAGTATCCTGGACTTAGAATTATATATTAAAGCGCCACGAGTAACGCGAGATTCATATGAGTCAGAATAGCTATTAAGAATAGGAGCTTAGAGATAATTTGGAATTATAGTTGGCGGGGATTGAAAACGCAAGAAATTGCGGTATAAGATCTTATGGCAAGTCCGGTTTCCATATCGAATGGCAGTTAGACCAAGTCAAATTTGCAAAGCTAAATGGACTGCGCAATGTTGCCAAGATCCCACTATAGTGCGATTTTGCCGAGATTCTGAATACTTCAAGTGGTATTGCTCGGCCATCAGAAAATCAGGAATACCATCAAAACATGGTCGTAGTTTTCACCAGCACCTGTTTAATGGCTCTCATCCCTGTATTTTTCAGAATATTTCCATAATAAATCTCCTAATTTGATTTTAACGAAAGGATTAGATAAAAAGATTCTTATCACTAAACCCCCTTAGCAATGTGTTGGATGTTTAAAATGTAAATATTTTGGGTGGTTATCTGTAATATTGCATGACTATGGGAAGCTATAGAGATGACTGAAAATCAGGCATATCTTGCAGCAAAGAATCGAATAAAAGACCTTGAAAAGGAAATCGCGAAAAACCGCAAAGCGATTGAGGCTGTTAAGCGCGAAAAGCTCTTTTCTGAGAAGGTGCTTAATAGTCTGCCCGGCATTTTCTATCTATACGATGAGAAAGGCACCATTATCCGGTGGAATAAGAATCACGAAACATTAACCGGATACAGTGCCCGCGAACTGCCCAACCGGAAGATATTCGACTGGTTTTCCGGCGAGGACAAACAGCGGGTTTCAGCAGTAGTGCAAGATATATATGCTGATGGTAAACTGCGAACTATCGAAGCCAGGCTTATCATCAAGAATGGTCAAAAGATTCCCTATCATTTTACCGGTGTTCGGATGACCGTAAACGGTCAAAAATACCTGCTGGGCATGGGTCTTGATCTCACCGAACAGAAGATAACCGAATGGGAACTCCGCAAAAGCGAGGAAAAATACCGGGCCATATTTGAAAATGCTGTGGAGGGGATCTACCAGACAACGCCGGAAGGCGTCCTGGTCAGTGCCAATCCTGCCATGGCCCAGATCCTGGGGTACGCCTCAACCGCGGAATTGATGGCTTCCATAAAAGATGTGTCTCGGGATCTGTACTTTTCGCGTTCCGAACGAAGGAACTTTCTGCGCCTGATGCAGCAGAATGAACCTGTTTCCGGATATGAGGTTGAGTTTTTACGCAAAGACGGGAGCCGTATATGGGCCTCTTTGCATGCCCGTCCCATAACCGATAAAAAAGGTAAACTGCTGCTGGTTGAAGGGATCTTTTTTGACATAACGGAACAAAAACGGGAAGCCGATTCCCTCCGGGAGCGGGAGGCCTACCTGCGCAAGGAGAACATCAGACTACGATCCAACATTAAAGACCGCTACCGATTTGGTGATATCGTCGGTAAAAGTACCGCCATGCAGGATGTCTACGAAATGATCCTCAAGGCGGCGGCCAGCGATGCCAATGTCATTATATATGGTGAATCTGGAACCGGAAAGGAACTGGTTGCACGGGCCATTCACCAGTTCAGCGATCGAAAAACAGAGCGATTTATCCCGGTCAATTGCGGAGCCATCCCCGAAAACCTGATTGAAAGCGAGTTTTTCGGGTATAAGAAAGGCGCTTTTACCGGGGCTGCGGCCAGTAAAGCAGGTTTTCTGGACCTGGCGGACAAAGGGGTTTTGTTTCTCGATGAACTGGGGGAAATCGGTCCCAACCTGCAAGTCAAGCTGCTGCGGGTGCTGGAAGGCGGGGGGTATACACCCGTTGGTGGTCTCGACGTCAGGCAAACCAACCCACGCATCGTGGCGGCCACCAACCGCAACCTGGAAGATTTCGTTGCCAGGGGCCTGATGCGCGAAGATTTTTACTACCGCATTCACATCATCCCCATTCACCTACCGCCGCTTCGTGAAAGAAAGGAGGACATCCCCCTGCTGATCGAACATTTCATGCAAGCCTCTGATACCGACCCAGGCGAAATATCGGTCACCGGCGAAATGATAGCGGCCATGATTCAGCATGATTGGCCGGGAAACATCCGCGAATTGCAAAATGTGCTGCACCGGTACCGGACTTTGAATCTATTCGATCTGCCGAAGAGCACATCTACGGTTTCTGCCGCTCGTCCAATTCGTCTTGAGGCTGGGCCCACCTATGATTCCGATATGGAAACCTTCCAGATTGCCATGGAGCGAACTGAAAAGAGGCTGCTGGTACGAGCCTTGGAGGCCAATCAGTGGCATAGAGAGAATGCCGCGAAAAGCCTAGGGCTGGCGCCGCGCACCTTCTATCGTAAAATCAAGCGTCATGGCCTTGTTCGGCATAAATAGTGCCACTTTTGGCGGTTTTATATTTTTTCTTTAATTATATAGTCTTTCATGCCCCACAGGTCTTATACTGCCAATATTGGCAGTAGATGGCTCTTGCCACTCCACCCCTCAGCCTAATAATTTTATCTGACATTTCTTATAGTTATAGAAAGAGCCAAGTTTGGCCTGCGAATTGCTGTATCTATTACTGTTCTAGGTGCCTGGAATTACCAGCTGCAAGGATTTAACAATCAAGGCATACCCTAAGCAAAAACCCTGTCTCGCCTTGGCCTGACTGCCTGAAACGAGATAGCATCCTGAATCCAAACCATAATATTAGGAGAACATATGAGCATTTCGAATACCCTCGATTATGATTACATCGTCATCGGATCGGGCTTCGGCGGCAGTGTTTCGGCGCTGCGACTTGCAGAAAAGGGTTATAAAGTGGCTGTCCTGGAAAAAGGCAAGCGCTGGGCCAACAGAGATTTTCCCAAAACCAACTGGAATACACGGAAATACATGTGGCTGCCCCAGTTGGGTTGCTACGGCTATCAGATGCTCACACAGCTCAAGCATGTCCTAATTTTCCACGGCGGCGGTGTCGGCGGTGGCAGCCTGGTATACGCCAACCAGCTGCTGATTCCTCCGGATGAGGTGTTTGAGCGGCCGGAGTGGGGTCTGGATAACTGTAAGGAAACCATGCTGCCCTGCTACGAACGGGCTAAAAAAATGCTCGGGGCCAACCCCAGTCCCCAGATCGGGGCCGCCGACAAATGTCTGCGGGAGGTCAGCAATGAACTGCGCGGGGAAGATACCTTCCACAAAAACGATGTGGGTATATTCTTCGGGACACCTAAAGAAACCGTACCGGACCCCTACTTCGACGGCAAAGGACCAGAACGTACCGGCTGCGATTTTTGCGGCTCCTGTATGGTCGGCTGCCCCAGCGGCGCCAAGAACACGCTGGATAAAAATTATCTTCACCTTGCGGAAGGGCTGGGGGTGGACATTATTCCGGAAACGGAAGTCACCGGTGTTGCACCCCGCAACGGTGGGTATGAGATTTACACGAAAAAATCTACCGGCATTTTCAAACCGAAAAAGACTTACCAGGCAAAAGGTGTTGTGTTCAGTGGCGGAGTCTTGGGGTCTGTCAAGCTCTTGATGAAATGCAGGCAAGAGGGCCTGCTCCCCGATCTGTCCGACCAGCTCGGTAATTTTGTCCGAACCAATTCCGAGGCCCTGCTCAGCGTCAAGTCAAAGGATAAAGAGACGGATTGGAATGACCAGATCGCCATCACGTCTGGAGTTTACCCCGATGAGACCACCCATATTGAGATGGTCCGCTACAACAAAGGCTCGGATGTCCTGCTCAACCTGTTTACCCTGATGACCGGGGGCGCCGGAAACATACCCCGCTTTTTCCGATTCCTGGGCAACATTATCCGGCATCCGGTTCAGTTTGTGAAACTCTTGTGGCCTTTCGGCATGGCCGCTTCCACCACCGTGGTCCTCGTCATGCAGACGGATGAGAACTACCTCAAGCTTGACTACAAATCGCGGTGGTGGCGACTGGGGGGCTACAGTATGAATTCGACGGTCCCGAAAGGCCAGCGCCGTGCACCCGCGTATATCCCGATTGCCAACGAAGTCACCCGTCGCCTGGCAAAGAAGATGGATGGGATCCCCCTGAGCCTGATCTCCGAGGCCGCTTTTAACGCGTCGACAACCGCTCATATCCTGGGCGGCTGCTGCATGGGTGCGACCGCCGACAAAGGGGTTGTGGGATTTAATGGCGAAGTGTTCGGCTACCCCAACTTGTTTGTGGCCGATGGATCTGTTGTGCCTGCCAACCTGGGGGTCAATCCCAGTCTGACCATTACGGCCCTGTCGGAATACATTATGTCCCAGGTGCCGGAAAAATGAGAATGGCCACAGGTGGATAGTTTACCGGCGTAGCATGCGTCGAAATAATTAGGTTTTTAAGATTCAAACGTTCATTTTAACGCTAATCATTAAAAGAAAAGGAGGCCATCGTGCTGAACCTTGCAAACATTCTGGACTTTAGCGCCAAGGAGTATTCCGAAAAGGCGGCCCTGGTTTTCGGCGACAAACGCTTTACCTATACCCAACTCAACGCTGTGGCAAACCAGGTGGCCAACGGGCTGGTAGCCATGGGAATCAAAAAAGGGGACAAAGTGGCCCTGACTTGCCCCAACTTGCCCCACTTTCCCATGATTTACTATGGGATTTTAAAGGCGGGCGCGGTAGTGGTGCCGCTTAACGTTTTATTAAAAGGCCGGGAAATCGCCTATCACCTTCAGGACAGTGACGCCAAAGCCTATTTCTGTTTTCAAGGCACCCCGGAACTGCCGATGGCTACGGAGGGTTGGGCCGGCTTCAATGAGACACCCGAATGTGAAAATTTTTATGTCATCACCGCCGATCCGGCCGCGCCCTCCCCCATCGAAGGCGCCGCGACCTTCGGCCAGTTCATCTCGGACCAGTCGCCGGCTTTTGATTCGGTCACAACCAATTTCGATGACACGGCAGTTATCCTGTATACATCCGGAACCACTGGGTTCCCCAAAGGGGCCGAACTCTCTCATGCCAGTATGACCTTCAATGCAATCGGATCACGAGACCTGCTCCAATTGACCGTTGATGATGTTTGCCTGATTGTTCTGCCGCTGTTTCACTCCTTTGGCCAGACGGTCCTGATGAATGCAGGCCTGACCAGAGGAAACACCCTGGTTTTGATTCCGAGGTTTACACCTGAAGATGTCCTCGGTGCCATGGAGGCCGAAAATGTCACCGTCTTTGCCGGGGTGCCTACTATGTACTGGGCCCTGTTGACGCATGAAGACAAGACCGGCAATCTCGATATCGAAAAGATCGCTGCAAACCTGCGAGTAGGGGTGTCCGGAGCCTCGTCCCTGCCGATCGAAATCATCAAAGGAATCGAAGAAAAGTACGGTATTCCCATTGTGGAGGGCTACGGCCTCTCCGAGACCTGCCCGGTGGCCGCCTTCAACCATCTGCACAAGGAGCGCAAGCCCGGCTCAGTGGGATCGCCGATCTGGGGCATCGAAATTATGGTCGTAGACAAGGATTCACAGCCGGTAGGCGTGGAAGAAGTCGGCGAAGTGGCCATCCGGGGCCACAACGTCATGAAGGGCTACTACAACAAGCCCGAAGCCACAGCCGAGGCCTTCAAGGGAACGACCTGGTTCCACACCGGTGACCTGGGTAAGTTGGACGCGGACGGGTATCTTTATATCGTCGACCGCGTGAAAGATATGATCATCCGCGGCGGTTACAACGTATACCCCCGAGAAATCGAAGAAGTACTAATGACCCACCCAGCTGTTTCCATGGCTTCGGTTATAGGGGTGGCCAACGACCAGCACGGTGAAGAGATCAAAGCGTTCATCGTACTAAATGAGGGCCAGCACTCAACGGACGGCGATATTATCGAGTGGTCCAAAGAACAGATGGCGGCTTACAAGTACCCGCGTATTGTAGAAATCCGTGAATCACTTCCCATGACTGCTACCGGCAAAATACTAAAAAAAGACTTGAAAGCCGAAAGCGTTTGATGACGAAGTAGATAGATTTTCGGGGGAGGGCAACGAACCCGCTCACTGTTCATTGTGTGCAATTGTGAAAAGCAGTGGGCGGGTTTGTATTCAAGGTATCTAAGCCGTGGACTGTTGCCAAGTTCTCACTTTATTCCAGATAATTGGAAAAAGTGCACACTTCTGATGGTATAGTGTGGTCTCAACCCGTGAAACGGGCAATTTCAATTTTTGACCATGAAAGGGGGCCGCATAGCCTGTGGTATCAGGTGATGCGTCTGGTACGGCCACTAATTGAGCTATCATCTAAATGTTTTTCCTATGTCATAGGCATGCCCTATGTAGCCATCAACACCAAAGTAGCTTTTGCTTTCAGCAGCATAAAGTATAGGGCTAAGTTTAAGCATCTCAGGAAGCCCGCCCTCTCCGAGGATCTCCTCATCGCTCTTAACATCCAATATCTCTCCAATAAACTGGGTGTGTAAACCAATTTCAAAAGTATGAATTACTTTGCATTCTATCACCATTGGAAATTCGTCTACATAAGGAGCATATACTTTATCAGCTTTAGCAGGGGTCAGACCTGTTTTTCTAAATTTGTTGGTCTTCTTTCCCGAGGTTAGGCCGAAAAAGTCAGCCTCCCGTGCATAGTTTTTAGATGGCACACTTATTGTGTAAGCTTTAGTTTCCATAATGTTATGGTAGGTGTAGGTAGCTTTCCGAAGCGATATTGTAACCGCTGGTGGTTTACTGCAGCAAATGCCTCCCCAAGATGCCGTCATAACGTTAGGCTTGCCATTTTTATCATAGGAACCTACACACCAAACAGGAGATGGGTAAATTAATGCTCTTGATCCAATTGATTTTTTCATGACTATGTCCTTTATCATGACTAAACATTATATATTATGGGGTAGTTGCCAATATCACAAATCCACTAAAACTGCATGTAAGATTTGAGAATCTGAGCCGCGCACATTTGCCAATAGTCCTTGGTTGGCGATTTTAAATCTTAACCGAGAAATATTTTAGGTATTTTGGTGCGCCCGATCAGTTCAAATCCCCATCAGGAAATCCGCCTTATTGATTTTCGGTTTGTGATACGTGACCGTCAAGATTCGCCAGCTTACCTGCCAAGAGGTAACTGCCAAACATGGCGATCATGAGAATGACCAACTTAGCCACTACCCAATAAAGCATTGAGTTGCCGTTTGAAATCCCATTTACCGTAGTGATGAACAGCCCGAAAATCACTGGGAAAGCAGTCAGCAAAAGAACGCCCCTGCGTTCGACAGGTCTTTGGAGAGCCCATACCAAAAGAAACGTCCAGCCGGTCATCAATGAACCAGCGGCCAGCATGAGCTGCCGAGTTTGAAAATCGGGTGCAAAGTTAGGCGTACCAACTAGCACGCCATATACCTGGGGAATCAGGAGTCCAAATGCCCAGAGAGCATCGGCCCCGATGCCCAGCCAATAGGTTAGTTTGATTACAGCCATGCGCTTACCCCCACCGACTGTTTGGCCCGGTGCAGGGTGGTCTTTTCTGTTTCCAGATGTCTTAGTGAGTGCTGTTCCCATGGTATGTCCTCCCTTTCTTTGAAACGTCATGTTCATATCCATACTGTTGATGAATTCCGACCAGGTCCTGCCAGAAATCGATTGTGGCGGCGTTGATCGGAAGGGTCTTGGCGGTATAGGTGTCAAGCAGCACATTGGTAACTTCTGCATCGGCGATCAGCTTTTCGCTGCCTTGCAAGAATATTTTTTGTCCCATGGTGAAGCTTTTATTGCTCTTACCGACAACTCTGGTTTCTATTTTTAGAATCTGTCCGACCACGGCACTGCGGCGGTAATTAATATTGATCTTAACGGTCACATGCGTGATGCCCCGTTCATGAAACGCATCGATCAGGCCGTTTTTTTCTGAATAGTCCCACCGCCCTTCCTCTAAAAATTCAAGATAACGCGCGTTGTTGACATGATTGAAATGATCGACATGATAGCCTCTGATTTTAATTTCCGAGATCGTCTCCACAATTAAATCCTTTCTGCTCGGTTTCTTTTTGGTTAGGTTCAACTTAATGCCAGTACCATGCCAGATTGATAAGCATTGTATATACAGCGTGTTACACTTAAAGAAAAAATATATTGTGAAATATAACGAAATTCGATTGGAAAAAACTGTTAAAAGAAGTAATGTCGCTAAATAGCGTAGAATTGCTGTTGTCCCGAATTGGACTCAGCGTTTAGCGAGGAGAGTGCCTATGGCCATAGATGAGAATGAATTTTTCCGCCAGGCAACGTTAAGGATTTGCAGGCATTTGGAGATTGAAAAGGGTTTGTCAGACTGTCTTGGCTACCTGTCAACGATCATGCCGGCCGATATGATCTGCTTGGAAATCTATGAGCCGGACGTCAACGCCCTACGGATTGTCGCCCGGGCGTCCCTGAAGGATTGCCGAAAAACGGACCTGCTGATTCCCCTCGATCAAAAGGCCAGGGGTATGATGGAGAGAATCTACCACCGTTTTAAAACTACCGGGTGGCTGGATGCCGTGGTGATAAACGACTCGGAGACAGATCCTGTAGCCCCCCAAGTTCTGGAAGCATTGCAGGCCTCTGGTGCAGCCCTTTTGCATATGGTCCTTGAAACGGAAGGCCGACCGCTCTGCAGCCTGATGATTGTCGCCCGCAATAAAAATCGTTTTACAGATGAAGATGCCCGCCTCATATCGCTGCTAAAAGAGCCCTTTTCCGTGGCGATGTCAAACGCGTTGATACATCGAGAGGTATTGCATTTCAAAGAGCTGCTGGCTGACGACAACCGGTTCCTCCAGCACCAACTGCTTAGTTTGTCGGGGGATCAGATTATTGGTGCGGACTTTGGATTGAAAAACGTCATGGAAAAGGTACGCCAGGTGGCTGCTCACGACAGCCCCGTCCTGCTTTTAGGGGAAACCGGTACCGGTAAGGATGTCTTGGCCAATGCCATCCATTATTCATCCGCACGTCGGGACGTCCCGTTTATTGCCGTCAATTGCGGGGCCATACCCGAAAACCTACTGGACAGTGAACTGTTCGGACATGAGAAAGGCGCCTTTACCGGCGCCCTGTCCCAAAAGCGGGGCCGCTTTGAACGGGCTAACAACGGCACCATTTTCCTGGATGAGATCGGGGACCTGCCACCGCAGGCCCAAGTCAGGATGCTCCGGGTGCTTCAGAACCATGAAATCGAACGCCTGGGGGGAACCCAACGCATTCCCCTGAATATCAGGGTGATCGCAGCCACCAACAAAAACCTGGAAGAAATGATTGCTGCCCGCCAGTTTCGTGAGGATTTATGGTTCCGGCTGAATGTGTTCCCCATCCAGATTCCGCCTTTGAGAAAAAGGAAAGAAGATGTGCCGGCCCTGGTGCGCCACTTCGTTGCTAAAAAAGCCGCTGAATTGAAGCTGCCGAATGTTCCCAAAGTCGCTCCCGGGGCAATTGATAGATTGGTGGCCTATGCCTGGCCGGGCAATGTGCGTGAGATGGAAAACCTCGTGGAACGTGCTCTAATTGTGAACCCGAAAGTGCCATTGACTTTTGGTGAGGTCGGTTTGCCGGAACGGCCAATGTGGACTACAAGTCCATTTACGGACGAGGGGCGCTTGCCGCCCTTTGATGAAATGGTTTCCGACTATATAAGGCAAGTATTAGAAATGACGAATGGGAAAATTCATGGACCGGGAGGCGCAGCCCAAGTTATGGCTATCAACCCCAGTACTCTCAGAAGTAAAATAAGTAAACTGGGGATTCGTTACACACGCAAAAGTTAGTTGAGATTAATGGGGCGCTAAAAACGTTTCATAAAAGATTCATTCAGAAAGCGTAAAACCTTTGGCGTTTTCGTTAGGTTTTATACAAGGGCTACGACCATCGGTTCTCAGTTGGTTGGTAAATTAAAAAGGCGTGGATCATATGATTATGATATAGTCCACGCCTCTTAGAACTTTTTTAAACATCCGTATCAAAGCCCGACATTGGCATAGGTATTTAATCCTTAGCACCCTACTTTCCTGATATACTTGAAATGAAAAATTGCGGATGAAGGTGGTTGAATCAGGCGTGGAGTATATCAATTAATCCACGCCTTTCTTTTATAATTGCAACCGAGAACTAATGGTCGTAGTATGCTAGGCCTTATACCTATTCATACCACGAAATTATTTCGATTTGCGTATTCTACTTATCAAGCAAGTTCCTTGATTCAGGCTATTCCTGGGAATTAATAGCCTATTCTCAATCCCGATAGTATCACAGCCAATGATTAGCGACGAAAACCATACTCAAGAATAAAAAATTGCGGCTTCAAATCGGCCAGTGGTTCACGAAGCTTGGCCAATTCTTCTTCCGGGCCATGAATTTCGAAACGAACAAGGTCGGCAATCTCAAGAGCCTCTTGAAGCAAAGCTCCAACATTACCAAGATGTGCCAAGCAACCCTCTGCGTATTCATATCCTTCTCTACAATGTGCCAAGTTTCCGTCAAAGCTGAAACCATAATAGAGACATTTTGGCTCAGTCTGGGTTTTCTCAACAAATATCTCGCATCCCTTTTTAAAAGCCTCAAGTTTACCTTCCTTAACCTTAAAATAGGGTACAATAGTACAGCATTTATCTGTGGTGGTCATGGCGTCCTCCTTACTCTAAATTTATATGAAACAATTTATAGTTCATAGGACCATCATATTAACATATCAAATTGATCGCTTACGCAGGGGTATATTGCCTAACCTACAAAGTATTAAAAGCAACAGAATTTATGTGATATGAAAAGAATTCAGGGAATTATACCCGTTATAGTATTCGTAGCTCATTTTGAAAATTGAAGTTTCCCTTGCGCCCTCAATTCTTTCGGTAGCAGACTGCTATAAACTATCGTGTGTAATGGTGTTTCGATCCCTTTTGCCCGACCCAAGCGACACACAGCTCCGCTCCATGCATCGAGCTCAGATGGCTTATTTTCCTTTAGATCTCGCTGTAGTGAGGTCGTACCGTTATAGGGCAATGTATCCATGAATGACATTGTATTATCAACAGAACCTTCTTCTATGCCAATCCCGTTTGCTTTTGCTACGTCCAGCACTTCTTTCATGGACTGAACTAGCATCTGGCGCGTTTCGGGAACCTCGCGCAAGACACCAATAGGGGCATCGACCAGTGCACCAACTCCACCCCATGAGACTACAAATAAAAATTTCTGCCATAGAGCTATTTGAATGTCTGGTGGAATGTCGATTGTAATACCAGACCTCTGAAAGACATCCCGAATTTTCTCCGTTCGTTCACTGTGACGCGTATCCAGTTCACCCACAGCGATATAGGGATCAGCACCAGCATGTTGGATATGGCCAGGGCCGGCAATAAAGCTGATAATTTTGGCTAATCCTCCAACGACATGCTTCGCACCAAATTCATCCGAGAGTTGTGATGATGCTTCTACCCCGTTTTGTATGGGAACAATAACAGTCTCAGGTTCGATCAATGGTCGCAATTCCTTTAATACCAATGGCACCTGCCATGCCTTTACTCCAAGCAGTATCAAATCTACTGGGCCAACTTTTTCTGGGTTATCGGTTGCATTTGCCGGATGGACAACAAAATCACCATCGATACTATCAATACGTAAACCAATATTCCGGATCGCATTTAAATGGTCACCGCGAGCAATGAAGGTCACATCTTCACCGGCTTTTGCCAAGCGTGCTCCGAAATAGCCACCAGCACCACCTGCGCCAAATATTGCAATTCTCATGGAGGCCTCCTAATCTTTCTTTAAAGCGAGGATTATAGCAAAGAATCGGATGGTGATTCGTTAAATTGATATACAATAAAATCTTTTTCAATTTCGTGGGATTTCGACGATTACATGCATCTTGCCACGGCCAAACATATCGTATAACTCAATAATATTTTAATATAAATTGCTCATCTTAAGTCGGAGCCGAGTTCTTCTACTACATGACACAAATTGTAACAAACAAGGCGCGGATTTCTGTGCCGGTGGCCTACAAAAGAAAATGCGTTTGAGGGAGGCGCATCGGTAATATTTTGAAGAATCCGCAAAATATTTATGGCAATGCGGCAATGATATTCCGATATTCATCTTCTGAGAAAGCTTTTAGAGTCTCAGTACGGACAGAACCACCTGAACCAACAGCGAGAGCCAATTTAGCAGCGGTTTCATCGTCTGGAACTTCGCCAACGACGACTATATCGTACCGGCCCAATACTAAATAAAATTGTTTCAACTCACCTCCCATTGCCTGAAACGCTTGTTTTACAGCATCTAACCGAGCAGGGCTCTCTTTGATGTTCTCTATGCCTTTTTGTGTATAATTAACCAACATGACATAAGTTGCCATAACTCCACCTCCTTCATAGATTTATCCTCGAACGCCTCCCTCAAAACCTACTACATTGACCAGACTCGTGATGAGTTTGAGATTTAAATGACTTTGGTTAAAAACTCGATAAAAGGCAGCCGTCTGAAACTGACTGCTCGTATTTAAAATAGAGAATCGGCAATCAAATTGAGATTAGATTCAAATCTATTGGCCAGAGCAAATGGTTGTTTGAGAGGTCAGTTTAGATTGCGTGTTTAGGTATTTAACAAGCAAATGGAAGTGTGAGATTTTAAATCAAATAAGATGTGGCTAAGTATTATGTTTTTGCCTCTAATAGATAGATGCTCTAAAGTCAATAAAACTTGTTATATTTATTAGTTAAAAGGGGTTTTTGGAAGGTGATGATTACTTGCCGTACTTTACAAATCCGTTGAAAAGGCATGTAAGCTTAGTAAATCTGAATAGTGGAATCTTGCCAAAAACATGCAATAGTTCGGTTTTTCTGAAATTCTGAACACTTATCATGGTATTCCTCGGTGGGCAGAAAATCAGGACTACCATCGAAACATGGTCGTATTATGCAGTTTCGATGCTGGGTATGATGTTGGGTGCTCAGCTTGTGAGGTAAATGCCAACCTGACCTCATTCCCTGATTGTTTTACCATTTGTGACAAATGAAACGTTGTGCCCCCCGTGCAGACCAAAAGTTACGCTCTCGAAGATTGGCTCGTTAACCGGTTGCTGAGACTCCCATCGTATCAGGAAATTTGCCCCTGACCCACCGCTCATATCGGACTGGCTAACAAGGAAGTAGGTTGACGCCATTGGAGCTACTACGATAGGGGATTCAACGAATTTTTTCACTATTGCTCCTTTGGTATTGTAGTAGTCGGCTTTCATGACCTTTATCGAGTGCTTTGGGTCCGTGTTACGAACGCTTACATTTGTGGCCAATTGAAATGGGGCCTCGCTACTTTTTTTCTCTGATAAGCGCCATCCTTTGGATTCTACTAAGTACCTAACGACATGCGAATAAACAGGAACATAAACTGTCTGCCCCTTTGAGATTACCGGTTCTCCGCACCACGCCTCCACGGTAATGGAAAGGGTTAGAATTATCAGTATCAAAAGTTTTGTTCTCAAGGCTCGTATTTTCACTTTTCCTTTCCTCCGTGTATAATGAGCAGGGTTTTATCCATGAACAATATGCGGTTTCGAATTTACCTGGCAAGTAGGGCGTATACTCTTCACTTGCCAGAGCAATGTTTAGGCGTTAGCCAATGGGCGTAATGTAATAGCGCTGGGAAACACCTTCTATATCATGATAGAAATAGAAACTGTCGGGGTCCGCGTTTTCAATTACGTCAATTAATTGGGGTAGCTCTTCAGCTGTGATAATAGTTCTTAAAACCCAAAATGTCTCCCCGCTATGGCCTCCAGTTCCCTTTTTCACTGTATAGGTACGGTGCTCAAATTCCATGGTGATAGCTTTACCTACAGACTTATGTTCTCTGGTGATGATCGCGACCATTTTTATCTTGAACTTGCGGTAAAGATTATTAAGAGTCTGGGCAGAAATGAATATATAAATACACGTATACATTAGAGTATTGATTGCGCTTTCGAAATCCCCGGTTTTAATGAAATCCATAACTAATCCGAATGTGGTAGATCCAATAGCCGCAAATACGGCTATTGAGCCGACAGGCTTTAAATACTTCATTGCAAAGTAAGCGCCCAGTATGTCTTCATCGCCAGTAGATCCCCGATGCTTGAAAGCAATAGCCTTGGCTACACCGGCCAAGAGTCCGCCAAATATTACCAAGAGAATTCGTTCATTCTGGGGTTCTGGCTGGGCAAACCGCCCTTCAGGCAAGAAGGCCAAGAAGAGGACAACCGTTGCAACTACGATCAGGGAGCGCGTCGCGAACATTTTGCTGACCTTCGCAAATGCGAAAATCATCAATATAAACTGAAATGATAGATACAATATAATGAATAACCAATAACTATCGAAATAGTAAGACAGGGCAGCAGCAATCCCTTCCGTTCCAGTCAAAATTACCTTTGAGGGCAGAACAAAGTATTTCAGTGCAATTGCGTACAGAGCTCCAGCTCCAATAGTCAGCGCGTAATCTACTAACCATATGCGCACAGCTTTTAATTTCATTCTTTAAGCCTCTTATCCTCTAACTTGGGTGTTAAGGTGTCGTAGCAAAACCACAGAGAATATTTTTTCAGGCATTCATCATGCTTGGAAGGTCTTGTCAAAAACCAATATATCACTTTTAGCAAAACCCTTAGATAATATCAATTTTCGGAGGTTTTTCTGAAATTGTAACAGCGTACCCATATCGCAATGTATCAAACTATAGGTATGCTGAGAAAATCTGGACTGCGGAATATTGCCAAAAGTCCTTGGTTGGCAGTGACTTATCTCAGCCGTGGAATGATTCTGGTATTACTTGGAAAATTGAATACCTGCATTCAACGTTTAAGTGCAACACTCGGCTTTAAAGGCTTCGGCCGGTGTTTTAAAATTTAGACACTTTTTAGGGCGATTGTTAAGCCATTTTTCGATCTTTTTCAATTGATGTGG
>Ga0126334_10000257_pt1 | contig 16535 bp, 9 predicted proteins | sample InaspJWI49metaG_FD_94491 | JGI IMG/M metagenome (GOLD analysis project Ga0126334, IMG submission 94491) | Marine gutless worms symbiont microbial communities from Oahu, Hawaii - Inanidrilus sp. 2 OAHU.JWI-49 metaG | ecosystem: Host-associated > Annelida > Digestive system > Unclassified | place...
GGGGTTATCCTGGGATACCCCGGCGAGCATGCAGACCCCTTCGGACAAGAAGAGGCTAGTGTTGTCGATACTTCAGTTGTTGCCGAAGATGTAACAAAGTTGCCTACGAGTAGTAGCGAACAAGCAAGTCTGCGGCAGCCGCCCACTGTCTCTGACACGACGGCTGCCGCCTTTCTGCGTTCTACACATATAGCGCAGCAACGCGCAGCGCAGCGTATGTGTGAACGGCCCGCAACAGCTAGGTCACTGTATTCGCAGAGGATGGCAAACCGGTCTATCGGACATCGGCTTTACGGGCACATGCGACAGGAATGTTTACAAACATTACCGCAGATCAGATCACCAAGCGCGCGCACCTGCAACGGCGCATGCGTTCAATTACCAAACTATGCAATGACGTCGAACTGCTCGTCCTGTCGCTCTGCGTTTGTTTTCATTGCTGCGTAACATCATGAGCGATAACAAACAATCCAAGAAGCTGGAAACGCTATCACTCGAGGTAGCGCCGACCGTGGGTGCTATGCTATGAGTCGCAAGGTAGGCCCTATCTCAATCAAGGAGGCCTACCGTAATATGCTCTCAGGGTATAAAGGTAAAGATACCATACTCCATGAGGAGCTTATAGGCGGGGTGCTCATCTCCCTGTCTTAGGCCGTAAACCTGTAGGTGAATAAACCACTAAAGTCGGTGACGCATGGCTAGTGCGACGCCAGACCTACGGTTACCTTCCCAGCCACAGAGCATCACTGCCCATCGACTGGTATCAAATTAAACTACCTGGTGATGACAGAGGCAAATGCGTGCGAATAACTTGCCCAATGTTGTTACATAAAAGCCTACAACCCGCGACCGTTGAGTCGCAAGTCCGACGCCCTAACCAGGCAACACTCCGATATACAGGGTGGGCCAAAAAACGGGGCCACAAGAACGTGATTGTCTCGTGCACTTGTGCGCTTGGCTAACACACTGCTAAAAGACGGAAGAAGTGCACGAAACAATCACGTTCTTGCTTGTAACTTTGCCAAATATTCACCGATTTAAAAAAAAATTCACTCACAGACTGCGAAATAAACCTTTCTTAATTTGGTTATTAACAACCCTACTACACCTTAAATATGTAGCTACACTACCTTGTAATTTGTCATAAATGGCTTGTTTTGGTGACAGTAATGTTTCACAAGGTAGTGTAGTAACATATGCAAGATTCGGTGGATTTTTGATATCCGTTCAACTGCAAATTTACCAAAGAATCTTGCAGTGAAAAAAATTCTTAAATCGGTTAAGAATTGACAGAATTATGGTCACGAGTCTGTAGCCCGTTTTTTTCACTCACCCTGTATGATAATTTTTTGAATTTTCTGTTTCGAACTGATGTGTTCTGGTGTACTTTGGCGCAACGTATATGTCTTGCAATAGGAAGAACTAAAACCCAGTAAGTATCTGCAAAGACAATGCGCTAGAGTCTGACGCCAACTGCGTTGTGGGAACAAGATGATTTGTATATTTTGCACCGCGCAAACTTGCAGTTGCAGTGGCACAGTTGCGATTGTGCAAGACGGTGGCCAACTTAAACCCCTCAGTCGCGCAGCTGTCAATATCGGGATCAGTTCCAGCTGGCAGACCGAAATCGAACTGCGACGGCGCCAAACTGTTTCAGCGGCGTCGGCGCCGCAGCGTTTCTGGCGCGTCAGCGCAAAAAAAAACTCGCGTTCCCAGCCTGCTTCCCATTTAAACTACAAGCTAATTCACACCGCCACGCCAGACACGACACAGACAGCAACAGCACTGTATTGTCGTGTCTGGCGGGTGGTGTGGACTGGGCATTAATACAGCGACGCACACGTCCGGCGCTTTCGGTTCCGAAAAAGTATCACTGCACAAGTGCAGCAAAGCAGCGCGGTAAGATAACGAATAGTAGGCCTAATCAGCACGTGTGGTAGCAAAATACACGCAGCAGTAGCCAAGATGAAACTGGACTAAGCGTTTAGGCTGTTATTATAGGCCCTACTGCAAACCAGCGCTGACGACGGACGCACTGCGATTAGCCACACGGAGCCGGCGGCCGCGTTATAACTTTTGGAAATATCTTCGATGTTTCAGCATTACAATAGTGTGCATATATGCTCATCCAGCAAGCAGAATATAGGCTACGGATAACCATAACCGTGATTAATTAGCACGCATGCTAACACCAACTGGAGTTAACTATACCGTCCGTCCAAAGCTAGAGTAGCGCCATGCAGCATGCAAGCGCCCGTTACTTTCCTTTCCCCGTACTGCAACAATCCGTGGGTCAATAAATGTCACGAGTGCTACACTGCACTGAACGGCGATCGCGCCAGGCGTCGTCCGTCTGGGCTGAGCGAACAGATACCGCTATCTCGTATAGACTGGACGGGACCGGACCACGGCCTCCTCTATCTAAATTGAGGAGGCCGTGACTGCATGGACTGCCGTGTTTAATCACAAATGCGCTTAATGGACGTCGATATCGTCGCTGACAGACATTCAGCAGACACACGAACTTATATACATACAGCCTACTGCCTATTTACTGCCACTGCCATTACTGCATTATGTTGCTATACAACTTATTCCCAGCATTTTATGAAGAAAATCAGCTAACAGACACGAACCCGTTTAAGGGGCATATCGATGCAGAACGATTTATGAAGTTCACCGGACTAGCCACGGCAATGCAACCTTTTAAAATGTTCTTGGCTGTTAGGCCTAATGGTTGTGGGAAATGGAACATGTTTTACAGATCTACTGGTTAGTACTTTATTCATACACAGCCTTGCGATGATGCCCCGTGTCCCGTGCAATCTGTGTACATGCATTCAAGCGACAAATGCGAACAGCTGATATGTTGCAAAAATGCATCTGATATCGGCTTATCAGATACATTTCGGTAGTTTGCAACATTAGTGCAGAGTTTAGCTAGAAGTTGCAGAAAGCGCGAGGAGATCGTTGCTGAGGGACTAGAGCACACAGTAAACACAGCTAGACGAGACGTACGTGCATATGCATACATCAGACCGATTGTTCTAAATGGACTACTAGTGGTCAGTGATGTTCTCTATAGCGACGCAATTAAACAGAAACGTCCGCAGGATTTTGGTTAGGGGGTCAATGCCCCCTTGCCGCCTGTGGCGAATTTTTTTTGAAAATCTGACTACAAAATGGTGCATTCTGAAGTATATCTGAATAAATATGTGGTCAGCACAGCGCCGTTCTCTACACCTGCCTGCCCTGATGATTGCTGTCAAAATATAACATAAACATAGAAAACTGCTCTTTGTTGCATGTCAGCTGACCCCATTTGCCCGTATGTGCGGACGCCCATGCAATTAAGGTACCTTTCAGCGGGTCTTGCGTGCCACTGTAAGCGCGCGGCTGCTTGCACGCGGTTCCCTCGCACACGGCCTTTTCGACGAGCGGCGTGCTGCACGGTCGACCGCCGTTCTGAGGGTGAACGTCGACGCTGCGCCGTCTCTGCTTGATGCCAGTGCCGCAGCGAGCGTTACAGCTCGACCAGCCGCTCCACCCGCTCAGAACGCAGTCCACCGGCCCTAGACACGCACCAACAGATAGGCTACAATACGACATCGGCCATGGTAATTTAGTTTAGGCCTACGCGCTCTTTCAAGAGCTGACGGAAACCGGCTTAATCTACTCGCGAAACGAACAAAGTAAAAAAAACAGAAATTAAAACATAACAAGATAAAGAAAAAACGAAGATTTAAACCGACAAATTTCAACAATATTTATTCTCAACGGCGGATTTTTTTTCTGATGGTTTCGAAATACAGGATTTTCTCACCATGAATCAAGCACGGAACTACAGCAGTCTTGGTAGGGATACCTCAAAACTCCTGAAAATCTCACGAAGTCAATGGTGGTGGCTGAGGTGGGATCGAAACTCCTATGCCTCGATCTTTGTCTGCCTGGCCTCTGTTTATTCTGTATCAAAACAGAGGAAAACTTCATAATGTCCGAATGGATTAAACGATTGATTGCAAATGTTCCTGCGACCTGTTAGACCAGTCTTGTTAACGCTTGTTAAGCATTTCTGTGAAACCAGATTATCAAGATAAATGAGCACGTGCAACGGACAGGACACTCGGTCAGCAGACCTGCCATTGCAAGATGCAACAAGGACTGGCCGTTTAGCGTGCACTGACGAATAAATGGACGATAGTACAGTAAATACACGAGGATCAAAGCTACAACACGACAATGTTGGCGGCTGCGCGGTTCAACTTCAAACGATGGACAAATACCGCGGCGTGTATAGGCTACTGTTGCCAGTAGCACAGATCTGACGAGTATAAGCAAACAGAACGGAACGGACCTGCAGAGCGGGTCAGCTGTCGCGTCTAATTTATCACTGTCCCGTAAGTGATCGCCTATTCTCTGTCAGGCTGATGGACAGCATTACAATAAACACCAGCGGTACGCTTTTAACGACTACGACTTGCAGCTATTCTATACGTAGGGATACCACCAGTAGAAACTGACCCCTTCCAAAATGGCCTCAAGACAAAACGGCCCCTAAAAGATAGGGGCCGTCTGTTTTGCCAGTGACATTTCCTCGTTTAATAATGGCGCATTGTGCGATATGGTTATTGACGCTGCCCGCATGCGGAGCAGGGTCTATGTAACGGTCGAGCGTCCGTCCGTTTGTCTGTCCCGTCGATAGACAGCAGCAACGGCGGCCGGCGGGTTCGCTGCTGAGCGCTGCGCGGGCAAGAGATGTCGATCGACAGTTGCATACGCCGGCGCTCAGCAGCAAATGCAGGTCGCGTCACTTTGACAGCCGACGGGAGGCTGAACACAAACGTGTTACGCCTGCACTGCCTATACGAAGTGAAGCTATACTATGCAGTAAGTGGGGATCCTGAAGGCAGAACTTGCAGTGTATGAGGGCCGTTTTAACTGGACACCATATGCGTAGTCGACCCGATGGCGAGCCAAGACAACGATCGGATGCGGCCAACATCCATCCAGCCCAGCCTTGACCGACAAATAAACAACGTGTCCAAGGTTACGCCAGCGCCTCGGGCGGCCGGCGCGTCGATCGACGCAAAATTACGACGAACGTCCGTGTGAAAAGTAACGCCAGGCACGTCGCATGTTTGTTGCTACTAGACTCGACCGGTTGTTTGTGGTCTGGCAGCTCGTCGGTCCGTCATCGCGGCGGTAAAAAGACCGCGGCGCGAGTGGAACTGATTAGCGGCAATGTTCGCGTGCGCTCTGTCCATCGTCGTTGTAGGACAACTTAGCGAGTGAACTTCCCAATTAGCGCGTATATGCCTAATACAATAAAAGGTGACTTATGCAGCACTCGTATGGCCAGACCTACGGTTACCTTCCAAGCCACATAGCACTGCCACTTTCCCCTTGGCCGTTAGGCCTACTCATTTTCCGCCCCGGGCCCGCTGTGGTATAGGAGGCTGAGTTGGTTTGAGTGGCGTGGTTACATATACATGAACGGTCACCTGTCTCAGTACTACCCGGGCTAGGCGGGCCTACAGTAACTACCACAAGCTCATTTATGCTATACCAACGACGCTACGATACCACTAAGTCAAGCCGGGATACTGCACTGCATACAGACGGTACGGATTAAATAATTCATCAACTATTTTTTGGCCCAATTCACACCGCCCACCAGGCACGACAAGACGGTCCTGTCTCTGTCGTGTCTGGTGTGCCAGTGTGAACTGAATTGGACCATTGCGTTGAAAGTGTAACGTATTCAGACTTCAAATTTTCTGTCGGCGACAGACTTGTCGGGAATCCGTTTCACACCGCCGAAGCGGAGGCGACACAGACAAGACAGTTATGTCGCGTCTGGCGTGACGGTGTGAATCGGCTTTAACACGCCACAACCACAACATGCATGAGCGCGTTTGCAGATAAAATGCACAAAATAGACAATACAGAAAACACTACACGTTTTAACTTGTAAATACTCTGCATAGTACACATTTTATGGACGACCCTTTCGTCAGATTGGCCGCAATCTAAGAGATGCAACTGCATGGAGCACCGAGCGATCACCTGAATGATCCTGCTTTTGTGCTGTCTCCCGTGCATTTTTCACGAATCCAGTTGATCTACACTTATATCCTTCGACTTCAGGTCATAGATTCTTCAGACTCGTAGAGCGGAACGATCGTGGTGAAAGTAGACTTGGCCTACAAGCATGTCTACAGCACTAACAGCAGTCGGTTTGACGCATGGACTCCTGTATAGTATGCGAGCCCATGGCTGACGCAGGCGAAAGTCATTAAGCTCAGTTCATAAACCGATCGCCGACTGATGTTCTCAGCAGACCACGAGTCGCGCTGATGGATAAAATGCCTGTTGAAACGACGTCGATCTGCAGCGATATCTCTTAAGGCCCGTTCGCACTGCTGCCATTGTTCACTGAACTGAATTGAACTGCCTGCTCGCAGTTCTGACAAGGCAATCTATGCTCAGACTTCGCCCCCGCGTGCGTGTGCAATTTGAAGATGCGAAAACACAGATAGACAACTAGCACGGCACCGTGGTGTCGTACGTGTCAGGCACGTCGTTTTGCAGCCACATGCCCCACTGTGTGACAAACGTGACATCATCCACAAAACCGGAAGTACATAACGCATCGCACTGTTGTCAGAGGAGGATTGAGCCACGGCCTCAGACAGCATGCGTAGAAAATTTAGATATGCGAGCGGACAAACATCACGCAGACAGACAGACGGACAAACGGACAAGCACGCTGATCGCTATACTTCGCAGCTTCCCGGCGGCGGAGTACGCTACACATGTTCGGAACTAGATCGAGTTCAGTCGTGGCGATGTAAACGGGTCTTTACAGATTAGCGCAGCTCCAAAACATTTCAGCAGGGGGGGGGGGCAAAGTCTGATATGTCCGACTGCCTTGTTGGAATGTGCATATGGCGGGTGGGAATCAGGGGTGTAGTGGTGCGGGAGCGCGGTGGAACGCCGTTCCGGCAAATATTTTGGAGCCGGAACGGCGCTCCGGCAAATATCGTTGTCCACCGGTGGAACGCTAACACTGACGCGTTCCGGCAAATCACGTCGTACTCGTTACGTTGACCCTCGATCAGTTTATTTTCTGGCCCAAATTGCCCCCAAACGCGGGATTTGGCATGAAAAATCTCAAAAAAAAATTTCCGGGGGCGGGGGGTCGATCCCCTCCCGCACCCACACCCACACCCAGCACGGCTACACGCCGTGCGCGGGGCGCAAGCTCTCCCGTTGCTGGGATCTAGGTCTCGGAAACCGTTCCCCCAAATCAAAATATACAACTACACCCCCGGTGGGAGTGTCGGGCGGACGTACGTATGTTGCACGCGAGCTGCATGTCGTCGCAGCAGTCGTTGGTCGTGAAGCAAGCCGTGTCGCAATAGCACGTGCGACTGCGACGGTCGTTGGCGCGCGGTCCATCGACGCGGCACGAGCTGTTCTTGCCGGGGCAGCACAGCCGCGAGCCGAGACAGCCACCTGCAGGCCGCTGCTGCCTGTAGCTGTAATGATGCGAGCCCCACTGCGTCGTCGCCTCGGCCGCCGGCGGTCCCGGCAACACCGTGGTCGACGTCACCACCAGCAGGCAGATGACGCCGACGGCGACGTCGAACGCCGAACGCCAGCGATCACAGCCGCGGAACATTGCGCTGAAATGCAGCCATTATAGTCACCTGCTAATCTACCGCACGGAACCGACAGTGAAGACAGAAACAACAAGTCTGCGTCGAGCCGCGTCCCTCAACTCTCAACATGACCGCGTGCGTCGATCGACATCTGCTGATACACACGCACGGGTGGCTCGGTAGCAGAGTGGTTAGCGTGCTGGACTCAGGCGCAGAAGGGCCCGGGTTCAAAACGCAGTCGCGGCGCTCTCGGGAACAGTCTTCTTAGGCAAACTGTTCACACCCAACGTACTCTGTTCACCAAGCAGCGAAATTGTCAGCAGCCCTCTTAATTAAGGGCTGGGGGGGGGTAACTGCGGGCCTGGCGGAAAGTAATGGCAGCCTACCGCCGGGTTTATGACTCACGTCACCTGCAGGCTGTCTGCCAAGAACCGGGATCAGCTCCTGCACCATACGCTTGCAAATCGAGTATGGGCTACCTTTACCTTTTTTGTGGGCCGTCGGAGACATGATGAAAAGCTGTAAATAAGTTACACCCATGACTATTTTAATGGTATAAATTTTATCAAAATTAAAACTTCATAATTCATATTCTAGCCTCCAGTAAGTCTTATAAGACTTGAAGGCTATGGGGGGGGTTCTTTCTTATGGTGACATAGTCTGCGTGTTTTTTCGTAAATACAGCAACTGCTGAGCTTACCTGGGTACTATATACTGCTGTAGGCTGAAAGCTTGCGAGTCTAGCCGATGGGAAGATGCTAATTCGGCGTCTCAGCGGACGCGAATACCACAGCGAGCAAGTGATCGACGTATAGCGAGCCTGCGGCAACGAACCTTTGCAACGTTCGACTCACTCCACCAAACCGCGGCTGCTTCACTAATCGCTATTCACGTTTATACTGCAGGCCTTACGGCTAAAACCGCAGCAACGACTAGACAGCACTCAGTAGAGTGCATACCCCCGCCAATTTCCCACACCGCGCTGTAACTGGCATTCCCAATAAGGACACTTCACATTATTCGACCATACTAGCTATAGACTATCCATAAATACGATATCGTATGCAGAATATTCTATAATATTTAAGTAACTCTTCGAGGTCAAAAATCCGATCATTCCCCAAATTTTATGAATTACGTTTTATAATTTTTTTGCCTTTGGGAAACCAAGTAGGGCCACCGGGCATTCCCGTTGTAAACGTCAAAAATCGCACCGCTTAGCGTACAAATTCCCGAAAATTCCCGTTATCAAAGTAGTATCAAAGAATTGGAATATTTAAATTATTTTGACTCGTAGGCCTATATTAGAGTGATAGGCCTTCATTATAATAGATACACAGGCTCGTGAAGACCCAAGGAACCATGTATTAGGATCTCTCTGGGGAATTGGCAATTTTCGGGGTCATAGCCTATACTTGGGCATGCCCAGCTGACTTGCCCGCGGTAATTAGTTTCAACCTTATTCTCCATGGGCGGCAGCGATGCGGCCTCTTGTTACCAGTCTAGAGGAGCTGGAAAGGCTTATATTGTGCTAGGAATAAGAGATCAGCAAGCTTATCACCTTAAGCTAGCTCCTTCTGCTACGAGCCAAGCCATTCATTCGAGCATGAGCACCTATGAGCAGCTCTTCATCATCTGCGATACATCGTTTTTGCTGCTTCCGCTAGCCCATCGCCTGGCAGTGGCAGAGCTCACGATCCATCATGGGGCATCTGGCCCTGCACGGTGCTTAAGAGCCGGACAACCTAAGAGCAACTACCGGTACTGTCGAGGTCTCCACGAAAAGAGATAATGATGCTGCACTCGCGTTAGGAGCCAGGCCTATTCAACAGCACGAGCCCACGGCACGTGACAGAATTCTTGGATAGTCAATCGGGCATATCAACGTACTTTACAGTTACACTGAGATGTGTCTTCACCGTGTGTTTAACACCTATTATGAATTATACCATGAATACTAGGTTGTAGCTACAAGAGAGTTTTTATTATCGAATCTTGACTTTACGTACCGTGAAGTAAGTCAACTTTAGATGTCATCACTTTCACTTAAGTCGCTGTAACCGGGTGCACACAAAACTTTATAGGAGCACAACAACAACAACAACAACAACATAAAATGCTTATTCAAACATGCAATTGGTTGCATACGTGTAAATAAACGACTCCGTCAATGTGTTGCATGAAATTCGACATTGGTAAGTGAATATCGCTATAATATTGAAATCGAAATCTGTGTGTCTGAGCAGCACTAGTATGTTTAATATTTATTTATCGTTATCACGTGACCAAAATTGTCGTGAACTGAGTAATGAATTGGCTTATTTTTAGGGTTTTATAGGATATTTGATGTATGTAAGACTCTTTATTAAAACTCGTCGTGTTTTCCACGCGAAAGCTGTAGCTGTGAAACATAATTTTGCGTTTATGACTATGCTACTCTCTGCTTGTTGTGTGAACCAGATGCGGCTGGTTCTGACAGTGAATAATTATAATAAGTAAGTAAAATGTCAAAGCTGGGCCGCAGTCTGTCCTCCATTAATCGTCAGTTAAATGTATTTGTATAGCGCCATAAGGTCGTAACTTCTAAAGCTGATGGCTAAGTCGTCGTTCAGTTTCGACATCAGTTGCCATCTATTCCTAGTGACAAGAAGGTGAAGCTGTATGTGAATGCTGTTGCGTTAGCATCCACAATGAAGTACCCACACGAGTCAACAAATCGCTGCCACCTCCACCGGCTGTGCTACCGTTAGGCCTGCCACCATCGTTTGACCTTTGCCACAATTTCTTATATTTCTGTCACTGTGTGTCAGCAACACCACCATCACACATGTCATTGTTGCCACCAGTACTACTCATACCATAATAATGGAGGCCAAGTCTGTTAACAAAATGAGCAATGCATGCTAAATGCTACTTACTGGGCATACTCACAGACGACCTGTGACATGGGAATCTTGTCACACAGAAACTATCTGTGTGTTGCATGTTTGTAGATGTGAAAGTCTGTTACCAGCAGCCTCATAGAAGTAACCAGTTGATGTGTGGAACAAGTGTGACCAGTGTGGTTTTCAGCTGTTTACTTCTGTGAAAAAAGAAACATTGGATCGCTGATAGAAGTATAACTGACTTGTATCACGAGTGGATACACCAAGCAGTTCTGCAGTATGGTTCTATCCCAGAAGCAGAGAGAAGAGTTGTTAGTTGCCTCTATCGTGTAAATTGTAAGATAAATTGTGTAATTGTAAGATAACCGACAAATGATGGTTCAAAATCTTTTAGTTCTTCGTTTAACATCCATAGATGTAATGTAACTTTGTAATAATTATGAGCACATGAGAATGTATCTGCATAGATGTTTATGCTTGTTTTTTTTATTTAGGAATAAAGCTATTGCTGATTATCTCGCATCAAATGGATACACAGGCACTTTAGCTGAGTTCCAAAAAGAGGCCAACACAGTAAGTAATTATGCATTGATATCTCTGTACTTGTTGAGTTTGCTTTGCCGCTAGTCCCTCTGCAACACACCTTCAACACTGTCTGCTCACGACTTCAGCGCTCACTTCCTCTGCAACTCTTGCGCCTTTGGCACTCTCTGCTTGCGCCTTCGGCATTTGCCGCCTGTTCAACTCTCTCACGCCTTTGGCACTCTGTTTGCACTATACTCCACCCCGCTGCCAACACTGCGGGGTATACTGCAGTCCGCTCACTCGCCACAGAAGCGGCAGACTTGCACATGGCCCAGCTGATGCCATACTGCCACTCACTGTCTCTTGCTTTAGTAAAATCCTGATTGGTTTTACCTTTCTGGTACCGGCTCACCCGGATAGTCCTGGAAAAAGGGCCGTTAAACGGGTGTGTGTGTGTGTGTGTATACACATGCCAGATCTCATCGCCAGGCATGAAGCCATTTTGGAGTTTATAGTTATCGAGTACCAAGTTATATATAATATAGATATAGATGAGGATTTGGCATTTGGGGGTTTAGCTTTGCTGTTGTGTGATAATTCCTTTAATGGTTAGGTTACTGGTAACACAAAATACTTTGAGATGTACACAGTTTCTGTTTTATTGTTTTTATGAGTGACAGCACTGATAAACATACATATACATAAGACAGAATTTTAGTCAACATTCTTGGTATTTTGTTGTGTTGGATAATTGAAAATAGGTAACTAACTTGAATGATTATGTGAAAATTGAAATAACAACTGACAGAAATGGAGAGCGAGGACCACAGCATGTCAACAATGGTAAATGTCATGTGCAGCATGCTTGAAAGTATTTGGTTCTATTGTCAGAGTGTAGCTGATGTGTTTTTATGTTGTAGCCAAATGATGTCGAGAATAAGTACAGTGGTCTGTTGGAAAAGAAATGGACATCTGTTGTTAGGTTACAGAAAAAAGTAAGATATTATCTTGTCTTAGCATTTGTTTATTGAAACATCTATTGTTGGATTGTTTGTCATTAAAAATTAAAACTAATGAGTGTTATTAACAGCTTTGGTAGTCATACTGATAGTTTACAGAAAACTTTAATAATATGTATGTATTACATGTCCCATTTGCTCTTGTTGAAGGAAGGTTTTTTTACCCATGTGACACTATGCTAACATGGGTACTAGCTGTGGCTCTGTGTCTGTCTGTCTGTGTCCGTCTTTCAAGTCGGTATTCTTTCAAAATGGGTTGAGACTTCTTTTGACCAGTCCTACACTGTGTTATAAGGAAGTTCAGTTATCTGCAAAATAAGGGTACTTTCCTCTGAAACTTTTCCCTAAACTCCGGACTTCATTTTCGCCACATCATATCGATCGTCGAGACATGTTATCAACTTAGCTCAAAAAGATGGATGCTCAGACCATGATAAACTGGACCATAGGCAGTCAACTAAGTTGATAAAACCTCTGAGCTTTGACACTTATAGCTGTAGTTTATCGCAGTGATCATCAAATTCTGTCTACAGCACATTGCACGTGTCAGTTAGCGACAGCTAATACTTGTGTTTTTACATGTGTACTTTCATCTGGTCTATTAGATGGAAGAAACTTGCTAGTGAATCAGTTGCCATAATAATATATTATCTGTTAATTCAAGGCAAGCTGTTATATGTCCTTTTTTTCTGTTTTTATGTCGTAAAATTGTAGAACACTGCATGCTGCTGTGATCATTTAGGTTGTTGAGTTAGAAGCCCGCCTGGCTGAAACAGAGAAAGAAATTCGATCAGGTGCACCAGGCAAAGACAAGCGAAATCCTTCCGAATGGATTCCTCGGCCACCAGAGAAGTACTGCTTAACTGGGCACCGGAGCACAGTCACACGAGTAATATTTCATCCAGTCTTCAGCATCTTGGCCTCAGCAAGTGAAGATGCCACCATCAAGGTACTGTCCACAGATCTTACTGATACTGACCCTTTGTGTTATTTTTCACATTAACGAAAGTTTGTATGGTGACAGTATGCAGTCCTAGATGTGTAGTGGTAATATAATGTGGGCTGAAAATGAAATTAAAATAAAGTAACCTGTGAACAGCAGGTGACCGTCATCCTCATGAAGCATATTTGATTTGCTCGTAACGTGTGGCACAGTATAAACCTGTTTTGACTGATTGATTTTTCGACAAGGCATGAGTGGGTTCCAGTTAGTCATATGCAGCGCAGATATGATTGGTGATCAAGTGTTTGTTACGACATTTTTATCCATGCGATGCTATGCTAGTGTGGATGCTAGCTGTGGCCTTATGTCTGTCTGTCTGTGTTTGCTTCTGTCTGTCACAAGTCAGTGTTCTATCAAAACAGCTGGATGAATCGAGGTGGGTTTTTTGCATGGGAGCTTCCTTCCATTTATACTACACTGTGTTAAAAGGCAATTTGGATATCTTCAAAAATAAGGGTACTTCCCTCTGAAACTTTGTCTCAGACTCCAGACTTAGAAAAGTTTGCTTCGGTTATGTCGATCATTGCGATCATCAAAATGTATTATCATCTTCGCTTGACAAAGGTGGACGCTCAGAGCGTGATGATAAACTGGACCATCGTTGGTCAACTAAGTTGACAATACCTCTATGCTCCGACACTCCACCTTTGTAGTTCATCACAGGTGATCATCAAGCTATCTCTGCAGCACGATACGTATGTCATACAGGTCAGTTAGAGACAGCTGATACTTGTTTAGTAAATGCATATGGTCTGAGGTTGGCATAATATGTCATCTGTAAATGTGCTGCGTGCTTGCTTCATTTATTTACAACCTGTTTTACTTTTTTATTTACTAAAAATAGCATGCAGGAGTCGCTCGGTGTCAGATAGTTTGAACATCTTTGTATATTGGAAATAAATGATATGTTATTATTGCTGCCTGTTTTTTTTGTAGATTTGGGACTATGAGACTGGTGACTATGAAAGAACGTTGAAAGGGCACACTGATTCTGTGCAAGACATTGCGTTTGATCAATCTGGAAATTGGCTTGGTAGGTACTTGGTATTACTGTAATGTCTCGAATATAGTACGGCAGTTCTGATGCAGTTTGCTGGCATGAGAAACGACTGTTTATTGTGTTCGTGTAAAAATATTTCTTGTAACAAATTAGCACTGACTACTTATGCCATACTAGACTGGCTGATCATAATTATGTTCTAAATGATGTAAGCTGATGTTTGCTTAACCATTCTCAGTGTTATGCTGCGCAATGGTCACTTAAGTCAGGTAGCACTAAGCTCAGTTAACTATAATGTCTTTAATTTATTTTTTCATAGACTATGGTTTTATTTTTTCTAAATTAGTTTAGTCATTATTATGTCTTTTTTTGTATCATTTCGTGTGTTTTATTGTGTGTGTGTGTTTATTTCTTATTGTTCATGCTGCATTTGTGCGTATTAAACTGATGATGATGATGATGATGATATGACTGCTGATGTATTGTATAGATGTTTGTTATTATTGTAGGTGATGTAAAAATTATTTTTAGAGTTACACACACTATTTTTAGAGTTAACTGATAATAAATGGATGTTATGTAGTTTCATGTTCTGCGGACATGCTTATTAAACTATGGGACTTTAAAGGCTATGAATGCATCCGGACAATGCATGGTAAGTGTCATGCAAAACAGTGTGGTGTATATGAATTTTGTTGAATTCTGAAGTGTTTCCTTTACAGGCATTGAAATTTGAAGTATACTGTAACATTAATCTGTGTGTGTGTGTAATCTGTACTGTATGCACATTTAATTATTAATTACAAAGTTTACAATTTGTGGTCTTTTACTTAATTAACTTTTGCCATTTATTTTTGCTGGCTGATAGACTGATGAATGGGTTTGTATTTTACATTCTGTCACATTTTCATCACTGTGCTGCAATTGTTGTTTGTGTGTTATGTCTTTTTTACTGTATTCGTATATTAATCACATGTTTAAAATATTAGATCATTTGTAGGTCATGATCACAACGTGTCAAGTGTAACCTTTGTACCAAATGGTGATTATATTCTGTCGTCTTCTCGTGACAAAACCATCAAAATGTGGGAAGTGTCAACAGGGTGTGTAGTTTGCTGCATTTATAGTCGATATGACGTTTAGTTGTTAGAGCATGTTTAGTGGATAACCAACTTTAAATCATCAGCAGTATACTCAATAGTGAAAACGTAAACATGAAAAGAAAAATTTTGAATATCAGACATCAGTTTTTTCAGATGCATATTTACTTATAATCAGTCACTTATAACAGAAAGTCCAACATGGCCAGCAGATGCCATTTTTTGTTTTGTGTAATGTAGTATTCATTTAAGTGAAGAGTTCATGCAAACGCTATTTAAACATGTGCATCTCTAGTTCATATTATTGTGTCGATGGCTGTGTGTGTAGTTACTGTGTGAAGACGTTCGTCGGGCATCATGAGTGGGTGCGCATGGTGCGCGTGTCGGCCGACGGCTCCCTGATTGCCAGCTGTTCCAATGATCAGACAGTCCGCGTGTGGCTAGTAAGCACCGGCGAATGCAAAGCCGAGCTGCATGAGCACGAACACGTTGTTGAGTGTGTCACATGGGTGTCGGATGCAGCAGCAAGCTTTGTTAACGAGGCTGTTGGTAACGAAGTACGTCCTCAGTTGATATTATGTACAATATGGGCTAATGACGAAAAGGCTAATTCGGTATTACAAGTATAGTGTATTGATAGTACGAAATACCGGACTACCAGTTATAATTTGAAGAAATAGGAATAGCACTTATCCATGGATTGTATTATAAGGAAATATATATATTTAAAGTATGGAAAATCGACAATAATAGTATGTTAAAGTAAAATATTATGGGTATATTTTATATTTCCAACAAAGTTGACATTTAATTTTTTACCAAATTTTTTGTCCGGGTTCTTCAGGCAGAATTTAAGAATTTAAAATTGACTGTGAGGGAATGGACAACATTTTTAGAGGGTTGCAAGCTTCATTTACAAGGCTGTAAGGAATGAAGTTAGTCTGTAAATCAGTAAATAGCTACAAAAGCTACTGCACTTAATTTTGTAGAATTAATTGTTGCCTTCAGTGCTCTGAAGCTGTTGGTTGGATGTTAGGAACAACATTGTTGCTTCTAAAAAATTGAGTGTTGAGGTGCTGGTGTGGTTGTGTGTCTGGTGTGAGGTGCATATGGTTTGCATATGGTCCAGCTTATTAGTTTGCCACCTCATTATCTCCTGCTTTGTTAAAATACAGAATAGATTATCTTTTTGCCAGCTTGTACAGGTTGTCCTAGAAAGGGGTTCTTAAATGGATTGTCTTTTGGAGCAGCGGTTTTCAAACTTTTTTTGACCACGGACCCCTATTCTCCTCAGGCATAGTTGGCGGACCCCCACACTTTAGGGTTGCCACCTTTGCAC
>Ga0126334_10000259_pt1 | contig 16501 bp, 14 predicted proteins | sample InaspJWI49metaG_FD_94491 | JGI IMG/M metagenome (GOLD analysis project Ga0126334, IMG submission 94491) | Marine gutless worms symbiont microbial communities from Oahu, Hawaii - Inanidrilus sp. 2 OAHU.JWI-49 metaG | ecosystem: Host-associated > Annelida > Digestive system > Unclassified...
CCCAGCGAATATCTTTACGGCACGGACGACCGTGTGCTGACCCAGGTCGAACTGTCCCGGCGCATGGATCAAGATCCCGGTTGGGCCGGCGGGCTCAAGCGCATTGTGATGATTCAATGCGTGGGGTCCCGCAACGAAGAATTTCCATACTGCAGCCGGGTATGCTGCTCGGCGGCGGTAAAAAACAGCATCAAAATCAAAGAGATCAATCCCCGGGCCCAGGTCATCGTGCTTTACCGTGATTTGCGAACCTTTGGATTCAAGGAATTGTATTATCTAAAGGCGCGCCAAAAAGGCGTTCTTTTTTTCCGCTATATTCCGGAAGAAAAACCAACGGTTTTCAATGACAGCGGAGGCCTGACGGTCGACTTTACGGATCGAAGCTCACATCAGGATTTTCGGCTGGAACCGGACTTGGTGGTTCTCAGCGCCGGTATCCGGCCCAATGCCGGCGCAAGGTCCATGGCACAACTCCTCAAGCTGCCCCGCACCGACGCCGGCTTTTTTCTCGAAGCCCATGTGAAACTGCGACCGCTGGATTTTGCAACCCCCGGCATTTTCCTGGCCGGTTTAGCGCACAGCCCCAGGTTCATTAAGGAATCGATTATCATGGCCAAAGCTGCCGCCCAGCAGGCAGTGAAAATTCTGTGCAAGGAAGAATTGACGACACCAGCCTCCGTAGCCGTTGTAAATCCAGACCTGTGCGTCGCCTGCCTGGCATGCGTCCGCGTTTGTCCCTATGCTGCTCCGTATATAAATAATGATGGTGTGTCCGAGATCCCGCCGTCAGATTGCCGCGGTTGCGGTATCTGCATCTGCGAATGTCCGGCCAGAGCGATCACCCTGAAGCACAGCAGCGATGAGCAGATCAATGCCAAAATCGATGCGATACTGGAACAGGCTTCAGGATATGAAAAATGCAGGGCAAGTAAAGGCACTTAAAGCACAAACAGGTGTCCGATCCCAAATTACGGTTTCATCGGTTCGTAATTTGCGACCGGACACCTGTTGAGACAGTGTTAAAAGGCATAATGTTATGCAATATAACGATTTGGTAACGGGTTATTCCCCCTCTTCCTCGAAGTGGCCCTTGAGTTCGGTTCCGCAGTGCGGACAAAGGATATCAATTTCTTCCTCGTTACCGATAAATTTTTCACGCAGTTTTTCCGGACCTAAAAAGGTCACGTCTCCACAGGCGCATTCCGGGCATTCGGCTTTCACTTTATATTTCCGCTTTGACATCTTTTCCTCCCTGATCAAACTGTTTTCGCAGGTTCACCACAAAAAAAATAGCAGTTGGTCCGTTAGACCGCAGTTTTGCTCAATCAATAGCATCGGCGGCATCATAAGTAAACGAAATTTTTAAGCGTGAATTGGAATATAAAAACCCGGTGGAACCTGGCGTTCCACCGGGTTGAAAGGATTCAGTCAGGTTGGCTGTCCTACACTAAACCGTTACCATTCCATGTCATCCAGATCGATGCCGAATTTTTCATTCTGGGCATCCCGTTCGGCGTGGGCCTTTTCGACCTCTTCCTCATCCCAGGGTTCGAGGATGAGCGCCTCTGACACCAGTTCCCAGATGTACATGGTTTCTTTGTAATTGCCCATATCGAATTCTTTGGCCAGTCCTTTCATGATTTGGTCACGGCAATTGTGGCACGGGGCAATGACCAGTTCGGCCCCGGTGGCTTTGACCTGGTCTGCTTTATGCTTGCCGTAAGCTAACCGTTCCTCGGTGTAGGGCATAGCCCAGGCGCCACCGCCGGCGCCACAGCAGAGGTTGTTCATCGGATCGTCCACCATATCCACGAATTTGTCACAGACCTGTTTTACGATCCAGCGCGCCGTTTCGCCGTGATGATCCCCGAATGTCATCTGGGATTTGCGAACGTAATTGCATGGATCATGCAGGGTGACGGGCATCGGATGCTTTGACTTATCAATTTTGATACGGCCGGTTTCGATATATTCTTTGAGCAGTTCAAAAACGCTGACGACTCTGAATTCATCATAAGCTTCCGGAAACCAATTTTGGAACCCGAACCGGGTTGCAAAGTAGGCGTGCCCTCATTCGGGGTATAAAATTGTTTTTGCCTTCAGCCTGCGTGCATTTTCCAGGACCCGTTCGACCTGGATTTTCATGTTAGCATCGTCCCCTGAAAACAGGCCCCAGTTGACGCCTTCCCAGTTTTCAGAGGCTACCGTCCAGCTTTCCTTGGCGGCATAGAATATTTTCCACCAGAACTTCATATCGTCCGGCTCGCCGAAGGGTTCTTTGGAGTTTATGGTGACGATGATGTTGGCGTCTTCCTTGTCCACCGGTACGTAGAAACCGGGGCAGGGCTCCTCTTCGTCCTCCTCCATTTCCACGCTCATGTCCGCCAGCAAGAACAGAAAGTCATCTTTGGGGATGCCAAGGTTATTGCCCCTTTCATAATTCATCACGACACCCTTGTGCAAGGGGCCCGGCACTCCGTCACGTTCCCGCCGTGCGCGACATCCGCGGAAGGTCTTCAACAACTGAACCCCCATAGGGCATGCATACTGGCACCGGCCGCATAGCGTACAAACCCAGGGCCATTTTGAATCTACGACCTCTTGCTCCAAACCTAAAACCATCGCTCGTATTGCCTTCCTGGGATCCCATCCGGGGACCAGGTTGGTTGCAGGACAACCGCTGGCACATGTTCCGCATGTCAAGCAAACATCCGCCATCTCAGGGGAGATTGCAATCTTGCGGTCTCTTTTACCTACCTTGATTGGTTCACCCATATGCTAAATCCTCTCCTTGTCGAATTGCATTTTTCGTCATCAAAGCGCGCCTATGTTAGGTGGAATGTCCCGGAAATGTCAAGGCTTTTTGTCGGAATGGGAACATTTCTATTTAAATAATAAATAAGGTTTCGTAACCGGAGATATATCCAGCGTTTTGATTGGCTTTATGTGTCTGAAATTACGTCAAAAGAGATCTTTGTGCTTGCCCTGGTGGATCACCACTTGACTTCATTTTTCCAATTCCATTTTTATCGTCATACCGATACTTTTCAATGTATAAGGCTTTTTAATATAATCGCCTGCCCCTAATTTTTGGGCCGCCTTGACACGGTCTGTTTCAGAAAATCCGCTGGCTATGAGGGCTTTCTGGTGAGGGTGAATTTGAAGAATTCGCCTATAAGTCGCAAGTCCATCCATTCCGGGGTCCATAATCATATCTAAAATCAATAGATCGGCAGAATTATTCTGTAAATATTCGACAGCTTTTTCACCGCTTGAAACCGAGGTCACACTATAGCCTAATTCGGACAGGATACGCGTTGCTATTTCTCTTTGCTCTTTGACATCATCCACAACTAAAATGGATTCTCCGCGACCCTTATAGTCTTTCAGGCTTATTTCGGTCGGTTCGAAGGTGGTTTTTTCCCTTGTTGCAGGAAAATAGAGTGTAAAGGTAGTACCCTTTCCTTCAGTGCTTTGAACGTCAATATGTCCCCGATGATCTTTTACCGTTCCCCAAACCACCGCCATCCCCAATCCTGTACCGCTGCGACCCATCACTTTTTTGGTATAAAAAGGTTCAAATATCCGTTCCCTATCTGCTGAAGAGATGCCAATCCCACTATCAGCTACTTTTAGCAGGATATAATCGCCTTCTTTGATTTCAGCATAACCATTGACAGGACTGTCAATATAGCGAAATTCTGTGGATATGGTTATTTCTCCAGTATCAGGCATTGCTTCTGCTGCATTGCTTACGAGATTCATGAGGGTTTTAGTTAGATGAACCGGGGAGCCATAAATGTTTATTATATTTACCGCAAGTTCGGTTTTGACTTTAATGTGGGGATGGAAGGATATCAGCTTTTCAAATTCAGGACTTTTCAAGTATTCAGCAATAATTTTATTTAAGTTCACCACTTCTTTCACGGCCACTCCCCTGCGGGCCAGTGTCAATAAATCCTGTACGATAGTGGCCACCTTGTTCCCAGAGTCTCGTATGGCCGAAATCGGATTTCTTAAAGGATCGTCTTCAGGAAGCTGCATTAATAGCAGATCCGGATAGGTTACGATGCCGGATAATATGTTGTTCAGATCATGGGCTACCCCTCCTGCAAGGGTGCCGACGGCCTCCATCTTCTGCGATTGCTGTAGTTTGGACTGAAGCTTTGCTTTTTCTTCTTCCGCCCGTGCACGTTCAGTGATATCCCTGAAGGACCAAACTCGGCCGGCTATGTTTTTCCCAACTATCAGAGGCTCCGAATATCGCTCAAAAACTCTGCCATCTTTGAAGTAGAGGATATCCAAGTCTTTTTTAGGCTTTTTATATAACTCCTGTACCTTTGAAAGAAATGCCTCTGGTTGTTTTAACTGGTCCAAAACGCAATTGAGCAGCTTGTCGTCGTCATTGGTTTCTAGGACATGTTCCGGAAGGTGCCACATTTCACCAAATCGTGCATTGGTGGCTACAACCTGTCCTGAATCATTTACTACAAGAATGCCGTCGGCAGTCGACTCAAGGGTCGCCTTGAGAAGTGTTTCACTCTCTCGCAACGCTTCTTCAGCCTGCCTTAATTCAGTGATAGTTGTTTTTAGGTCGGCATTTTTTTTAGCCAATTGATGCTGAGTTTTTTCTCTTATATTTTCGAAAAAATATGACAGTGCAAATACGGCCAAAAAAGAGGGGATAAATCTTATCTTAAAATCGGTCGAATAGGTGGTAACGATCGGTATATAATCTTCCATCATAAAAATTAAACATGCAATGACAAATAAAATGAATATGGCAATCGCGCCCCTCTTTGAGCCAAGAAGAAACGAGGTGAACAATGGAAAGGTGTAATACCAGAGATGTCCGGTATTATTTACGCCGCCGGAAGCAAAAAGATAGCTATATAAAGCCCCCGCAAAAATGACGCCCAAATAGCTATAAAAAATATGATACCCGCGTCTTCCAAGCAGAAACAGAATCGTAAGCAATACCAGCGCAACTAGCAAATCGAAAATACCTAATGTTCGGTTGCCTTGGAAAAGCGCTACAACTGCAAGGGGAATTAAATTAACTAAACCGATTATGCATATTATATATATCAGTATCGTTTTGCGTTTTACTTCGATGTCGTGTTTATTGTCCATGCCGCTAGTAATGATATTTTGAACCAGATTTTTTGTATTACAGATTTGGCCCCAGCGAACTAGGCAACGCCCAAATGAAACAGGCTTCGCAATTATACAAGCTTTGCGTTTTCGTAAGGTATCCCAAAGCATTATATTATACTAAAATTTCGTCACAAAAACAATGAAGTCCCAGTACATGATTCAGAAAGCAAAGCGCATAACAGGTGCCGTGTAAAATTCTAAACACACTTCAGCAAATTGGCAGTGAACCCGTAGGGTTCACTTAAAAATCAATTCGCATTCTAGGCGCCGATGCATCTCCTCTGGGCATTTAATACGTTGATGCATACCGTTTGGCTGCGTTACGAAAACTCGGAATATCCCGATATTTCAGTGTTTTCGCGCCTTGCCCGAAGGGCGCCTCATTGCCTAAAATTGTGAATTCATTTCTTCGTGAGCTCTTAGATCGATCAATAAAATACTGGTCGGGCGTTTTTACCTTTGGTGAAACACTCGATAATCAAGCTATTTTGAGAAAACAACGGATGGTAGATTGTAGGGATGATGGAATGCTTGCCGTCTGCAGAATTTGGATCTGGATCTAAGTATACAGCACAAGTCTTTACCAGGTACTGGCTTTCCAGATAAATAACTGTTAATGTTAACAGGTACCGGTTTTTATCGATAACAGCCCTTGTGCATTGACTTTATTTAGCGATGCACTTAACCGGCATTTCTATCGCAAGCAGGATTTCCATATTAGAATTGAGGATGAATTGTTGGAATAAAAAACGTGCGTCTCTAAATGCCGATGGTTATCTGCATCACCATTAATAAAAACCTCTGCTGTAGATTCAGACATTTGAAATAAAACAACAAAGTCGAGGGGAAATTTCCTGCTGATCGGCGTCTGCTTTAAACGGTAGTCGTTTTTTTAAGATACTTCTGACGGGGAATTAATAACTCGAAATTTGCAGACCCTTCTTCGGCCCGGACCTTCTTAAAGAAATCACAATCCATGCACGAAAGCAACTGTGCGGCAAATTCTCCTACCGGTTCACCTTCAGCACAAAAGGTGCCCGCAATTGCCCAGCAGATTCTACCACCGTTCTTTCCGAAGTTCAGGCCATCGTATACGGATTCGCGCGACGCGGGGCATATCCCGCGTTCAGCTGCGTTTACTCCACCTGGTTCTCGGCCACATTTTTTAAACTCCCAGCAATTTTGTCTTGGTTTTATTCGCCGTTGTCTTTGTTGTGGCATGTTTATTTCTCCTTTTGTTTTTAAAAAACCATGCTGAAATTACTTTTCTTTCCCTTTTATGTTTTTACGAGAACTTTTATAACTGACAAAGTATAGCTGTTGTCATAAATACGTTCCGTTTGAGCCATTACAAAATAAGGAGGTTCTTATGACATTTCCAGGTAAAAGTAGTTTGTTACAAACGCTATAATCACTTTCTGTTTTTAAGGAAAAAAATGCAATTATCCGGTAACATTGTATTATTCTATAAAATGAAATGCGAAGTGACAGTGTGGCTGACAGAAAAGTACAATGTTATTTGCACAAGAGGAGGATGCAGGTAGAATTTTGAACCGTTGGTCAATCAGGCTGAAGATGCCGGGTTTTCAGCTGCTATAAGCGGGCTGCGTTTCTTCGGCCAAATGCCACATTACATAATAAAATGCCACATTGTGATATATTGTGTCAAGTATTTTTTAAACTCTTTTGATGTGGCAATAGACTTAATTTATTCGCCGGGCAGACAAGACCCTGTCAAACGGTTCGAAAGATATTGTACTCATAAAACGAGAATCTTTTCAAATCATAAAACTCTTTGTAATTTACCTGGAATGGCGCTACATGTCAGCCATGCAGCGCCCAACCTTGTCAGAGTAAGCCTTTTACCATGCCGCCATCCACATTTATCGCCTGGCCCGTGATAAACTTGGCGCGATCCGAGGCCAGGAAAACTGCCAGATTGGCTATATCTTCCGGATCACCATGATGTCCCAGAGGAATATTTTGCTCGGCAAACCATTCAATGGCCTTATCGCCCGACATGTTCAACATTTTTCCGAGTTGATCGCCCAGTTGACCGGGTGCTTCCCAGAGCGGCGTGCGGATGGGACCGGGGCAGATAGCATTGACCAGGATATTGTGACCGGCTAGATAGTTGGCCATATCCTTCGTCACCATATTCACGGCTGCTTTGATGGCGTCATAATCCAACAGCCCTCCTGGCTGTTTGCCGAAAATGGAAGAGATGTTGATAATCCGGCCCCACTTTTGTTCACGCATATGCGCTACCACGGCCTTTGAACATCGAATCAGACCGAAAAGCATCAAGTCCAGATTATAGCGGAACTCTTCTTCGGGCAGTTCCATCAAGTCGCTCAAGCGGCCGGTGCCGGCATTGTTTACCAGAATGTCGATACGGCCGAATTTTTCGGCGGCTGTGGCCACAAAACCTTCCGTATCCTCGGCGCGAGTGACATCGGCCTGAAGCGCCAGAACGTCGATGCCTTTGGTCTGCAGAAATTCGGCTACTTCTGCCAAAGATTCCTGCCGGCGTGCGCAGATAGCCACATGACAACCTTCGTCTGCCAGGGCCGCGGCACAGGCTTTGCCGATCCCCTGGCTGGCTCCCGTCACCAGGGCTGCCCTACCTGTCAGTCGTAAATCCATGGTGTCCTCCTTTCCAATTGCGATTGGGTTAATATTTTCGGTTATGGGTTTCGTCCGATGGGCCGGTCAGCCCGTCTGCCCGTTAGCCGGTTTGCCGGTTTACCCGTTGGGCCAGTTGAGCCCGTTGAGTCCCGCCGCGGCGGGATTGAGCCCGTTGAGCTCGCTGAGCCGGATGAGGCCGTTGAGCCGGGATCCGAATACCGGTCTCACGCTTAAAGGTCCGCAGGATCGATTAGGATTCAGGATGCAGGATTCAAGATGCAAGATTCAGGATACAGGATTCAGGATGTAGGATACAGGATACAGGATTCAGGATTGAGATGGATGATTCAGACTCAGGATGCGGTATCGAATATGCATTGCGGCCCTATTATTGATTCAAATTCAGGTCTTGAGCCTCAAGGCCCGCAGGGCCGGTCCTCAAGCGCAACGATCCTCAAGGCCCATTAGGGCGGGCCGATCGTTTATTGACCATTTAGCCGATATGTTTCAGTCCCATGCCTGCAGGGATCGATTTCTAATCCGTCCCAAAATGCTTCGGTTCATCATCGACGTCCGGTGCAAGGATTTTACGCTGCATGGCTGCACGCATGGTGCGCGGCACATCCACCACGACAGGACCCTTACCGGCCAGGCGGATGGCAGCTGACTGGTCTTTGCGGATTTCAACTTCACGCTCACCGTCCAGTGCCAGGACGGAAGGCTTGAGTTGGATGTTGATCTCTTCGCCCACTTTCATCAGGCGTTGGCGCCGGATGTGTACTTCTCGAATCACTCCCGGCGCCACCGGCGCCACCACCGACCGTCCGGCTTTACCCAGTTCCAGGCACAGTCCCAGAGGCTCGTACGCTTGCAGAGGATGCAGCTGTCCCCCGAGGGATGACAGGCCAATGTTTTCCGGCTGGGCTCGATTCAGAAAAGCGGTATGAACTTTTTCTAATTCCCAGACGGCCCTTGAGCCTTTGAACACACCATCATAGACCACAGCGTCCACCAGTGCCAAATCCACCGGTTCTCCGTCCACAACCACTTCCAGCTGTGTATGCGCAAAGGTGCTTTCCGCCAGCGGTACCTGATCGCCGGCGATCAAACCGGCCGCCAGTCCGGCTACAGTGCCTTCCACCATGGCTGGGAAAACATTATTGGTGCCGGTGGAAATCGGCAATATGGGAACGGAACCATTTCCCTTGACCACGGCACGATTGGTACCATCGCCACCCAGGGTCACAATGCAGCCGACACCCTTATCTGCCATCATTTTGGCGGCTTGGACCGAATCTTCCTGAGTGCCGGTCAATGTTAAATCCAACGGCTCGGCCGGTATGTTCAGATCAATCCTACTCAATGCCCTGGCAACGATGCCAAAGTAGTCGGGCATGTAAAAAATCCGGTCGAGGCCGATCGCCTCAAGTCCAAGCAAGACCCGCCGCACGATACGCACCTTTTCCTGATTGTCGAAAACACTTCCATAGGCCACCAGGCGCCGGATGTCCTTGCCTGAGGCTGGATTGGCAATGATTCCTGCTGTGGTCAATATTACTCCTTGTTAGGTTAGGCCGGTTGAGCCGGTTAAGCCCGTTGAGTCGGTTTGCCGGTCTGCCCGTTTGCCGGTTAGCCCGTTGGACTGAGGTCTATTTTCCGGTTTTGAGCCTCAAAGCCCGCAGGGCCGCTCCTCTAGTGCAGCGATCCTCAAGGCCCGATAGGGCCGATCCTTTAGCGTAACGATCCTCAAAGCCCATCAGGCCGATCTTTTTTGCCTGCCCCTGCTCACACGACGGGCTAACCCTCCATCAGCGATCGTGCAGCCTCTATGATCTTTTCTTCACTGGGTATAAACTCCTGCTCCAGGGGCGGTGAAAATGGTACCGGTGTAAACGGTGCCCCAATGCGAAGAATCGGCGCGTCCAGATAGTCAAAAGCTTTCTCTGCCACCATCGCTGCAATTTCGGCACCCGAACCGGCGAATTTTACCTCTTCGTGTACGATCAACAGGCGGTGGGTCTTTTTAACGGATTCGAGAATGGTTTCTTCATCCAGCGGCTGCAAGGTCCGGGGATCGACGACTTCCAGTTTGATGCCCTCAGTAGACAGCTTTGCGGCCGCGCTCAAGGCGCGATGGACCATCTGGGCGGTGGCAACAACGGTGATGTCTTCCCCCGATTGCTTGACGTCGGCCTGGCCCAGCGGGATGGCGTAGTCATCTTCAGCAACCTCTTCTTCCAAACCGTAGAGCATTTTGTGTTCCAGAAAGACCACCGGATTGTCGTCCCTGATTGAGGCGATCAACAGTCCTTTGGCATCGGAAGGGGTACTGGGTAACACGACCTTCAGACCGGGAATGTGCATGAACCAGGATTCCAGACTCTGTGAGTGCTGAGCTGCCGCGCCCATACCGGCGCCGCAGGTGGTTCGCAGGACAATGGGCAGTTTGGCTTTACCGCCAAACATATATTTCATCTTGGCCGCCTGGTTGTAGAGCTGATCCAGGGCCACACCGATGAAATCCACAAACATCAGTTCAATCACCGGGCGCAGACCACCGGCCGCCGCGCCCACGGCGGTTCCGATAATGGCGCTTTCGGTGATCGGTGTATCGCGGACCCGTTGATCTCCAAATTCTTCCTGTAATCCTTGGGTCACGCCAAAAATACCTCCATACACACCCACGTCTTCTCCGGCGACATAGATGTTAGCATCTCGCGTCATTTCGAGCTTGTGGGCATGATTCAGAGCCTGCGCGAATGTCATTGTTTGCATGGGAAATCCTCCCTTCTTTTGTATGCACGTTTAAAGAGCAGACACTCTGAGTTTGACGATCTCCCTGTATCAGGCCGTGTAAACATCTTCCAGGATCTCATCGGCTTCGGGAAAAGGGCTCTGTTCTGCATACGTTACGGCCTCTGCCAATGCATTTTCAATGTTGCTCCGAATGTCGCTGACCTTATCCGGCGTCAATACATCCATTTCCAAAAGCTTGGACTCGAATCGGGGCAGCGGATCCTTGCTCTTCCACTCATTGAGTTCGTCCTCATTGCGGTAGGCACCGGGATCGCCCTCGAAATGGCCTCGCAAACGGTAGGTCTTACACTCGATCAGACAAGGCCCTTCACCCTTGCGAGCCCGGTTTATACCTTCCAGCGCAGCCTCATAGACGGCTATCACATCGTTGCCGTCCACCACAACACCGGGCATGTCATAGGCTGAAGCCCGATCGGCGATATCGGCCACGCACATGGAGTTGCGCGTGCAGGAAGATATGCCGTAGAGGTTGTTTTCGTTGACGAATACCACCGGAAGTTTCCAGCAGGTGGCCAGGTTCATGGCTTCGTGAGTGGTTCCCTGGTTGGATGCGCCATCACCAAAAAAGCACACGGCGATATCATCCCGGCCCTGATACTGGGCAGCCAGAGCGGCGCCTGCGGCCAAGGGCGGCCCGCCACCGACGATTCCGTTGGCACCCAGGATACCCAGATCCACATCGGCGATATGCATGGAGCCGCCTTTGCCTTTGCAGTAGCCGGTTTTCTTTCCGAAAAGTTCGGCCATCATCAATTTTATATCACCGCCTTTGGATATGAGATGCCCGTGGCCGCGATGGGTGCTGGTGATGTAGTCGGTAGGCCGCAAACTGGCGCAGACACCTGTGGCCACGGCTTCTTCGCCAACGTAAAGGTGAACGAATCCCGGAATCTTGCCTGCACCGAAAAGTTCCGCGACCCGTTCCTCAAACATCCTGATCTGGACCATGTTTGAGTACATTTCGATCATTTTTTCATTGGTTAAACTCATTTTCCAGCCCTCCTCTGGCTAGAGTTAGAAAACAAAAATCGGGTTTCCCCAATCGTATGGTCGCTTTTTCTACCACCTCCTTTCGTTTCGGTTGAGCCCGTTGAGCCCGTTGAGCCCGTTAGGCTGGGGTCAAATTTCTGGTTTTAAGCCTCAAGGCCCGCTAAGGCCGGTCAATCAATTCTCTATTTTTCTTCATCATCTAGAAATACCGTCACCGCCGCATTGGCCACGATAATCTGATCGTGTTGCGGTGCAAATTGCGGTACACAAAGTCCCAGGGTCTGCAGGCCGCCTTGCTCTGCTCGCACTGTTTTGCGGCCGATAGGCACTTCAGCCTTGACGCGCTCCGGGTCGACCTGCTCGGGTCGCGGAACGGCAACTAGTATATCGACCAGTACGTTATTAAGATCATCAACTTTAAAGATCTCCGCCAGCCCGCATAGACAACTCCTGGAAACAGCGTCCCGGACGGCCCGGCAGGCGGCTTTGGTCACGTCTTCTCCGTGAAGATCGATTCCCGTTCCAATTTCAACAATAAATCGTCGCTGCTGTTTGGTCATCGTATACCTCCGCTTGGCAAAATTGCCGCATGGGTTGATCCGAATTTGAGGATTGAAAGAGTTCAGCGGCCCGATAGGAGCTGCGTACCAGCGGTCCGGCGGCAACCCCTGTAAAACCCATGGAGCGTGCGGTTGTGTCCCAGTCCTTGAACTCCCGAGGTGGTACATATCGCACTACCGGTGCATGGCGGCGCGACGGCGCCAGATATTGGCCCAGGGTTACAAAGCAGCATCCAGCCCGCCGCAAGTCTGACAGAACCGCTTCGACTTCATATCGGACTTCCCCCAATCCGAGCATCAGGCCCGATTTTATCGTCAATCCCTGCCGGGCGGCATACTCCAGAAGACCCAGCGACCTCCGGTAATCAGCGCCCGGACGAACAGCCGGGTAAAGGCGCGGGACAGTTTCGATGTTATGGTTCAAAATTTCCGGTCGGGTATCACAAACCTTCTGTATCGCTGCCAAAGATCCCCTGAAATCCGGGATCAGCACTTCGAGGGCGGCCCCCGGGCAATGGTTTCGAACCGCTTGAATGGTGCGAACAAACTGCTGCGCACCGCCATCGTGCAGATCGTCGCGGGTGACCGACGTCATAACAATGTGATGCAGTCCCAATTGGCGTGCGGCTTGCGCAACGCGTTGCGGCTCCTGGTGATCAACGCCTGAGGGTTGGCTTTTGTCCACCGCACAAAACCGGCAGAGGCGGGTGCAGCGGGTGCCCAATATCATGAAGGTCGCCGTCTTTTTTTGAAAGCACTCACCCAGATTGGGGCAATGCGCCGTTTGACACACAGTGGCCACCTGTAGATGTGCCAGACGCTGCTCCATCTGTGCGATGACTTCCGGATCAGGCGCCGGCCGATTCAGCCACTGGGGGTGTTTGTTAAGGGTTGCGATCTTTTCAGTGCTTGCGTCATACTCGAAAAGTGTTTTAAAAGCTTTCACAAATTTAGTCTTCACCGCATCTAGACCAACCGGTTGGTTTATTTCCTGTTGCAGGGATGTTATCCTGGTCTGAGTATTACCGCAGGGGTGGATCCAGCGAAATGCATCCTCATCACTCTGTACATTTAGGGCCACACCATGGTAGGTTACCCATTTTCTGACCGCAATACCCACGCTCGCGATTTTATCGGAACCAACCCACAATCCCGGCTGGTCCGAGTGCATAATCGGATTAAGGCCCCATGTGCGGATGACGGCGGCCACAACCCGCTGTAGACGCTGAATATAGTCGTGCAGATCATTGCTTTTCAGTCTGATGATGGGGTAGACGACCAACTGTCCTGGTCCGTGGTACGTGGCCCGACCTCCCCGATCAACACGGAAAAGATCAATGCCCTTTGTACGAAGCACATCTTCTGAAATGCGCAGATCTTCCACTCCACCGCTGCGGCCGAGAGTAACCACTGGCGGATGTTCGACCAGAACCAGTGTGTCCGGTATATCTCCTGCTATCCGTGAATCAACCAGTTCAAGCTGGCGCTGGAAAGCATCGCCATACTTTAAAAGACCCCAATCGAGTATTTCCAGCCTATGGTCGAAGCGACGGTTATTCTTTCTATTCACAACGGTTACCATTTAAAACGAATTTAGCTTCTTCAGCCTGAGTCACGATCAGCCCAACAAGCATTGAATGATCGGCCCTATCGGGCCCTGAGGATCGCTACGCTTGAGGACCGGCCCTGCGGGCCTTGAGGCTCAAAACCGGAAATTTGACCTCAGTCCAACGGGCTAACTGGCAAACGGGCAGACCGGCAAATCCCGCCATGGCGGGACTCAACCCTCTATCCTGGTGGCAAGTAAAGTGCCCAATCCTTTGCATCGCGCGCGGCATCCACAACTGCCTCTGAAAAGGTGGGGTGCGCTCTGATGCTGAGCGCCAGTTCATTCACGGTTGCCTCCAGTTGGATGGCGAGCACCGCTTCGCCGATCAGTTCGGTGGCGTTCTGGCCGACTATATGAACACCCAGAATTTCCCCATAGCGGGCCTCGGATACAATTTTTACCGCACCGTCCATTTGATCGTGCGCCATGGCCAGACCGTTTATGGCCAAGGGAAAATCTCCGATTTCGACGTCCAGCCCCTTCTTTTCGGCCTCTTCTTCGGAAAAGCCCACTGATCCCACCTGCGGAATCGTCCATAGACAGCGCGGAATTAGATGAAACGGAAACGCTTCGGACTGCCCCATGGCATTTTCAGCCGCCTTAATAGCCATGGCTGAAGCGGCATGGCTGAGCATCCATCCGCCGGTGACATCGCCGACGGCATAGATGCCGGCTACCGATGTCTCCAATTGATCGTTGACGGCGATGCCGCCGTCCGGGTTCTGTTGCACTCCAACCGCTTCAATACCGGCACCCGACGTGTTCGGCCGCCGGGAACATACCAGTACGCGTTCCATACGAATCCGCCGATCGTCCGGGCCGGTTAAAACCGCCTCGTACTCGTCCCCTGCGCTGCGGACCGAATCGATCTCATAACCGCGCAGCACGTCAACACCCTGTTGACCCAAAGCCTGGGTGATGCGTTGACTTGTTTCAAGGTCTTCGCGCGGCAGGATTCGGCGGTCAGGTGTTGCCAATGTTACCTTGCAGCCTAGCACAGCAAGCATGCCGGCCATTTCCACCTGGATCGGCTGGGCGCCGGGTATCAGGACAGAGACAGGTATCCGGTCTGTTTCCAGGATCTGGTCCGTTGTCAGGGCTGCATCATCCAGGCCAGCAATGGCGGGAACATCCAGTCGGCTGCCGCTGGCAATGATGATCTTGCGGGTTTCCAGCCGGGTTTTGTCGACGGCCACTTCACGCGGGCTTTTTATAACGGCGCGTCCCGGTACCAATTCCACCCCGTTGTTTTTAAGCAGGCTCTCCATCCCCATGCGGATATCGTTGGCCACACCGCTTATGCGTTCCACGACCGCTTTCAGATCCAACCCTTCAAAACGGGCCTTGATTCCGAAATCCTGGGCCGTTTGAACATTCTGCAGCATACGGGCGCTGCGATGCCACACTTTACTGGGAATACACCCCCGGTTGACACAGGTGCCTCCGATTTGACCGGCTTCGGCCAGTGCCACCTTGCCTCCCATCTGGGCTGCACGGATGGCAGCTGCGTATCCACCGGGTCCCCCGCCGATAACCACCACGTCATACATCGGCTCACCTCATAGTCTCGAAGTCGTTGCTGATATTTTTGCGATCATCCGGAAATAGCATCTTTTGGTCAAATTCCGCATTCTTGCTTCTTCATTGAAATCACATCATGTTTACGAAGGATTTATCGAACAATATATTTTCGCCACCAAGATATAAAGCACCGGCTGGAGCCGATCTTTTCACGCCATCATCAGGTAAGGATTCTCCAGGAAACGAGCGACTGTTTCCAAAAATTTGGCGGCCGGAGCGCCGTCGACTACCCGGTGATCAAAAGTCAAACTCAAAAACATCATGGAGCGTATGGCGATTTCACCGTTATGCACGGCCGGTTTGGCCTTGATGCGTCCGACCCCTAAAATACCGGTTTCAGGGGGCTTTAATATCGGGGTCACACCATCCACCGCGAACATGCCCAGGTTGGATAGAGTAAAGGTCCCGCCGGTCACCTCATCCACCGTCAGCGCGCCTTCGCGGGCTTTGCCGGCCAATGCTCTTGATTCGCGAGCAATTTCCAGCAGCCCTTTATTGTCCGCATCCCGCAATACCGGCACCATCAAACCGTCGGGCAGTGCCACGGCGATACCCATATGGACTGAATCGTGCAGAATAATTTCATCATCGATCAGAGTTGAGTTCATTATCGGAAAATGCCTGAGTGCGCGGGACAACGCCAGAATGAGGATGTCGGTAACCGATGGTTTAGGCGTATCATCATTGCCCGGCTGTTCGCGCATCACGTCCCGGAAGCGGATCATTTCGGTTACATCCACTTCGGTAAAGATGGTCAATTGAGCGGAATTCTGTAAACTGGCGTGCATATTTTCCGCTATCGACCGTCGCATCCCTGTGAAGGGGATCGACTCGACAGGCGCTGCGGCTGCTTCCGGCGTCTGCTGCGCCAAGGCCTGCTCCACATCTTTCTTGGTAATTTTTCCCCCTTCACCGCTGCCGGCAATGGTGGATGCATCCAGTCCTGCCTGGCGAATCATTTCCTGTGCAAGTGGTGTGGCTCTGGGAACAGCCGTACCGCTCTCCTGGTATTGATGTACGTCTTTTTCGGATATGCGACCGTTAGGTCCAGTTCCCACTAACTTGATTCACTCGATCCCAAAATCTTTGGCCAATCGTCGACCTCCACGCGTGGCTCGCACAAATTTAAATTTTTCAGGCGCGGCTTCATGGGCCGGCG
>Ga0126334_10000264_pt1 | contig 16402 bp, 21 predicted proteins | sample InaspJWI49metaG_FD_94491 | JGI IMG/M metagenome (GOLD analysis project Ga0126334, IMG submission 94491) | Marine gutless worms symbiont microbial communities from Oahu, Hawaii - Inanidrilus sp. 2 OAHU.JWI-49 metaG | ecosystem: Host-associated > Annelida > Digestive system > Unclassified...
AGACTGACTGCGTCCAGTTTGAATTCTTTCGAATATTTCTTTCTCGTTGTCATTAATCGTTACCTCAGTTAAGTTTCATTATCTCTTAACTGGGTGGTATCAATCTATTGGACCATGTCAAACCGTGTTGACACCTTCCGGGCTAGCACCACAGATGATGGTACACAGCGGCCAACGGGTAACGCTGGAATTGAACTACAACGGCCTGCAAATCAAATCAACGGGCAAAGCGCTGCATTCCGCGACACTGGGGCAACTCGTCAAGGTACGCAATACTCGATCAATGAAAATCGTCGAAGGAATAGTTTCGGGTGAAGGCATGGTGCGGATAGGCATATAATGCATTTTTACAGGATTAAAGTTAATTTTTTTATCGGCCTGCCGATACAGTAGCCAGGAATCTCAAGGAGATCAGCAATGACAGACCCGATTAACACACAAAATCGACTGCGCAATACCGGGGTGTCTGCGGATACCAGGGCCGGCTCGACAGCGAAAACCAATCAGCAATCCGGGTCGGGCAAAACCACCTCGGCTAAATCCGGCGAAGGCAGTACCGTCGAGCTTAGCGGCGCCGCGTTGCTCGAGGAACTGGGAGAACAAATCAAGAATTTGCCCGAAGTGAATGAAGCTCGGGTAGACGCGGTCAAGCAGGCATTGTCCAAAGGCGAGTATCAACCGGACGCCGAAGTGATCGCGCGTAAATACGCCGAAATTGAAAAGTTACTGCCATGAATGCCAACCAGTGTCGTGAGCACCTGAGCGGACTGCTACAAGCCCAGCTGGAGCGGATCACCCAGGCGAATCAATATCTGCTGGTGATCAAGAATGCGATCGCCAACGACCGCCTGGAAGACTTGCTGCACTCGCTGACAAACCCGGATCTGACGATAGAAGATATGGAAAATCTCGAGCAGCAGCGTTACCAGCTGCTGGCGGACTATGGTTTCGACCAGAATCCCGAGGGCCTCGAAAAATGCATCGACTGGTGCGACGATCGGCAGCGACTGGCCGGTATTTACCAGCAATTAGTCGACAGCCTGGTCAATTTAAGACATTCGATCCAGATCAACAGCCTGCTAGTCCACAAGGGTCAGGAACGAATCAGACGCTCGATTGGAATTCTCACCGGTGTCGGCACGGCCGGAACTTGCAAAACCTATGGCGACAAAGGCCAGGCGATTATCCCCGCCGACCGTCGCGGCATCGCCATCGCCTGACCGCTCTCTCTCCTGCATTGAGTGGCGTCATCATTTCGAGATCCCCGCTTGCTCGGGGGATGACTTTATAACCCGTTACTCGCGCTTATCCGTCAACCCGGCGTGCAGAACCCGACACACGGGTAACACTTGAATCCGGTCATATAGGTAACACCTTATTTCGGTCGGATAAATGTGAACCAATCATGGCCTGACGACAATCGGGCAGCGCAAACCTCGCCCGGGTGGATTTAAAACTTCGCCACTGCGGCTATAATATCGCCTCCTGCTCGGTTCGAGACCCCATGAATAAAGACCTTTCCCTGCTGCACCGCTACCCGTTCGAAAAACTGGCCGAACTATTACAGGATCTGCAGCCGCCGCAACACCTCGATGCGATCGCCTTATCGATCGGTGAACCGCGGCATCCGGCGCCACAGTTCGTTATTGAAAACCTGATCGCCCACTTGCACCAGTTATCGAACTACCCGAGCACTAAAGGTAAACGGGAATTGCGTACCGCAATCGCCTCCTGGCTGGCCCGCCGTTTTGCCATCGATCCGGCGCTGGTGGACCCGGAAATCAATTTGTTACCGGTTAGCGGTACGCGCGAAGCGCTGTTCGCTATCGCCCAGGCGGTTATCGATCGCGGCCGCGATCGCCCATTGGTATTGATGCCCAATCCGTTTTACCAGATCTACGAGGGCGCTGCCCTGCTGGCGGGGGCTTCGCCGCGTTACCTCGATTGCCTGCCGGAAAACGGGTTCCTGCCCGATTTGGATCGGGTTAGCGCCGACGAATGGTCACGCTGCCAGCTGATCTATATCTGTACCCCGGCCAACCCGACCGGCGCCGTGATGCCGCCGGAGTACTTGCGGCGCCTGATCGAACTCGCTCAACGGTTCGATTTCGTGATCGCAAGCGACGAGTGTTATGCCGAAATTTACCTCGACGAAAACGCTCCACCGCCGGGATTGCTCGGCGTAGCCGCCGCCATGGGCAACGATCGTTTCGATCGCTGCCTCGTATTCCACAGCCTGTCGAAACGCTCCAACCTGCCGGGATTACGTTCCGGATTCGTTGCCGGAGATGCCCGTATTCTGGAAAAATTCCTGCTCTACCGCACCTATCAAGGCTGCGCGCTGCCGTCCGCAACCCAGACAGCAAGCACCGCGGCCTGGCTCGACGAATCCCACGTGATTCAAAACCGGACCCGCTACCGGCAAAAATTTGAGCAGGTTTTAAACCTGCTTTCTGATACACTCGCGCCGCAGCAACCACAGGCGGGATTCTGCCTGTGGGCCGCTACGCCACTGCCCGATACCGATTTTGCACGGCGTTTATACGCCGGCCAAAATGTCACGGTATTGCCGGGACGTTTCCTGTCGCGCACGCATAACGGCAGCAATCCCGGCGCAAACCGAGTACGCATGGCGCTGGTGGCACCGCTCGATGAATGCGTCGATGCGGCACAACGTATTAACACACTAGTTTCAGATCTTTAGGAGATAACTCATGGCAGACCTTCAGCAAATTATCGAACAGGCGTTCGAAAATCGCGCTGAAATCACTCCGGCAAACGTCGAGGCGGAAGTTAAAGACGCGGTGCTCGAGGCTATTCAAATGCTCGATTCGGGCCAACAGCGCGTGGCGCAACCGATAGAAGAGGGATGGCAGGTCAACGAATGGTTGAAAAAGGCCGTGCTGTTGTCGTTTCGCATACGCGGTAACGAAATCATGCCCGGCGGTTTTACCCAGTACTACGACAAGATCGATTCCAAATTCAACGGCATGTCGAGTGAGCAGCACGCGGCCAGCGGGGTGCGCGTGGTGCCGCCGGCGGTGGCGCGCAAAGGCGCTTATATCGCATCGGGCGTGGTAATGATGCCTTGTTATATCAATATCGGCGCCTATGTCGATAGCGGCACCATGGTCGACACCTGGGCCACGGTCGGCTCCTGCGCGCAAATCGGCAAGAACGTGCATTTATCCGGCGGCGTGGGTATCGGCGGCGTGCTGGAACCGCTGCAGGCCGCGCCGACGATCATCGAGGACAATTGCTTTATCGGCGCGCGCTCCGAAGTCGTCGAAGGTGTTATCGTCGAGAAAAACTCGGTTATCTCGATGGGAGTTTACATCGGGCAAAGCACCAAGATTTACAACCGCGAAACCGGCGAAGTAAGCTACGGCCGTATTCCCGCCGGCTCGGTTGTGGTATCGGGCAACCTGCCCGCCGCCGATGGCAGCCACAGCCTTTACTGTGCGGTAATCGTCAAACAAATCGACGAAAAAACGCGCGCCAAAGTCGGTATCAACGAACTGATACGCAACATCTGAGTGCCATGCGTTCGATCCCGCCAAAACTCTACGGTATCGCCAACTGCGATACGATCAAAAAAGCCAAGAAATGGCTGGATAAACGCAACATCGCGTTCGAATTTCACGATTATCGCAAACAGGGACTCGATATGGCGCTGCTGCAATCGCTGGAATCGGCGCTCGGCTGGGAAGCCATGGTAAATCGTCGCGGTATCACCTGGCGCGCCCTGCCCGAGGCGCTCAAGGCCGGTATCGACCGCGACTCGGCCTTGCAGACCATGCTGGATAGTCCGGCAATCATCAAACGGCCGATACTCGCTATCGAAAACCGGTTTTTAATCGGTTTCAGCGATCAGCAATATCGGGAAATTTTCAGCTAAATCATGGCTAGCGCGACCCTAAAACTGGCTTCCGATCTGATCGCACGGGCTTCGGTTACCCCCGAGGACGCCGGCTGTCAGGCAATGCTGATCGAGCGGCTCGAAGCGATCGGATTTATCTGCGAGACCATGATTTTCGACGACGTCACCAACCTGTGGGCGCGGCGCGGCCAGAATGGACCGGTACTGGCCTTCGCCGGTCATACCGATGTGGTGCCAAGCGGCCCGCTGGACAAATGGCTTAGCGACCCTTTCGTGCCGGAAATTCGTGACGGTGTGCTCTACGGGCGCGGCGCGGCGGACATGAAATCCAGCATCGCCGCCATGATCACCGCCTGCGAAAGATTTGTCGCCCAGCATGCCGATCATATCGGCTCGATCGCTTTGCTGATTACCAGCGACGAGGAAGGCATCGCGGTCAACGGCACCGTCAAGGTGGTCGATGCGCTGGAAGCACGCGGCGAAAAAATCGACTGGGCACTGATCGGCGAACCGTCGAGCCACGAACGGGTCGGCGACGTCTGCAAAAACGGCCGGCGCGGCTCGATCGGCGCCCGGCTGGTAATTCACGGCGTACAGGGCCACGTGGCATACCCGCACAAGGTCGACAATCCCATCCATCGCGCGATGCCCGCACTGCAGGATCTGGCGCGTCACGAATGGGATCAGGGGAATCATTTCTTTCCGCCGACCAGCCTGCAAATCTCCAACATCAACTCGGGTACCGGCGCGCACAATGTCGTCCCGGGGCATGCCGAAGTATGGTTCAACCTGCGTTACTCGACCGAGATAGACGCCAAAAAAATCATCGAAACCACCAAGGTGATTCTCGACAAACATGAATTGGAATATGACATCGACTGGTCGATTTCGGGCTACCCGTTTTTAACGCCCGCAGGCGAACTGGTAGAGGCGGCGCAACGGGCTATCGAGCAGCACACCGGGCTCAGTACCGACCTGCAGACTACCGGCGGCACCTCGGACGGTCGTTTCATCGCGCCCACCGGCGCGCAAGTGCTCGAACTGGGCCCGGTGAACGATTCGATCCACAAGGTCAACGAGCATGTCGCGGTCGACGAACTCGACACCCTGTCCGAGATTTACCAGAGTATTCTTAAATACCTGCTCACCTGATGTCCGCTAGCGGCCGTTTTGCACCCTCGCCTTCGGGCCCCCTGCATTTCGGATCGTTGGCGGCGGCGCTGGCCAGCTATTGTCAGGCGAAATCTCGCCAGGGGCGTTGGCTACTGCGCATCGAGGATGTCGACACGCCGCGGGTGGTCGCGTCCGCGGGCGACCAAATTTTACGCGACCTCGAAGCTTTCGGATTCGCCTGGGACGGTCCGGTTCTGTATCAAAGCGATCAATTCGAACACTATCGATACTATCTGGAAAAACTAATGGCCCAGGGTGATGGTTACGCCTGTGAATGCAGCCGTCGCAGCCTGCGCCAACAAGGTGTTTGCAGCGGCCCCCTGGGTCAAATCTATCCCGGGAACTGCCGCCGTAAAAACCTCGACCCCGAGGGCCACTCGATTCGCCTCAATACCGCCGCCGCCGCGACTATCGGATTCGACGATCAAGTCTACGGCCGCTGCGAGTTGAACCTGCCCGCGGCGGTCGGTGATTTCGTGCTTAAACGGGTCGACGATATCTACGCTTACCATCTTGCTGTGGTGGTCGACGATCAACTGCAGGGCATCGACGAAGTGGTGCGCGGCGCCGACTTGCTGGAAAACACTTGCCTGCATATCTGGCTGCAGCAAAAACTGGGTTTCGCTACGCCCTGCTACCTGCATATTCCGCTGGTCGACAATGCACAGGGAGTCAAACTCAGCAAACAAACCGGCGCCAGTCCGATCGACCACCGCAACGCATCCCAACAATTGGTGGCCGCACTGAGTCACCTCGGCCAATCCCCCGAGGTCGGCTTGCACCAGGGCAAGCCCGATGAGATTCTGCGCTGGGCGATAGCTAACTGGGATCGGAGCTCGATACCGGTGCTGCGGCCGTCGAGCGCGGATAACTTCGAAGACTAAACCGTTTTCGGGTAATCCACGATCGTCGCAATGACGGTTTCATCCTTTAGGATTCGATTGTGCCCGAGACCGCGGATCGCCTGCACTGCGCATCCCGGCCGATAATCGATCATTTCGCGGAACTGGTCCTCGTGGTCCTCGTGGTCCTCGTGGTCATAAACCAGCATACCTTTAAGCCCGTCGCTTTCGAGCAAGCTTGCCGGCGTCGGTAATTCCCAGGGATTAACGCCATCCAGCAAGGCTATCATGCGCATCCCGATCTTGTCGTGAAAACGCTGCGCCAGCTGCGGCCGCATATTCAACAGGTCACGAATGGTTTCAAACATTTTCTGCACTCCCAGGTACGGCGCCACCAGCACCGGGCGCCGGGGCGATAAGCCTTGTTGCACCGCATAAGCGGCGGCCATCGCTTCCACTGAATGCGCGATCACGCAATCGATCGCACCCAGCTGCCGCTGCAGCACGATCAGGGTGGCGCTAAACCGCGGCATGTTGGACTCTTTTCCCGGATTGTTGCCATGTTCGGGGGCATCGAAACACACCGCGGTAAAACCGGCCGCCGCCAAAGGTCCGATAAAATTTCGGAACTGAGTGCCGCTGCCGCTCCGGCCCTGCATCATCACAACCAGCGGCCCCTCGCCCCAACAATAAACCGACAGTGTCAATCCGCCGCGGCCACTTCAATGCGCCGGTCGGCCTGCTGCCAGAATTCGGCTACCCAGGGTCTTGGTTTCGATTTGAAAACGGTAAAACAGAAGCGGGCGAGCACATCGGACGCCCATTCATCGGGAATCAACGACAGCAGCTTCAAACCCATGCCGGATAACTGAAAGCTCAGGGGTATAGCCCGTTGACGTCTCTCCGCCGAGCTTAAGATTCGCGGGCGTCGCGGAGATTCCCGTTCGTTTTCCATCGGCGTAAACCAACCTGTTGCATTGTGGTTGCTAACCAGCGAATGAGCTGGCGAAAGGCGTCCCTACCGGCAAAATCAAAATAGGAAAAAAAGCGTCAATTGCCGATCGTAGGTATCGATATCACGGTTGCCCGACTGCCTCAAATCCTCAAATTCCACCGATGAACTATCCACGCTTATTTCTAACCCGAAATTGAGTCCCTGCCGGCGGCCGAATTCAATCCCGACAGCCGTCAGTACGCCGGCCTCGCTACTCTCCACGTAGTCCCCGCTCGCATAATGCGCTATCGGGCCGACCCTGATATACGGGCTGGCGTCCGAATTACGCGCAAACATGTAGCCGAGCGTAGCCGAAAACGGGACTTCGGTGTGGCTGATATCGCCCGAGATGACAAACGCCGGACCGATCCCGAGATTGAATATCAGGCCGCTATCGGCTTCATAGCGGGACACAAAACCGGCACCGATCGGAATCGAAAAGGATTCGACGCTAGACGAGGATTCGGTCTCGAAGTTATCCTCGTATAAATCGACCACATCGGAAATGCCGCTAACGTAACTAGCGCCGACCCCGTAGGCCCATTCACCGGCGTTGACGCTAGCGCCGAACAGTAAAGCCGAAGTCACATAAACAATCCTGAACAATTTCATGGTCAAGGCTCTTCTCCTGAAATATCGGCCCGATGTTAGCCGCGTCCGATACCCCAGAATATCAAGTTTTAATTAGATTCACAGATCAAATTTCCGCGCTTAACCCGCCGACGATCCGGCGCCGAAACAGCGGGCGGCATAGACCGCTGCCGGCTCGGTGGGCGGCCTGAATTCGAATTTGCCTGGGATTTTGGCGTTCGCGGTCGATTAAGCGCTAAACTACCCGCTTCCGGAGTCGAACAAAACCAGGGGACAATCATGCTCAAGAGTGCGGACGAACTGATTAGAGAAGCCCAGCGGCATATCGAATGCGTGGACGTGCAAACCGCCAAAAAAATCTATGACGAGAGCCCGGATGCCGTGATCGTCGATGTGCGTGAAAAACACAAGGCGGAGGTCTCGAAACTGACCGCTTCGATCAACATTTCTCGCGGTATATTGGAATACGACGTGCATAAGAAATGCCCCGATGCCAACACCGTGATTATCACCCACTGCGGCGGTGGCGGTCGCGCGTCGCTGGCGGCCCACTCGCTCAAGCAGCTCGGCTACCACCGGGTTTACGCGATAACCGCGCCGTTCGATGAAATCAAAAAGGTATTCGGCTGACGCCAACCGAGCCGCGGGATGAATATCTTTCGACCCGTGGGAAAGCATTCGTCGCGCTGGCTCGCGAATATGCTACTGCTGCTGACCTGCGCTTGGAATTCGGGAACGGCGTTGGCCGAAATCCCAGGCGTCAACTTGATCGAAGCCAGCCCCGAGTCGCAAAAATTAGACGGCCGAAAACTCGACGCGGCGCTCGCTATGATCGAGGCCGGTGACTATGGCAACATCGATGCCCTGCTAGTGCTGCGCAACAATCATCTGGTGCTGGAAAAGTATTTTTCCCCCGATTACCACGGACGAGAGTACCTGCGCCCTATTCTATCCAGTACTAAAAGTATCACCTCGGCATTGATCGGTATCGCCGTTGGGCAGGGCAAGATCACGGGCGTAGGGGAAAAATTACTCGATTATTTTGCCGAATATCCGGATCTCGAAAAGCCGGATGCGCGCAAGCATAAAATCACCTTGGAGAACGTCCTGACGATGTCCGCGGGTTTCCAATGGAACGAACTGGAAATCAGCTATGCCGACCCACGCAACGACTTTAACAAGATGCTGCGAAGCCGCGACTGGGTCAAATACGTACTCGATGCACCCATGAGTCACGCCCCCGGAGAGCAAATGGTATACAGTAGCGGCTCTAGCCTGCTGCTATCCAGCATCCTGCAAAAATCCACCGGCCGGAGTGTGGAAGAGTTCGCCATCGAGCACTTGTTTGGACCCTTGGGTATCGAGCACTATACCTGGTCGCTGGCGAGGGGCGGCATCACCAATACCCATACGGGATTGGCCATGCGGCGGCGCGATCTGGCAAAAATCGGCATTCTTTTTTTGAACCAGGGTCGTTGGCTCGAACGCCAGTTGATACCGCAAAAGTGGGTACTGCAGTCGACCCGCAAACATTTAGCGACCGGTCCCGATACCGATGGTAGCTGGTATGGCTATGGTTATCAGTGGTGGAGATTTCATGATCGAGATCCCACGGTCAAAGACCTGGAAGTCAACGATATCTACTTTAGCTGGGGTTACGGCGGGCAGTTTATTTTTGTCGTCCCGCACCTGAACATGGTCGTGGTCTCCACCGGTGATCTATACGGCGCCGACCACCGGCGGACTTTCGATCTATTGCGTGACCATATCTTTCCGGCGCTGCTGGAATAAAGACCTTGGACGAGACTGCGGCTTACGGCCGGCGCCAACGCGCTACGAATTATTTGATTTGATCGATGGTCAGTGAAATTTCGGCGGGCGGATTGCTGCTGTCGATCGACTCGATTTCCGTGTAGAAGTCGCCCGTCTGCGCCACCGGATTACCGCTGCTCGATAGACGCGCGCCGACGACCAGCGAGTTGTAAGACGACAGTTTCATCGCCGGCATCATCGCGTCGGCATCGCTCAGCGTCAAAGCTGCCGGCAAATCGGCCAGCGTGACCCGCTTCACCGCCAAAGGTATCGGTGGCCCCTGCATGGCCTTGGCATAAACGAATACGGCGTCCCCGGGTTTAGCCCTGGCCTTCAATTGCGGGCTGATATCGATCAGCAGACTCAAGCGATTGCCGCCGCCGGTCGCTGCGGCGGCAGTCGCTAATTCGGGATCGCGTTCCTCAAGCGTACTCAGCAAGCCTTCGATTTCTCGCGTCGAAGTCGGGTTATCGGCAATCAATGGTAGCAACTGCGTCCAGTAACGATGCGCCGCCTTATAATCTTCGCGTTGTTCCGCCGCCATACCCGCGAGCCACAAACCGTTCGGAAATCGCGGCGCCAGTTTCAAGCCGCGCTGCACCAGCGCTTCCGGCTCGCCCTGCAGGTTGCCGTTCTGCTGCATCGCGAGGGCATCGGCGAGCGCGAATAGGATGCCGGGTTCGTCCGCCAGCAGGTCGTTACTGCGTTGAAAAGCCGTTACCGCCGCGTCGAACTGCTGTTTGGCCATGAGCGTGCGCCCCAACATAAACCAGCCTTCGACATCCTCGGGATTATTTTTCAGCCGGTCCTTGATGACCGTCTCCATTTCCTCGAAGGACATCTGCGGCGCGCTCGCTGTTTGCTGCGCAGGCGCGGCCAGCACCAGTTCCGGATTCTGAATTACCCGGTACTCGCCAAACACCAGGTATAGCGGGATGCTGGCAGCCGGGAGCGCAAGCATGACCACCAGCGCCATCCACTTACCACGGGTTTTCGGATCCGACTGCCGGTCGGGATGCAATTCGAGCGCGAGTGCCGTCTGCAATTCCAAATAGGCGGCATCGAACCCCGCCTGGTCGATCTCATCCTGCGCCAGCTGCGCCTCGAGTTGTTGTTTTTTCTCGCGTGCGATCTGTATATTCTGCTGCTGGCGCCGATCCTCCTGCGGAGCCCGGGTGTTGCGCAACAAGGGCAGCAACAGGATAACGAGCGCTAGCGCAAGCAAGGCGGTAACAAAAATCCAGAAACTCATTTGTCAGGCTCTTCTTTTTTGTCAGGCTCGACGTCGAGTGCGGCAGCGACATCATTCCGATCGTCTGGCGCTGCGTCCGCCTTGACGGGCTCATCGCCTGTTTCGAGTAAGCTTTTGGCATCGGCCAGTATGTCGGCGTCGACTCCTAGCGGTTCGGCCGCCGCCCGTAATCGCCGCATCACGATGACGAGGACCACGACCAACAGTAGAAAAGGACCCAGCCACAGTAGGTAGGTGCTGGATTTGAATTGCGGGCGGTAGAGCACGAAATCGCCATAGCGGGCCACCATGAAATCGACCACTTCTTGCCGCGACTTACCCTGTTGCAGCATTTCATAGGTTTCGCGCCTCAAATCCTGCGCCAGATCGGCATCCGATCCCGCCAGGTTTTGATTCTGGCAAACCAGGCAGCGCAGTTCGTCGACGAGCTGATTATAATCGGCTTCCATCGCGGGCGAATCGAACTCGTAGGCTTCGATCGCCGCCCGAACCGGAACAACCAGACAGCCGAGCATGAGCAGCAACAGTAAGCTTCTCAACCCAGCAACTCCTCGAGTACCGGCATGATTTTCTGCTCCAGCGACTCATGCGTAACCGGCCCTATGTGTTTGTATTTGATCATTCCGTCGGCACCGATTACGAAGGTTTCCGGCACCCCGTAAACCCCCCAGTCGATTCCGACGCGGCCATCGATATCGATCACACTGGTCGCGTAAGGATTGCCAAACTGCTCCAGCCAACGCGTCGCGTCGTCCGATTTATCCTTGTAATTCAGCCCGACCACGGCCACTAGATTACGCCCGGCCAACTTGGTAATCACTTCGTGTTCGGCGCGACAGGAGACGCACCAGGAGGCCCATACATTGAGTACCCATATCCGGCCGCTCATATCGGCGGTCGACAGCCGGCGCGAGGGGTCTTCCAACATGGGTAGCGAAAACACCGGCGCCGGTTTATCGATTAGCGGCGACGGCACTATCTTGGGATCGAGGCTCAATCCGTAACCCAGCAGGCCAACCATCAAGATAAAAACCGCAAGCGGTAAGGCGGATCGAATCATGCGGTACGCTCCGCGGCCCCGGTTGCGGGACTAGTGCTGCGCGCCAGCCGCCGGTAGCGGCGATCGCTGGCGGCGAACAGGCCGCCGAGCGACATGATGATCGCCCCCAGCCAAATCCAGCGGATAAAGGGTTTGTAGTAAATACGTATTGCCCAGGCTCCATTCTGATCGAGCGGTTCACCGAGCGCGATGAACAGGTCGCGCGTGAACCCGGCGTCGATCGCCGCCTCGGTCATGGGCATGGTCTGTACCCGGTATATTCGCTTTTCGGGAAACAGGTCGGCCTCGAAGTTACCGTGTTCGGAGCGAACGCTGAACCCGCCCCGGGTGGCTACGTAGTTATCGACGTTGAAATCGCGCACGCCATGAAAAGTGAACTCGTAACCGGCGACCGCGTAGGTATCGCCGGGCGCCATGCGCAAGTCCTTCTCCTTGGTATAGATACTGGTCAGGGTCACGCCGACGATAAAAACCGCGACGCCGATATGACCGAGCAACATTCCGTAAAATCCGGCCGGGGTTGCACGCAGCGCTGCGGCAAACGAGCGGTTACGAAACCTTTCATGGAGCGCCAACGCGACGGAAATGGCAATCCACACCGCCATTGCCAACCCGCCGAAGGCAGCCCACTGCCAGTCGGGCTGCAGCTGCGCTAACCCCGCCCCAACTAACAGCGCCAGTAATGCCGGCAACCAGAGCCTGGAACCCAGCCGTTGCAAACTATCACCCTTCCAACGAATCGTCATACCGATTCCGATCAACACACCGAGCGGTGCGGTCAGCAGAATGAACATTAGGTTGAAATAAGGCGGACCCACCGAAATCTTACCGCCCATTGCGTCTATCGCAATCGGGTATAAGGTTCCCAACAGGATTGCGGCGGTAACTACCGCCAAAAAGATATTGTTCAACAGCAAGGCACCGTCGCGGGACAGTAAGCGGGTCTGCGCGGCGCTCTTCAACATCGGCGCACGCCAGGCGTAGAGCATCAGCGAGCCACCGACTACCAGCACCAGGAAACCGAGGATGAATACGCCTCGTTCCGGATCGCTGGCGAAGGCGTGCACCGAGGTCAACACCCCGGAGCGCACCAGGAAGGTTCCTAGCAGGCTCAAGGAAAACGCGAAAATCGCCAGCAGCGCGGTCCAGGCCTTGAAAGTGCCGCGTTTCTCGGTGATCGCGAGCGAATGCATCAACGCGGTGCCGACCAGCCACGGCATGAAAGATGCATTTTCCACCGGGTCCCAGAACCACCAGCCGCCCCAGCCCAGTTCGTAATAAGCCCACCAGCTACCGAGCGCGATTCCCAGGGTCAGAAATAACCAGGCAATATTGGTCCAGGGCCGCGACCAGCGCGCCCAGGCCGTATCCACCTGGCCGGAGATCAGGGCCGCGATCGAAAACGCGAAGGCGACCGCGAAGCCGACATAACCGAGATACAGCATCGGCGGGTGGATCGCGAGTCCGATATCCTGTAACAAGGGATTGAGATCGCGCCCCTCTACCGCCGTCGGCAGCAAGCGGTCGAAGGGGTTCGAAGTAATGATGATAAACAGTAAAAAACCACAACTGACCATGCCGAGCACCGCCAGCACGCGCGCGCGCATCGCGCGCGGAACATTCGGCGTGAACACCGCCACCGCTCCGGTCCACAGCGCCAACACCAGCGACCACAATAGCAACGAGCCTTCATGCGAGCCCCAGACCCCCGAAATGCGGTAAATCAACGGCAGCTCGGTGTTCGAATTTTGCGCCACGTACTGTACCGAGAAATCATGGCTCAGAAAAGCCCAGGTCAGACAGGCATAGGCGATGCCGACAAACAGCAGCTGCGCCAGCGCTGCCGGCACCGCCAAGGAGATCCAGCGTTGCACCCCGAAGCTCGCGCCGGCTAGCGGCACCAGCGCCTGAATGATGGCAATACTGAGTCCGATAATCAGCGCGAAATGTCCGATTTCGGGTATCACTGTTCTGCCTCGTCTTTTTTATGCATGCCGGCCAGTTCCGGCGGCATATAGTTTTCATCGTGTTTGGCCAGGACTTCCTGGGCGACGAACTCACCGTCGTCGTTCAGCTTGCCGTTGGCGATGATACCCTGACCTTCACGGAACAGATCCGGCAGGATGCCGGCATATTTGACCGTGACCTGCCGTTCGTTGTCGGTCAGATCGAATTGCACGGTGAGGCCATCGCCCGGACGGCTGACGCTGCCGTCGACGACCATGCCGCCCATGCGAAATAGCTTGTTGCCGGGAGCCTTGCCTGCCCTCACTTCGGTCGGGGTAAAAAAGAACATGATGTTTTCGTCCAGCGACTTCAGCGCCAGCCCGACGCCGACGGCGACGCCGGCAACCATCAGTGAAATCAAAAATAGTCTCTTCTTGCGTGCGGGAGTCATTGTCTCTCAGCCTTCCGGCGCCGTTTCAACTGGCGCAGTTCTTTCTCATGTTGTTTGCGCGGTAAATACCAGTTTAGCCATAGTACCAGCGCGCACAGCGCATAGCTCGGCCAGACGAACGCGGCATAACCACCCATTTGGAAAAATTCTGCCATCTAAAGTTCCTCAACCCATTTGCTGTTTCGCTCGCGCTGCAATAGTTCGACTCGGCATTTGTGGAACAATGCCAGTACGTAGTAAATCTGGAACGCGAGCGCCATGATCAGGATTGGAATATACATGCTCGGGGGCATGGAGGGCTTGTCGAACTTGCTCAGCGAAGCACCCTGGTGCAGCGAGTGCCACCATTCCACCGAATAATGAATAATGGGGATATTTACGACCCCGACCAGCGCCAGAATCGCGACCGCGCGCGCGGCGATGCGCTTATCCTCGATCGCGTTATGCAGACCGATGACACCGAGATAGAGAAACAGCAGGATCAGCTCGGAAGTCAGGCGCGCATCCCAGACCCAGTAAGTGCCCCACATCGGCTTGCCCCAGAGCGACCCGGTAATCAGCGCCAGAAAGGTAAAGCTGGCGCCAATCGGCGCACTGCTGATTAACACCACTTCGGCCAGTTTCATACGCCAGACGATTATTACAATGCCGCAAAATGCCATCACGACATAGATGAAAAGCGACATCCAGGCCGTGGGCACATGGACGAAAATGATGCGATAACTTTCGCCCTGTTGATAATCCGGCGGTGCCAGCAACAGACCGCCGTACAGCCCAGCGAGCAGCAGAGCCAGAAATGTCCAGGTCAGCCAGGGAATCCATTTACCTGCAATACGGTAAAAGTGTGGTGGCGAACCCAATTTGTGAAACCACAGAAACATAATCGTCCGTTTAGCTCGCAGACATTCTCAAAGCTGCCGCTGTCGCCCACGGCGATAGTGAAACCGACAGCAGCAAGAAGGCCAGCAGCATATAAATTTGTGCTGAAACCTCGAATCCCATGGCGGCATTTTCGATCGCACTAGCGGCGAAAATCAGCACCGGCACGTACAGGGGCAACACCAAAAGCGACAGGATTATACCACCTTTTCGTAAACCGACAGTTAACGCAACGCCGATTGCACCGATCAAACTCAGGATTGGCGTGCCGATTAAAATCGTCAGTAACAGTGCCGGTTGCGCCTCACCCGGCATACCCAGCATTTCCGCCAGTAACGGCGCCACAATCAGCAATGGCAAACCCGTTACCAGCCAGTGGGCGCTGACTTTAGCTAGCACAAGTATAGCCACCGGATGCGCACTCAGCAGAATTTGTTCGAGCGAGCCATCGTCGAAATCCGAACGAAATATGCTATCCAGCGACAGCATCGCCGCCAGCAGCGCCGCCACCCAGATAATGCCGGGAGCAATGCGCGCCAACAATTCCGGCAGGGCGCCGAGCGCGAGTGGAAACATGGTGATCACCAACACAAAAAACAAGAGCGGCATGGCATATTCGGCGCGATTGCGCAACGCCAGCAGTAAATCCCGCCGCAGCAGGAAGACAAAGGCCTGGCCCAGCGACAGACGACTGCTCATACAGGCTGTCCCAGATTCAACCGTTGCACCGCCATTGTCGGCAGTGAAATATCGTGGTGCGATGTCACCACGATCACGCCCGCGCGCTGCAGGTGCTGCTCAAACATGTTAGCGAACATTTCCATACTGGCCTTGTCCAGCGAGGTAAAGGGCTCGTCCAGAATCCACAACAGCGAATCGGTAGCCAGCAGCCGCGCCAGTGCCAGGCGCCGTTTCTGTCCGGCCGATAGGCTGCCGACTTCGGATTCACCGTAGGCATACAGATTTACCTGCTGCAGCACGTCATCGAGGTCCCGCTCTGACGGAACTCCCATCGCCCTGGCCAGGCGCAGATTTTCGAGGCAGGACAATTCGTGTTTGATACCGTCGTGATGCCCGACATAGTTGACCTGTTCATAATAGTCTCCGGCGAGACGGTCGATGGGTTGGCCACGCCATAAAATGTCGCCGCCATCCGCGAGGCGAAGCCCGGTCAGAATGCGCAACAGGCTGGTCTTGCCGCAGCCGTTGGGGCCTTCGACGACCAACATCTCGCCCGCTTCCAGTGCAAATTCGAGATGCTCGAACAGTTGACGATCGTTGCGGTTGCATCCGAGATCCCGGATTTCGAGTAAGGTCGATGTGGACATGCATAGCTTGGGAATTAACGTGCCCGAAGATTAGCCTTGGCCCCGGTCACGATCAACACATTTTTTTGATATAGATCAGGCCGACTGACATGGTCCAATAGATTGATACCACCCAGTTAAGAGATAATGAAACTTAACTGAGGTAACGATTAATGACAACGAGAAAGAAATATTCGAAAGAATTCAAACTGGA
>Ga0126334_10000270_pt1 | contig 16208 bp, 11 predicted proteins | sample InaspJWI49metaG_FD_94491 | JGI IMG/M metagenome (GOLD analysis project Ga0126334, IMG submission 94491) | Marine gutless worms symbiont microbial communities from Oahu, Hawaii - Inanidrilus sp. 2 OAHU.JWI-49 metaG | ecosystem: Host-associated > Annelida > Digestive system > Unclassified...
ATTTATCTGATTGTTTGTAGTCATTTACCATGATAGACAGATCCAGCTTATACTATTTATCACATGCTATTAGTAGAACAAGTTCTCGTAAAGATTGGGCTTCTTTTATGACCTTTTGTTATGATTGGATCCATACTAAGCCCAGTTATTGTCAGTGTATATGCTCTAACAGTATTGCATGCATCATTTAAGTCCAGACTGGTTTTACCTTTCTGGTGCTGGCTTACCCAGGTTGTCCCGGAAAAGAGGCCAATAAACGAGTGTATTAGTAGTAGTTGTTGTTGTGTTTTGTCCAGTTGTGTCTATTTTATTGCATTATTATAAAATTTTATTACAAGTTTTTTTCCACCCTTTATAATCTTCTGAGTTTATGAGTTGACCTTTGACCTTTTGATTGCAATTTTGGCAATGTTGAGAACTAATACTGTACCCAGTTTGAAATTATCAAGACCAAAGATCTTTGTTTAAGTGCTTGCTTTTACCCTCGGTGATAAATGCTTGCTCATATACACAATTTGAACAGCCATTCTTCTCGTGAACTTGGCTGGTTTTAATTATCTTTGTCCGCTTATTCCAGAAGTGCAGTTTGTCAGAACAGACCAAAACTTCATGTTATCTCTTAACACTGTTGTGTGTTGGCTTTGTCTGCACGTCCCTGGCTTCCATAATTACACATCTGTCTCCTTTGCTGGAAGAAGTGTTAGAGGAATGTTTTCTCTATTGTCATGTCTATCACTTTACAAGATATATTTTGCTGCTCTCTCCAGATGATTATGAGGTAGTTTTGTGTGCATACTGCCTTCGGTGCTTTTGCCTTCAGTGCTTTGACACTGTTGGTTGGGCATCAGGAAGAGCATCCGGCCTGTAAAAATTGAGTGAGGAGGTGTTGGTAGGAGCGAGGTGCAGATTGTTTGCTTATTAGTCCATCCCATCCCATAACCCCATCATCTTTTGCCTCATTTAAATCCAGACTGGTTTTACCTTTCTGGATTCTGCTTACCCTGGTTGTCCTAGAGAAGAGGCCATTAGTACTAGTAGTTGTGGACGTACTGTGAGTGGCGTTTCTGATGGTAGTAGTGGAAATTATGTTGAATGAATTGCAGAAGTGAATCACAGGCAGGCGTCGTTGACTTTGTTCAACTTATTGAGACACCTGCTTCAGTTGGTAATGTAACTTCGTCATCTACATTTGATCTCGATGTTCATTGTAGTTGCTGCAGCAGCAGTCACAGTGGTAGCAGTTGTTGTTGTGTAAGTAAGCAAGTAAGTTGGCATCAGTTCATGTAGCACAGTTACTGTATGTGTAACGCCTGTCACTGTCACTTAAACACACACGTCTGTAGCCAGTACCAGTCTTCCACATCTCATCACAACTGGTCTGACCCAACGTCTGAATTTCACAGATGAGTTCTATACTGTTGACCAGTAAAGTTGAAGGCTGGAGTACCATTGCAGAGGAATCATGGAGCAGTTTGACGTGGTGGCTAGTGGTAAGATTAACTACACAAGAACCAAGCTCCCACTAAGAGAAGGCATCAGGCAGACATCTGCCTCCGACTCCCAGTGAGGCCTGACTCGGACCTCAAAACCTTGCCATTAGTACTCGCGTCAGTTAGTTGTATTTATAAAATTGATGTCGGCCATCTTACGTGGTTTGGTGATGCGAGTGCCTAGAGTGTTGGCCCCGTGCTCCAGTGTGCTGTAAACAGCTGCACTATGGAGTATGGACCATAGAGATAATCAGTGAATTGAACTTGACAGTCTCAAATCGTCACAGTGGAAAAGTGGTAGTATTAAGGCGATCCGTTCGTATGGCCTGATGCCCTCGAACAGTTAACTAGAAACCATACTGCCTTGATCGAGGTCAGACTGACTGCATTACCATCTTTGCTAACCCACACCCATGACCGGTGACCTAGACTTTTAATCCCCAGTGAGTTATGGTCATGATCCATACATATGCAAAATATTAAAGTCACAGGTCAGTTGGTTTAAAAGCTAGAATGGAAACAAGGGGACAGACAGATACAACTGATTGCTGTTTTGATTTGATAGCAGTAGCCTAATTGTGGCACGTTTTGCGTGTACAGACGATGTCCATGCAGATGTGGAGACTGAAGAGAGTCTAGTACGACTTATTGAGTCACCAACAGCAGAGTCAGAACCAGCAGCGTCAGCTGGCAGCACAGAGTCATTACAAGTGCAACTGTTGCCGTGTCAGTTGACTGAGAAGTCACGTCATGTTGAGCCAGCGATCTGTGGCTACTACCACACTCTCAGCAGAACTGCATTCCAGCAGCCACAGGCCGAGCAAGTTGACACATCGAATGATGGAACCAGTGCTGTGAGTGATTCTGAGAGCCAGTCGTCTGTCAGCATGACTGATGGAGCCCAGTCAGAGATTGAGCCGACCAGTGACGTGGATAACACCAGTAGCGAGGCTGCGAAGGCAGTTGCCACGATGACAGCAGAACTGACGTCAGATGATGCTGAGTCTACTGCTGCTTCTAGCTCTGTGTCATCATCTCCACCAGGTAATGATGCTATTTCTCTCATTCTATGTTATTCCAGTTCTTGTTGAGTTCACCATAAACCATCTTCGTTAATAGTTGGCTGAATTTTCACAAAGAAATGAATCATTGCATTTTTGGCATCATTTTGTGAATTTTGCTTATGTCAGAGTTAGCTTTTTGTTGTAATTTTCTGGGCTGTTTGTGGTATTGATTGTCAGTATCAGTGTTATTGATTGACTGGAAAGAATCATCTCTGACATTATAAGTTATGTGTCAAATGGCATACTCACTTAGACTGTTCTTGCAATGTTCATGCTGATTTAGATGCTTGTGGGCCAGTTGCAGTAACAGTGTCCACATATTTTGGTTTTGTCATCAGTTGTGACTGACATCTTGACGAATCTAATCTTATCCTTTATGCGTGTGTGTTCCAGATGACAAAGTCGCCGATGTCAATGCTACAACTGCTGTCAATGCTACTGCATCAACTAAGAACGTTTCCAGTGATGATCAGAACTCGTCAGCAGCCGCAGCATCATCAACTCCCAGTGCAATGCGGAGAGACATTTACGCTGAGTCCACATCCCAGCACGACCAGTACACGCCGCAGGATGTTGACTCCGAGGCTGTCGTTATCTCTAACGAAATCTCGTATCAGAAACTTCGTGGCTCGAAGGAAACAGTATTCACCAAGCTGAAGAATCGTATTCGTACATTGGAAGACAATCTTAACCTAACAAACCGGTAAACAGTATCTCATCTGGCTCTTGTTCTGTGTCTGTTTATAGTGATAATTGTAAATGTGACTTTAATTTGCTGTTTTGTGGCCAGAAAACTCTGGATCTCTGTCAGCTATGTGTGTGACGATTCTTCGTGTGTTTCTACAAAAAATAGTAAAGTATGCGGATATCGCAGTTTGCAATTTGCATTGCCTCACCGCTACTGGGAACTCATAGTTGCAGTTACAGTGGCAGTTACCTGCCACCCTCTGTCGGCACTATGTTACCTGCCACCCAGCAGAGATGACATTCCAACCTTTACCGCAGTTGGTACTTGATTTAGCAAGCCTGGAGGGATTGAAGGCTGAGTTGACCTAGGCACTGCAGTAAAGGTGTACAGCCCATGTACAAGGCTATATCATAGTGGCTGTTGTGAGGGGCCACCTTAGGGGCTGTGGTGGGTTCTTTCACACCGCAGTCGGACGTGCTAACCACTGGGCCACTGCAACCCTTGCTACTTGACGTGAGGTGCTAGTGTGGTCATGCGTGGCAGGTACTTGGAGGAGCTGAGTCGGCGCTACAAGCGACAGATGGAGGAGATGTACTCGTCTCTGAACCGCACGATCAGCAAGCTGGCCAACACAGCCAAGATTGCCGCAGAACAGGTGAGTTCATGCTGTATAGTAAACACTACGTTGAGTACAGATGCTTGCAACTGTTCTGTGGCCGTTGTACAGGTCAACCAGTGCTAGTTGGAACCCTCAGATAAGAACCAGAGCATTTTATTGATGTAGTTTTTATTGCTTGCATGCCATTGGTGATGGCAGCTAACACATTTGAATTACAAAAACACTATGGTTCTTCTTGATGGCTTTCACTGTCTCTCTGCCTTATCATAAAAAACATAACGTGATAACATAATAAAAAGTATAAAATAGAATATACATAAATAAATAATAGTGCTTTTTCCTGTATTTGGTTTTGTATGGTCGGCCCAGTATTCCTAGGTTACTCCAGATTAGGCGAGGTCTATTAACAGTGAACATATGTGATTTCTGGAGCCAGTTTTTATGAGAATGCCCTGCCTGTTGCCAGCAGTGCCCCAAGCATGAATCCTTTACTTATGTGAATATGTAATTGATTTTCTCAGCTTTATTGTCATCATTTATGCCAGCTTTGTCAACTAAATATAATAAATAAATGCCATTCGTTATAGAGCTAATGATACTCTGTATGACATTGTGAAGACAAAGGGCTTGTGATGTAACAGTAATGAGCTGACAGGCAAGCATGAAAGATTGCAGTGTTAAGCTGCAGAGATGTCATTAAAGTCTGTTGGTTTCGAGGCTTTAGTCACAGTCTTAGTCTTGGTTTCAATAAAACGTGTTTGTTTGGCTCGCGGCCAGAATTTGTTCTTGACTTTAACCTGGATGCAAACATTTTGGTCTTGGTGTCAGTCTTGATCTGAAGAGTTTGGTTCTGGTCTCGATCTCGGTCTTGAGAATTTGGTCTCAGTCTTGAAATTTTTGTCTCATTTAACAGTAATGAGACAAAATTCTGGCATCGAGTATGTGATGAGGTGTTGCTGTGGTCATCTGTGGGGAGCAAGGTGATTGTTTGCATATGGTCCAGCTGATTTGCACTGCATATCAAAACCTCATAATCTCTTGCCTCATTTAAATTCGGACTGGTTTTACCTCTCTGGTACCAGCTTACCCAGGTTGTCCTCCAAGAGAGGCCATTAAATGGGTGCAGTAGTAGTAGTAGTAGTTGTTGTTGTTGTTGTCGTCGTCGTTGTTGTTAATGTCACTGTTTAGCAGTGAAGTGATTGCATCACATGCTGACGTGGCAATGATGCTTGCTGTGGGCATATGCAGGACAAGCATCAGCTGGAGCGAATAGCCATGCTAGAGGTGCAGGTTGCCAACTTGACGTCAGCAGTGGCTCTGCTCACTCACAACATGGAGTCTGCTAATACACAGGTACTCACACTCAGTCAACCTTCTGATGGCATTTAGGTTTTCCTGAACAGTTGCTGGTGGTTTGAAGTTAGATTGGCGGGAAAAATGATGTTTAGATCAATAAGTGGACTGACTTTGAATGCAGAACCCTGTGAATTTTTAGGGTTAGAACCAGTCAGCTTGGTGAACACATGGAACATCGACATGATGCTAGTTGGATTAATCTGTGTATGATGGAGACCATAGAGAGGGGAGATACCTGTGCAGGAGTTGGTTGACTAATGTCGATGTGTATGAAAATAATAACTGTGTTCTTTCCTGAGACGATGCATCATTCCAGAACAGTACTTGACCAAGTGGGAAAATGGCATTAATGTGTATTAAATGCTGGTACACAACTGTCCTGGGTAGATGCTGTGGACAGTAGGAAATGTAGAAAGTCAATAAAGATGTTGTGTGATAACCACAGAGGCAGGCTGCGAGAAAATGAATGTTTTTTTGTATTGGTTAACCCTGGTCGTCATGGTTAAAGGGCCATTAAATAGGTTGTTGTTTTTATAAATGCTTGTACACATAGACAAGTTGTGGTATGTGCTTGCAGCTGATAGAGCGCCATCTGGTGTTGATGGCATGCGAACTGATCGTGTTTGTCATTCTTCTCATGTATACGTCAAGTCGACAGCCCGCCATGATGCCGTCCAATCCGAGCACTGCTGGTGTCGTCTCGTCATCCAGTCATGTTGCTAGAAGCGCGGTGGCACCTGCTGGTGTCGAGGAACTCACAGTAGTGAATCGGTGTGAGTCTGCAGTGAACACTGTGCCGCTGAGTCCACGCAGACAGCGATCAGTTGAACGACTGCCACGCACAGCGTGGACTGCCATCAGACAGCAGATGCCCATCAAGTCCGGTAAGTGCGGCTGCAGTTTCACTGTCTCTCATTTGCCTGTCTCTCTGTTAAGGCTTGTTCACACACACATACACTCGTTTAACGGCCCTTTTTGGGACTACCTGAGTGAGCCAGTACCAGAATGGTAAAACCAGTCTGGATTTTACTGAAGCAAGAGACAGTGAGTGGCAGTAGCATCAGCTGGGCCATATGCAAGTCCGCACCTCGCTCCAGATAGACAACCACGACAGCACCCCACCACTCAGTTTTTTACAGAGCAGATGCCCTTCCTGCCACCCAACCAACAGCGTCAAAGCACTGAGGGCATGTTCACTGTCTCTCGTTTGCCTGTCTCTCTGTTAAGGCTTGTTCACACACACATACACTCGTTTAACGCCCATTTTCGGGACTACCTGAGTGAGCCAGTACCAGAATGGTAAAACCAATCTGGATTTCACTGAAGCAAGAGACAGTTAGTGGCAGTAGCATCATCTGGGCCATATGCAAGTCCGCACCTCGCTCCAGATAGACAACCATGACAGTACCCCACCACTCAGTTTTTTACAGGGCAGATGCCCTTCCTGCCACCCAACAAACAGCATCAAAGCACTGAGGGCATGTTCACAGGTTATGAACTGAAGTAAACTGCAACAAGTTGACCCAGTTACACGACACATTCAGTCGTCATGCACCCCAGCATCACAACTTGATTGTTTGCAGTGAAATTGGGACGGTAGGTGCTCAGCCAGTTCATGCGGTGTGAACATTCCCACTGGAATGCAACTGTTCAGAACTGGAGTTCAGTTCAGTTCATTTGCTGTCAACAAACCTTTAGCAGGATTACTTGCAGTTGTGATTGAACAACAACAACAGCTGCCATTTTACAGCCATATTCAGGTCAACTGCGTTAGCCGGCACCTCCAGTTCAGAACTGGAGGATTTTGTTGGTGCAGAGTTTTACTGCCCGCATGCAATGTTGCGACATGCAGTTGTGATTGAACTTCTCTGAAATTATGCAAGGAACAACAACACAAAGAGCAGTTGATTAGATTTAAGACCAATTTGTTTGTTTATGTTGGTGGGGTAGTTGTTGTTAGTAAATTTATGTTTCCTTTTTCTTTGTAATTTTATTTCCTGTAATTTTGTTGTATTTTTAGCTCAATTTTAGCTGAATTGCCTTCAGTGCTTTGACTCTGTTCGTTAGGCAGCAGGAAGGGCATCCGGCCTGTAAAAAACTGAGTGGTGGGGTGCTGGCGTGGTTATCTGTCTGGAGCAAGGTGCAGACTTGCATATGGCCCAGCTGATGTCACTGCCACTCACTGTCTCTTGCTTCAGTAAAATCCAGATTGATTTTTCCTTTCTGGTACTGGCTCACCCGGGTAGTCCCGGACAAAGGTCTGTGAAATGGGTTTGTGTGTGTTTTAGCTCAATTTTTTGTTTTATTATTATTTCACATAGTGCACTCTCGCTAGAGCTTCACCACATAGTTTTTTTTCACATTTCGGTAAATATTACTTATTAACTTGTTTCCTCTTAATGTGGCAATAAGTTTAAGTCTGGTTTCTCAGGAAGTAATTCTAATGCAGGCTGTTTCCATAAAACTGTTTGTCACTGCTGCTACTACTACCAGTAGTAATCAGCTTAAGGTGTGGACACTTTTCCTAAAAGTGAATCTCTGTCGTCATGGAGTGTACATCTTTGAGACTTATGATATTACTGTTGACAGTCCAACAGTATTAAAGCACTGCGTAGAGCCATCAGGTTTACTTCAAACAGAAAGAGCAAGTGTCCAGCATAACAGTGTCATATTACTGGTGTTGTGTCCAGGAAGCGAGAGCGATCTGACGTCGATTGAACACAACCTGCCATTGTTTATGAACTGTAATGCAAACAATGACACAGACACGGCTGCCATCACTGCAGTAAGTCTTGTTTGTTTCTTTGTTACGGTAATTTGGAGATTAATTTTCACTCTCACCTGCTGTGGTGTCCCTTTTCCCTCCTATAGACAGCATCTGAGCTATGATGATTGTCTGGTAGCTGAGAGGGTAGATAACCAGAACTGCTCTGTTCTGTGTTGTGTACGACAGTTGTGCACACTAATGTGAGCTGTTCTTAAATCTGCATGTGGGATAGGAATAAGTATTGTGTGTGGTGTTTTTAGGACGAGCATTTTGTGTGTTTTTCTCTGTGTTAGTTTTGACGACTTTGTTTTGTATTGTTTGATTTTGTTGTTAAGTTGTTTTTTTCAGTACCAAGCCAAGAGATTGGCTGGGAAGAACGTCTCCAAAATGACCTATTTCGTGTTAAGTGGGACGTAACCTGCTGTGGATGTACAAATTGCATTGTGTTGCGGTCGTCTAGTCAACTGGAAATACATCTCGTTTGCATATTGTGATCTAGGATTTCCAAAAGCGTCAGCGCAAGAAAAAGAGGTCAAACCAGATGAAGTCTTGGACACATTCGCAGATACAGAAGTCACTCAATGGCCAGTCAGCATTAGCAGCACCAACAAATATCAGGAAAAACCCATCGACATCAGACCTGGACTGTGTTGAAAACATTGGTCCATCTGCTCTGGCCTTCAGCCGAAAACCGCTGCAAGATTGTGTTCCACTGTCAGATGACGTTAAAACTGCGACTGTTCGGCGCAAGTCTTTCAACAATGCGAGTTTGGTTAATGGAACTGCTGCGTCAAAGCTGGATCACACATACCACAGTGCTAAAGTTGCCGGTCTGAGCACTGCTAATAAGGGAAGATTGTCTGTCGGGTGATGGTAACTCATGAATTTCTGCTGTGTATGTTTGGGAGGATTTATAACAATGATGACATGTTTATCTTTTCACAACACTGCTCTGTTTCTGCACACGTATGCACCATGTGAGTGGTTATTTTCTATGTTAACCTGGGTTAGTTATTATACCCTTCCTGTTACATTTATTTCCAAACTGGTGCATCCTCTTCACATTTTTGTTCATCGTCTTTATGTTTTCCTTTAGCACTGACGGATATCTGGAAAAATCCATCCATCCTCCCATCATTGTACAGTTTGAGTTAGGCTGCGTCATTTTCAAGGCATCTGTATAGCCTTGGTTTTTCATTTCTTTTGATAATTTGGTAGTTATCACTGATTTTGTCCACATGTAACTTTATGGCACTTAAGTTAATAGGAGTACCTTGTAATGTGCTCATTCGTCACTGCATTCGCATTGGTTTCTGTTCTCCAGATCTAGTTGACTTCCATGACCTTTACTTTTCTCCGGATGAGTAATTATTAAAGAAAATCTTAAACCTGCCCAAACCATATCCTACTGACACTTGCCACCACCTACTACACAAAATTATAGTCTTAGAAATAGACCTCACAATAGACAGCTACCTGACCAAATTTCTCGAATAACAGACTGTAATTTGACTGTCAGATTGTTGTACTGCAATACACTGTATGTATTGACTTATGTATTTTCGCTCTGTGTTTTGTTTTATTCTTGTGTACAACTGCGGTTTGACTGTTTGTAATAAACGAATAGGTTGTGTTATGCCACTAAGAAACTGCTTATTCGCTCAAACCATCTGAGTCTTCCTTTCGTTATCATCAGACTGTTTGCACTGATTCTTCGTGCATAATAATGTTATGTGTGATGCGAACGAAGTTTGTCCATGGTTGTTGTCATCATCATAGGTGCTGTGGTTATTTATTGTAGCTCTTGGTGATTGCCGTCAAATGATCCACATGTAGTTAATGTCAGTTGTGTACTGTGGGATTTTTCATTGTGTGGGATTTTTTGTTTTCTTTGATATATGTTTTTCCGATTGGTAGAAGTGTCTGACTTTTTAATGATAAAAAAATAAATGATAAAAGCATAAAATTCATTTAATTAGTGGATAAAAACACGCCAGAAAAGTGGCTGACTGTGCCCAAAGTAAAGTATCATGCTTAGTGTTTGCATATCCGTTCCACTTTGACAAATCCGGATTTTCGGCTTATTTTTTCACGCCAAATCCGGATTTTTTGTGCAGGTCCGTATAGGCCCCTATATACTGTTTAGCATGTAAGTGACGCCTGCGATGTAGGCCTATTGATGAAAATAAAAATGCAGTAATGTCAAAACGATTAAGTGATGGTGTAATGTGTGTCAGACTTAAGATTCACTCGAGGTGAATGATGAAGACTCATTGAAGAGCAGGGTCATGGTCATAGTCGGTCATGGTTAAGATTACTATTCGAATAGTTAATCCTAACCATGACCCTGCGAGCTGCGGCCTGAGCCTAACCCTAACCGCCCAGCGTGGCTATAGCTTCCGGAATAGCCCCCGTCACGGTGCTAAAGTAGGATATTGCCCAGTTTATCACTTTGAAAAGCAAAATAATTAAAATCTCGTTGGCCTATGCATAACTGCAAACTGCAAAGCATTTAACTGTAGAATCTTATATGGTCATTTATGCCCCTAACAGTTACACTTATTAGTTTTTCATCATCCACTCTCTCTTTCATTCCAGACTTAAAACCTTTTTCTGCAAATCCTTCCCACTGCAGCCTTTCTTTTTCCTCTTCAGAACTCACTACGTGATTCCCCAGACTTTTACTGTTACTTCTAACATATCTGCTTTTACTTCTTAGTTTTTCTGTTTTACAATTTTAGTTTTCGTCTCCGTGCGGTAGATTAAGCCGACTCATGTCGGCTTTCGAGCGCACGTTAAAGTAGCATCTCCTATCGTATCGTATCGTAACTTACGAGTTTACATTCCTTACTTCGAGTCTGACTTACAAGAGTTACCATTCACTCCTTGGACGAATGCCTGTTGCTTTTGCTATAGTTTGAAGTACTGCCACAATACCACAATCACAGTTTACACAATTTTTGCAAACAGCCGCAACAGCCGGATTTTCACTTTAAGATATCTGGATTTTTGGCTGCCATAAAATTAACGGATAAATCCGGATAATGGATATGCAAACACTAATCACGCTACCATACATGGATGACTCTTTTCACTTAAACTTTACTTTTAGACTGAACTTCTGCCTGAAATCTATTAATATGCGAAAGTGAAATGACAGTGGACATGATAGCTAATTTTTTTCAGTGTAAGTGTTGGCTCAATGTTGTTGCACTTAATGGATTATTCAGTGCTTCAAAAACGTTTGTCGTAATGAAGTTTATGACTTTTAACCCGTTGAAATTCTTACACAGCTTTGCTCTGGACAGTAGTGATGATAACTGCTGCTAATGGACCAACAGGTTGTTGAAGACAAATCACCTCTGTATTTGTGCATAATTAATATCAGTTATGCTAGTCTTTCTTCATCAGCTAAACAGATGTCATCTTCTCAGTTCTTCCTAGAGGGTCTCAGACTTTGATATCACAAAGTCCATACAAACCTAGTCACGATAGTGCTAGTAATGTCAGGTCGAATTCTAGCTATTGCTGCCAGTTTTTGTGGTGTAGTCGATTAACTGTCATTAGTTGTATACCAGTTTATACACCGTGAAGTCTTATGCACAATTATTACCGGTAGATTGCACTGCTGGCTATGATGATGAGTACAATTGTATTTGCCTGCAGACTTTGACCAGTTGTGAACTTGTGATATAGGTGTGTACAACTTGCTGCAATACACCAATGTTTACATGAATGTCATAATGCAAAAAAGTTGATCAAGCCGACTGTTGCCCCAAAAATGACACAATCACATGGACACTCAGACTGCAAGCAATACCGGTTCAAATACTGAAATGTAAAACCTCCTCTGAAATTAACCAGAAGCTTTGCTGTTGCCAAGAGGTTATGTGTTGGGTGTCTTTGCAGGTAATGTTATCATCAGTTAGCTAGTACTTGTTTGTATACAAAAATTGGAAGTCGCTAGTTCACCCATTCCATAGACAAGCTACATTGTATATTTGTACAGTGCCACACATTGTACACATGGTCAAAAATGGCAGTTGGGGGTCATCAGCACTGTCACCAGATTATTCAAAGGTTTCATATTTTCATACTGCACATGCAGTTGTCACCCATGTTGGATTAAAATCTTTGGTGTGTGAAAGCTAGTCCCTATCATTCACTGTTCACTCTTGATGACTCATCTACATGTATTTTCATACAGTGCTTGCATGTGACAGACACCTCACATCATGTACCACACTACATCATGTGAAAAAAACAGGTTAAATAAGATATTTAGGATTTCGAATTATTGTTCTCAGACAGCGATATGCTGTCCACATGTGTTCTGTCAAATTTGTCTTCTGAAAACTCCAGTTGGATTACTTAAATAAAATGCCGTTTTGTGGCAAATAATACTGTATTGCTTGTCTATCTTACGTTTTTACTGGAAAGATGTTAGTAGTCGCCATTTCAAATGATATGGGTACATTGTATATTTGTACAGTGCCACACATTGTACAGTCAAATCCAGTTTCTCTGACAGTAAAAAGCATGTTGTCAGCTTTCTGTTTAATGAAAACAATCTTGCATGCTTTGACATTGCTGGTTGGAGACAGGAACCATGCTTCACAAATCTGCATGGTCAGCTTCTGGAAGACTTGGCCCAATCTAGACTAGCTCCAGAAAATTAGGCTGGTTAAAAAAACAAAGGTAGCATATGATAGTCTGTAAGCTGTAATGCCACCAGCATTTATGCCTTTAGTCATATTATATTGCTAAAGAAATACTAAGAGCTTCACAGTACATGTTACAAATTATGTTTGAAAATAATGTGAAAAACATAACAAAACTGTCCACCGTCCACACCATACAATCTCTGTACCAATATACACATGGACATATAACAAATCAGACAAACTAATAATATTCAGGGTGTGCCAAGAAAAGTAATTCCTCGTGACTAAAACTGTAACTGAGAATTTTCAGTGAAATCTTGCAGGTTTCTTTGACAGCCACATTTACATGTGACCATTGCTATCTGCACATCTATCATAAAATAAAATAAATGGTTCTTGCAACATTAACATACATACATACACCCGTTTAACGGCCCTTTGTCTGGGTCTACCCGGGTGAGCCGGTACCAGAAAGATAAAACCATCTGGATTTTACTGAAGCAAGAGGCAGTGAGTGGCAGTGGCATCAGCTGGGCCGTATGCAAGTCTGCACCTCGCTCCAGACAGATAACCATGCCAGCACCCCACCACTTAGTTTTTTTACAGACCGGACGCCTTTCCTGCCGCCCAACCAACAGCGTCAAAACACTGAAGGCAGATTCTTGCAACATTTATTTTACTTTATTTCAGACGCATCCGCACGTCTGAAAAAAATAAAATAAATGAAAAAGGGGTGAGGCATATGGTGATTGTGTGATGTAACAAACGTACAGGTGGGCCTAATGCATGACATAACAATCTTGCACTGAGTTGGTGGGACGTGATTGGCTGCAACAGCTTTGCCTCGTGAATATTGATAATTGCAAAAACATGCAAGAAACATTTTTTTTCTTTTATTTCACCAGGTCCAGTAAGCAAATGCTAAATAAAGCATTTATTTATTTCACATTAGATGTGCAGCCGGCATATAAAAAAGTGACTTCAAGCACAATAACCTTACGATCTTAACACCTGCAAACTCCTTGCTGTTATTACAGCAAAATGCGGCAGACAAGACGTGTAAGAAAGACTTCCACCACAATAGTGACATTTTTGGAGTGTCGGGAGAAGAGCTGGTCATAAAGCGAGCCAGTAATTACATGTTGATGTATGCAGAGCAACAGAAACACCTGTGTGGTGAGAATTACACTAGACCGACCCCTGAAAAGTGCACAGCCCTCTGTCCAGGTTTGATGAATCAGTATCATATACAGTTAGGCGGCAAAGGTGGGACATCTTTAAGACCTTAAACACTTCACTTTGTTGACACTCTGGTAACAGTTGGAACCGGAGATGGCACTATTTTTAGTGCACAGTTTTCGGCAATGAGTTAGCAACTGATGTACCAGTAGTTTAACAATGTACAGGTGCCGAAGGTGCTGTGGTGAATGCATCAATGACTAGACACAGATGCTGCAGACTGGCAAAAGAGATGCAGTAATCAGTGACGTGTGCAAGGTTTTTTTTTGCAGAGACAATGAAAAGCACTGAGACAGTGACAACATCGAAGTAGTATTCCACTGAGGCACAACCAGCTGACAGTTTTCTGTAACATACTGGATGCTAACAAAAACTTGCTCAGTGGACACTACTGCATATGTTAAAATCGAGAGGTTTGTTACACTTCAAATTACAGACATATACTTATGTGAAATATGAAAACAGTTTCGAAACTCAGCAGTCATCTATAGAAAAAAAACTTCAAATGCACATAGATAAATCAGCAAAAGTCACGAGTGGGACAATTTTTTTATACAGTTCTATATAACAAGTCCTTCAGTGCTTTGATGCTGTTGGTTGGGCAGCAGGAAGGGCATCCGGCCTCTAAAAAAACTTGAGTGGTGGGGTGCTGGCATGGTTATCTGTCTGGAGCGAGGTGCAGACTTACATACTGCCCAGCTGATGCCACTGCCACTCACTGTCTCTTGCTTCAGTAAAATCCAGATTGGTTTTACCTTTCTGGTACCGGATCACCCGGGAAGTCTCGGAAAAAGGGCCGTTAAATGTGTGTAGTAGTTCTATATAACAAGTATAAACAAAGCCAAAAATAATTTATCTAGACACTGTGAAGCAACATCATCAAGTACAAAGGTAAAACATATTAAACATTGCCAAGCTCTTTCTTACAAGAGTATACACAGGCAGACGTGAACAACCAACCCACGGCTGTGTAACAGCCGTGGCCTGAAAGTTCAAAATTTTGTTGAAATTTGATACTGCTTTTGGCATCAAAAAACATCTGAACCATAGAAAGTTGCTCCAAACTCACCAAACAGCAACCAGCTAACCCAGTCGTCCTGTAACAGTCGTGTGTAAAAATAGTTATATATACGACCGCATGCTCTTGTGCATGGCAATCCAGTTGAACTACTGTGCAAAGACGATGCACTGCATTGCACATTAATTGCACCACATAACAAAATACTGCTTTGATGCTGCTGGCTGGCAACAGGTCTGTAGTAAACTTGTTTAATAAATCTTGCAGCTAGCCTTAACAAATGTTACCTACACGATAGGACATGTCTGTCCCAACAACAGAGTCATCCACTCAACAATCACAGGCCAGCCAGGCATCTCATCTGTGATATTACCAGACCTACACGTATTAAGTCTCACACAGCCAATAATGTTTAAATATTCTTCCCCTTTATGTATTAAATATTCTCTCAGCTCAAAAAACAAACTCACTCCTTCTGTGAAGAAAGTTCTAGGGACATTCCCGGGCGACTTAACAAAAAAATGTCATCCACAAAAATTGCTGTTTTAATGCATTGAAAGAACTGCATGTTATCATCAGCAGACGTCGTCCAGCTAGTTCTCACACAGCACGGAGTAACACGTGGCAACATCTGGTTCAAGCTGACATTAGCACGCCCACACAAGTATCAGCTGTACACTACACAGTACATATTCACTGCCAGAGGCCAGCGTAATTGCCCCACAGGCCGGCAGGCAGCGGGCCGCCAGCAGCAAACAGCTTGGTGCCAGATTCATCGAAGCAATGAACGTAGACAGCGTTGGGGTAATCCTGTTCTGCAAAGAACTCCTGATACGTGTCGTCATGCCGCTGAAACCACACATACACACACACTGACTCATGTTATTGATACCGCTCGCATAGTAAGCGCAGCAGGGTCTATGCATCTGTCAGAAGTCCGTCTGCCTATCGATCTGTCTGTCCCAGCATGGGCCACAGCATCAAATGCCACAGCAGCAAACTTTGCTGCTGTTGGCCAGCGGGCGAGAGATGTTAATGGACAGTGATGGGTGCCCAGCAGCACAGCGTTCAGCAGCAAATGTGGGCAGTGTCATGTTGAGATCCGAGGTACGAGGGTCAACACAGACTTGTTAGTACATAAGACACTTGGTGAACAGAAGATTTTATCCCAGCAGACTGAAAAAAAAGATACAAAACAAAAGTCAAGATACTGGCATTAGAGAGGTGACAGGCACAAATATGACAAAACAGAATTCCGTCATAGATTACAGAACACAAAACTGCTAACAGTTTATCCAACTCA